>Ga0209367_1008874_pt1 | contig 13709 bp, 9 predicted proteins | sample WorMetLIZISLAND2_FD_187412 | JGI IMG/M metagenome (GOLD analysis project Ga0209367, IMG submission 187412) | Marine gutless worms symbiont microbial communities from Max Planck institute for Marine Microbiology, Germany - Olavius geniculatus... ... | reverse complement strand
AGGCGGGGCGCGTTCACCTCTGTCGGGTGGCAGGTAACACTGTGTGATCCCATATGACAAGTGACGCTCCGTAGCTCTGAGATGGGTTCGCTCATTAGGAGCTATATGCGACCTTTAACCTTTAACACGTGACACTATGGATTGCTGGTGTGTTGGTTCAGCGTCGAGTGTCCATGGGTCGGACAATGCGGCCGTGTACGTCGCCATGTCTCTGTCTGTGATCGGCCTCGTGGTCATCGTCGTCTGCGTCGTCGTCACTGTCCTTCGTCGTCATCCATCTTGTCTTCAAGGTACGTCTCTTCAATCAATGCTAATATTATTTACAACATACAGCTATATGGTTAATGTGCCGGTGTCGCCACTGCCAGGTTTGAATTGTCGGAAATAGAGTTGAATACTTTGGCTTTTGGAATTTGTTCAAAATTGCGGTGTGAATTGTTTATAACCAATCAGACTCCCTTAATACACGGTGTTTCATAAAAAGACTCCTTTTTGTTTTTTTCATAATTCACTCAAATTATGAGCAATTTACATGAAATTTTTACCAGTTGTAGCTGAAGAAATATTAATTCGAAATATTTGAACGAAATATGGCAGTTGATTAAATATTCTTTGCTAGTCGTGATGTAACGCTGACGTCATAATGTGTCACAGGTACAAACTTGCTGGTCTCAACTGGTGCTGTCATTTGCTACCCTGCTTCGATGGTGAACTTAAACTGGTTCGCTAATGAAAAATGCTTATCGTGTCAGCACTGAGCAACATGGAAACATGAAATCGGGCGTCTTGTGATCCAAAAACTTAACATCTTGCAAGCTCGGTGTGATAGTGCACTGTGTTGCTCGAACATGTAAAAGACCAACTATTCTCGCAGACACGTAAATTCGATCGCTTTGCACGTTTTTTGTGGCTGCAACTGTAAAACTTTAAATATTTGACACCAACGAACCAGATTTTCACCATTGAAGCAGGGTAGCAACTGGCAGCACCAATTGGAATTAGCCTGTTTGTACCCGTGACACATTATAATGTCAGCGTTACATCACGACTAGCAAAGAATATTTAATCAACTGCCATATTTTGTTAAAACATTTCGAATTAGTATTTATTTAGCTACAACTGATAAAAATTCCATGCAAATTGCTTATCATTTGAGTGAATTATGAGAAAAACAAAAGGGGGTCCTTTTATGAAACACCATGAACATAATTTGACAGAGAACAGCTGGAGGTTTAATTCCTTAAACTCGGCAATTCAAAAACCACTGGCATTGAAGATGATGTTATTACAGTAGTTCAGCCTGTTTCGACTGCGTGCGCCAACTGGTAAACAAAGCTAACCAACTTTGGCTGCACGAGTCTTCCTAAACTTGCATTCGCCGCATATTATTACTATTTAGTTGATAATTATTAAGCCTAAGACTATGACGATAAGCTTGTAGATATTTCAAGTTTTGGGAAAATTAATATCTTAGCTGCTGAATAATGTCCGTGTCATTGTGTAAGCCCTAAATGAATGACTGCGATGTGTCATGTTTTGCAGGTTACGGAAACGACAAAATCATGAAAGTGCAAGAAGGTCAGTGCTAAATATTTATCTTATATTTATACCCATTATCGACGGTTTAGTTACTTAGTGTTTATTAATGATTTTTTAGATCTTACATTGCAAACTTGCTAATACGTGAATGATTTACGGATTTGCTAAAACAATGAAAAGTACAAAAATAAACTGTGTCTTTGTTCGATGGAGCAGAGCTGAAGCTACCTCCAAGCGTCGCTGGTAGCAAAATGTCGGCCCAGGCAGCAGCTGGAATGGTCGATAAGTCAGCAGGTCTACGCAGTGAGACGGACAGTCCACTATACGCCGAGTGCGTTCAGACATCATCGACCGGCGGCGGTAAACCAGCGATCAGCTACGTTTTACTACGCCCTGGGTCCGACTGTAACACGACGACGATCGCTGGCAGCGTGCCGGACGCAGTCTGTGCCGGATCACCTGCCTACAGTGACCGCGGTCACCGCTTTGTACGCCGCCGCTCGTCGGTGTCAGAGCAGGGTGACCTCAGAGCGTTGACGGAGCGTCTGGAACAGCTGGGTGCCGTCGACCTGGCTCGGTCTCTGGCGACGACGGTCAGCGATGACGCCGTCGCCTGGACGCTGGTCACGAACCGAGGATGCTGCATCTCACTGCCGCACTCAGGTATAGGCCTAGGCTACTTGACCCAGTCGCTTAACAGTATAGTAATGTCACATTCATTGATGCATCTGATCCAGATCTTGAACAACAACTCAAATAATACTGGCAGTTTAACCGGTTGTTTTGCACGTTATTCTGACGCAGGCCGGCGAGCTGGTCTTGATTCAACGCGACAGATTAGCAGACAATTAATTACTAGGCCAAGCACGCCCGTCGAGATGGTGGGGTAGGGGGGTTAGCTACCCCGGGCCCTGCGACGTTTGGAGGGTCCCGCCGTCGGCCAGAAATTTATAAAGTAGGCCAGAATGTACCATTTTAAAAAGAAAAAAATCAAAAACTTTCTCCCCAGAAGGGCCCCGTGAAAATGTTTGGGGGTCGAGCAAAAATGTTTCCCCGGGCCCTGCTGTGGATCTCGATGGGCCTAAGGCTGAGTCCATTCAGCCGTTTGTGTTTTTAACACTGACGATGGACACTTGACGTGGATGTGTCTTTTTAGTCATAATACTTACTTTTTAGTCGAGTAATTTATGTGCAGTTAAACAATTTAATTTGCTAGTGTGCTCTGCTGATATTACATTAGCTATAAAATATTTGCTTTTTTTAGTTTGCAAGTTTGCGTCGCAGCATTTCGTGATTGTTTTATCTTGAAACAATGATTAGGCTATTTACATGAGCTTTTAAAGACTAGTGCCTTTATGAAACAGATCTAATGGTAATGTTGGTTGTCGCTGTCTACTGCACTGTAGGAGTGAGTCTGACCGTTCCTGAGGGCGCCGTGGCCAAAGGCAGCACGGAAGTCATGTTCGTTGTCGTACTACGAGACGACAAAGATCGACCGAAACTTTCCGGTCTGATATCCGTTCTTTTTCTACCGACATACGCGTGTTGACATGTGTTCTGAAATCCGTTTTGCGAGCTACTTTAGATGGTTTATTTTTATGAGAGCTCGTGACCGTAGATCTTGTATTTTAAGACTTAGGCTAATTGCACCGTGCCAGCAACTTTTTTACTATCGAATATAATATTGTGGCTATACATTTTACATATTTTGTGACCAAAATTGCGCTGTAATAAAAGATTGCGAGGCCGTTTTGAGTCTTATATTTTGTCACAGTTTGTCATCAAAGACAAAACTGTGTAGATTATTGCCTGGGTTTTGTACTTCCTATTCGTTTGCAAAGTGACATTTATGTAAAACTGCTATAACAGATCCACGCAGTTTAGGCTGTGCCGTCATTTAAATGTTAATAGAGAAACACAATAGCTCGCATATTTCAATAGACCGGCATTGCAAGTACAACGTGCGTACTACGCATTGACTGAGTGATGACACTTAAGGCCCGTACAGAGCGACGTCACTAAACAGAACTGAACTGAACGCATTAATGCATTACTGTTTCCCCATGGGTCAGCTCAGTTCGGTTCAGTTGTGTTGTGGTCTATACGCGCCTTAAAGTTGCGAGGCGCGAAGTGGCAAAGCAATGTGATATACATAATGAATGCTGAAGTATAGCCTGTACACCATGGGCCATAAAAACGTGCCACTTTACTTTTGTCCATATCTTCGCCAATTATTGACCAATTTTCTCAATTTTTTTACTTGCACACTCCGCAGACAATTTGCAATAATGTGATTATTATATATCTTACTACATGGTAAATGCGTTTCTACACTACCTTGTGAAATATAAATGTAAGCAAAAACTAGTGATAATAACAAAAGTTTAAGTAAATGGAAAAACACTTCAAACCAACAATGCGATGAATGATCTGTATGACACTAGACTGTGTTAGACCCACACATTTTAGTGTCATACAGACCATTCACTGCAATGATAGTCTGGTGTGTTTTTCAATTTTACCAAAATGTTTGTTTGTTATTATCGTTATGTATGCATATTTCATTGAAATTTCACAAGGTAGTGTAGAGACGCATTTACAGTGTGGTGGGATATGTAATGATCACGTTATTGCAAATTGTCCGCAGAGTGTGTCAGTGAAAGAATTTTAAATATCGGTCAATAATTGGCCAAGATATGAACAAAAGTAAAATGGCACGTTTTTTTGGCCCACCTTGTATATAGCCTAGTACGACCCATAGTATTGATATTGTGTGTGTTCAGAGACGGAGACGATGTTGAGTCCGGTATTGTTGCTTGGTCCGTCGTCTGTCGCGCTGTCGAAGCCGGTCGTTCTGACATTCCGACACTGCGCCAGTGTCCGCCACGGACAGTGGGTGCTGTCTCTCATAGGCTGCGAGTCCGCGCACGACGAGTCCCTCAACTGGCAGGTATGTAGACTAGACAGTCGTGCGTAACAATAATTGCTAAGTCTGATTGTCTGCTAAGAAATACAAGTGTTTTGGCCTAGATTTACATGTACGTAGGCATATGGCCTTGTAATTGTAGCCAGTTTTCGTGAACCACCACCATCGACAACTGTTGTGTATGGGCATATTTCAATTTAAGAAAAAATAATTATTTTGTGAAAATCGCGTATAACTAATTGAAGCTGATGACAATAGGTCTATTCATCAGGTTTTATGTAGCTCTATAGGCCCTGTCGCCAGAAATGCTTTCATACTGATCAATGGGAGAATAATGAGGGCGTTGGTTTTTTAACAGAGTCGGCTAAGTAAAGAGGCTGGTTATGCAGCTGAGGTATCCTCCAGCTAACCATATGCGTTGATAGAACTTCCGAAAGATAGGCCTACACGACTATGCGGATGAATGTTTCAGCTGCTGGCGAGGATCGGCGAGGAAACGTTGAACACGCCGGTGTACGTGCAAGTGGAGTCCGGCCAGTGTCATGTCATGACGGAATGTCTGATGCGCTACGCACTCATCGGGCAGCCGTCGAGTGCCGCCTGCAAGGCTGTCAAACTGCTCCAGCTAGCCGTCTTTGCACCCGTCTCAGCAGTCGTCAGCGCACCGCTTCTCTACGATCTACGGGTCTACTTCGTCGACGACACGGCTGACGCGTTCCAGGTAAACCTACGTAGTTTAAAGGTGCGTAGAGAGCTAGAGAAATGAAATGAACTAAACTGAAATAAACGCCGGAGCGTGCGGTTTTTATTTTAGCCTATTGCTCTTCATTTCCCTTCTGTCGCTTTGTATGCACCTTAACTGAACTGCAATCTTTTCGATGACAGGAATTCTGGTATGCAGGACTATAGAACTATCCAAGTTCGACTTCGTTTGTTTCTGCAAATACTCGGTTTGCTGTAACCGATCGCTGCAACCGGTTGCAGCGGTTTTTGCACTTTGTATTCAAGAGTTGGGAAGATATTAGCTAGGCCTAGGTTGTTGCCATTAGTAGGAGACTGACAAACTACGCAGTACAAGCCTGCACTATAATAAGGGTGAGAAGTTTGGTATCATTAGTAAAATTGATGCTTGGCATATAGACAGGTGTTATGAGTGCCCCATATGAGCCCCAGATGAGTAACACAACTTGTTAGTCGCATGTGTCCAGTGAGGGTTTTGTTCAGAAAGACGTTGCTCATCGATTATCTGTGACTTGTTATGAGGCTGGCCTACGTCCGTCTGTCTCTCCGTCCCGTACGGCTCCTAACTCGAAAACTAAACACCGTAAAAAACAAAAATTTCTGTGCGCGTCCATCGCGGCTAGAATAAACGGTGTGCCAATTCTCAGTGCATATCGAAGATCAACTTGGTTACCAAACATCGAAAACCTTCACCTCCAGAGACCCATGCCTCTCGTGTAAAGTTTACTAGGGGCTCGTGGCACCAAGCGCACCAGACGCAACGCTTAGCTGGACAAAATAAAATTGGATGTGCGATTGGCGTTTAAAATAAGCATAAGTGCTAGATGGACAGCCGCATAATTATGTCGCCACTGGGACAGTATAGTTTTCTAGTTTGAATCCTTCCATGTTCGTTCAGCTGACGATGGCATTGGCTTCTGGTCGTGTGTGAGTAGAACGTGGTGCGGGTGGAGAGACAGCTGGGTGGTCGCCTGCTGGGGAAACCACGCCCGATACAGTTCCAGTTTGGCGGCTCGAATCTCTGCGTCACCGTCGAACAACTGAGTCCGGGCTGGCGATGCAAACTACCTGACAACTACCAGGTACTACTGGATGCATTGCGTACAGCTTCACGAATTTCTGTACTTAATTGCGCTAGATCGTGTAACCTAATACTGCGCATTGTGTGTAAGTGAAACACAGAACACAACTGGCATATTGTAGTCCAGAAATGCAGTTCTAAGCTGGTGATTTCAGTAAATAAATAAATAAAAAACAAAAGTTAACACAAACTGTTTTCTGCCATTTTTCCATATTGATTGTAGGCCTAATATTAAAAGCTTACCCGTCTACTTCAGTCACAGAAGAGAAGCGTTAGTTTTTCATCGCAAACTGAAAAGCGTGCGCTGAGCGCATGCTGAAGTGCCGCGGGCGCGTTTCTGCATGGTACAGGAAATTCCATTCTGGCACATCTGGAGCGGGACGCAGAACGGCCTTCACTGCGCGTTGACGCTGGAATGTCACGAGCGTTCACAGTCACTGCTCTCGTGTGATCTTCACGTCTACCAACAAGCACTGCCGACCAACAGTCGACACACCGTTCACATCTCATGGAATCTCAACGACGTAAGTCGCTTAATTGCACGCTTTTATGAATCCGAATCAATTAGGATTTAACAGTCAGACAAGCTTATAAATTTCAATGAAGGACGCTTCAAAGGGGGTTCAGCCTGACGTTTTTGAATGCCCGACAGACGTACGGTGTAGACTTAAGCGTGTTGTAATATTTTTCAACATTTTTAAAATCGGGAGTTTAAGCTCTGAGTTTTTTAGAGTAATCGAGTTTCGTAATTTCATTACTGCTGCATATAGGACATTACACGGCGGATTTTCAGAAGTCTTATCAAGTCAGCAGTAAAGTTGCAAAAGTGACAACAACTGAAAATCCTCCAGATCACAATCCAAAGGCTGTCAATAATCCACAAGGTATAGTAAGGCCTAGTGACGTTTTTGCGCTTTGGTAGTCAGTGATATCACTTTGCTGCAAATTTATTTCTGAGCGTGTCAGTGACAGGATTTTGTAAATTGTGAGATACGTTTATGACAAAACTTGGCGTGTGTCCTATGTATACTTTTCGACCACTTTGTAAGTTGTAAGACAACAACCAGTGGCATATTTAGAATTTGGCAAAGGGGGGCACGGCGAGCGCGCAGAGCGCGAGCCTATAACGGGGGTCTGGGGGCAGAGCCCCCAGCGGGGTCCAGGGGCAGAGCCCCTGGTCGGGGGGTCAGGGGGCGAAGCCCCCTGAAGCTGAAACACTTTTTGCTTTTGAACGTTCAATAGAAGCCGCAAATTCGCCCATTTTTTTCTGATATTTGCTGGAAAACGGCAAAAAACGCACCTTTTCATATAAAGTCGCCTGTAAAAAATTTTCATGGTCGGGCCAAAGGGGGGGGGGCGCCACTGACAATAACGTTTCAATTCGGATGATCGTAAAAGTCAACGTGGAAAATGCAGCGATTTAAACCAATAATTGTTAAAACCAGGCGATTTTATTATAACTATAGCGTTGATGGTGGTCCTGTATGGCATGCAGAGCTGCGCCAGTTCTACGGTGGCAACACCGCGACACTGCTCAGCAACAGCAGCAGCAGCAGCTCGACGTCATGTCTCGCAAACCACCACTGACGCGTCCGGCAAACTGGCCGTCTGCCAGTCGATACCTGCACGCCCCAGGCCAGTATTTTACCACGTCACTTTGAAACACGTGACTGAAAGATGCGATTTCGCGAAATTGAATGTCCGAGAGACAACACTAAACAATTATTGCACGCATCCATTGTTAACACATTTTTAAATACCAAATGTGTCATCTACGTGGTACGCCATTCGGTTGTTTTACAACGCTACTCCAGCTCATCTAAAACGCTTAAACATTAACGATTAATGATGAAATAAGATTTATGTTATTACAGTTGCGGTTAACATTGCAAAAGTTTCGCCTTTTGCAGCCATTTACATAGGACGAATATCAAATGAAAAAGTGTGAGTTTAGGGCTGTCTATTGGGTTGTTGCAGGTTGCCAGTGGAAGTAAAGAAGCAGCTATGCGACGTGCTTAATCCGCCGGTCGCTCGTGGCAACGACTGGAGGATGTTGGCTCAACGACTGTCTGTAGATAGGTAAGTTCTTTTTTGGTTCAGGTTAGAAATTTTACAAGCCTCAAAAAGGCTAATAAATCTGGTTCTGGCCCACTACTTATTATTCTCCGTTATTATGTACAGTGACCGCGAACATATGCCTGTATTCCCCGCTAACATCGCTCACAAATGCTTTCTAGTGCCTTCTGGTTTTCTCGGTCATTGATTGACAAACTTCTGTCAAAAATTCGACCATTGAAATTAGTATCTTAATCGTTTCTTTATCCAGTCTTGTAGACAGACTTAAATGCCAGTGCTCTCAGGAGAAAACGATTGCTTCTCAGATACCGTATCTGCCTTACAACGCTTTCTCGTCAACTTTTTGAATGATTAGTCGTGAGATTCACGTCATTTTTCGCAGCTCTGTTATGATTTATGTTGTGGCGTGGTGCACTGCATAGACACATGTCGTACTTCGCGAGCAGACCGAGTCCGACCGAGCACATCCTCGATCTGTGGGAGGCGCGACACCGAGACCTGCACGACGACGAGACCTCGGCGGCAGTGACCGAGCTCGTCAACTCACTGCGCGCCATGGGACGCATGGACGCCGCCGCCGTCATCGACAACTACTTCCAACAGCCGTGGATCTGATCCGGGCTCTAGCCCATCGTCAGACTGACTCTGACCAGTGGCGGATTCAGGGGGGGCACCCCACCTTCTGTTGACTAGATGCATTTTTAACCAAGTAAAAATTTTGCAAAAATGCATTATAACTGCGTAAAATTAAAAAATGGGAGGGGACACAGCCCTACCTCCATACCCAACAGTGGCGTAGCTAGGTTTTGGCAGGCCCTTGTGCACAGCTTCATTGGTGGGCCCCCAACTAAAAAAATAACTAAAAATTTAAGGTAAAGCCCAACCTGCACAACCTGTTGCTACGCCACCGATACCCAACCCCTACCTTTCCGCCGACCCCCTTCCCCGTATTCCAAAATTCTGGATCCGCCTCAGACTCTGACAACAGTTTCCTGTTCTACTCGCGGCGCGTCGCCGCCGCACAACTGTTTTTCGTCGTACGTGCAAGTTACGATGCGATGCGATTGTGAAAAGTCAAATCATGTGCTCAAATTCGAACAGTGGGCAGAGGGTGAGACCGTAATGCCGGTAGGCCTAATATTTCTCTGCGGAGACTACTACTCGGGGATGAACTGTGGGCCTAACACCGGCACCCAGCGGAGTCGTGGGTTAAAAAGTAGGCGGAGCAGCAAGTTGCAATTTTCCGAGAGCCACTGCAAATTTCTAACAAAATTCCGATCGACAAACGTCTGCAAATTTCCGACAGAGGAGATTATGCGTGCTCGAAGTTTTAATTTTGCCTTTAAATTTTCCCAATGGAAGCTTTCAGCCCAAAATTTAGCATTTTCTGGTCAAAAATTTCGCACAAGATTTTCCGACAGCCAAAAATTTAAGGTGGGCAGTTATCCCCCTCACCCCGTCACCTAACCACGACGCCACTGCCAGCGACGTATAAGGTCTTTTAACTTTATTGGCCGACCGTAAGATCGAGTCTTGGGTACACTGTTGAGTCTGTTATGTATGTATCGTGGCTAAACGGTTCAGCCTTCTTTAGTGACAGCTGGGCTTCTTGTTGTTCGCACTGCAGTAGGGCTTACTAGTCGTTTCAATATTTTGTCACTCTTAGCAGCTGACAAGTCCTTGCTTAGGCCCAAAGACACCATTCTACAGATAACGTATTGTATTTAGAGGTAACGTAATACATCGTCATCCACGCCGGTAATAGATAAAGGAATGCATTCATAAAAGTAAACATCCGCGAATGGACAGTGCTTTATTAGTATTTTCACCCAGCAAACGAATCGGATGATCAAGAATTTTTCTTCGCCCGTTTGTGCGGTGTTAATATTTACATCGCACAAACGGGCGAAGACAAATTCTTGATCATCCGAATGTCTCAGTCTAGTCGACTGTTTCTTAAAAGCCTGCTCTGTAAAATGTCATATACATTCATTTACGCTGTTCTATGATGTTTTGTTTTACTTGAACGTGTCTGCAGCCGTTACTACTGACGCCGTTATTTTTAATTTTTTTATGTTCGTTGACAATTACGTAAAATTTCTACCTCACAATAAGTTTACATAGGCCTATATCTGCAAGTCCACTAAACTAAGGCTAATAGGTGTGGAACTACATGCAAAATTGTGAATAACCAGTTTTCCAAGAAAATATCACACTCTCACTCCACTATGTTAATGACAAGACTGTATTGATTCAAAACGCTAACATAATGAATAAAACAGTAGGCTATAAGAAACATTAACATAGGCCTAATTATTACATTAAGAATGTATAACCAGCATTATCCATTTGTTGCCATAGAGTTACTGAATAAAATATACATCAAGATGGTGTCTGCATGGCGTTTTTGTATCCCTTTGGTCCACAGTAGCTTAGTAATCAGCATTATTACTTGAAAGACATTCTGATTAACAAACCCCGATATATTTACGTCTGCAATAAGCAATCTATCACTGCTTGTAACTTTTAACATTTTGGTCCATAAACAGCAAGCCCCTAATTTGCATACATTCATAACTTCATCAAATACTAACCAATTTTGAACATTATTTCACCAAAAAATTCTTTTATTACCTAGAAGCTACATCAGTGGTAAACTTGAAATATACTAGCAGTCGTATCAAAAAAGCGTCGTGAAATAATCAGGTTTAGAATATACTGGAAGTTACAAGTAGTGATCAAGTGACCTATTCTATACCGTGGTCCATAAAAATGTGTCACTTTTATTTTTTGAATAGCTTCGTGAAACACTGGCCGATTTTGATCATTTTTGGCGTGCGACATCAAAAAAAACTTGATACAAAACAACTGTAGTTTTGGCCACCTCACTTTAATACTGTTGCTACACTACCTTGTGAAATGCAGAAGTCGTAGTTTGGCCATTTACAACAATGAATTCATACTGGATAGCGCACACGAAGGCTCAGAAATGATTAACTGAAAAGCGACAAACGTGATTGGCAACTATTATATATCAAAAAGTTACACGTGTCAGATCACATCCTCTTTATTACAGCACGTGCTCAAAATGTCCTCCAGCGCGAATGCAAGTGGCAAACGTTGACACCACTTGCAAACAGCAGGCTCAACAACCTGCATTTCACAAGGTAGTGTAGCAACAGTATTGAAAGTGAGGTGTCTAAAAGTATAGTCGTTTGCGTCGAGTTTCTTCCTTATGTTGCAGGCCAAACATTATAAAATCGACCAATGCTGCACGGAGCTATTCAAAAAATACAAGTGGCACGTTTTTTATGGACCACGGTGTAAAGGTAATAGGGTGTTTACACGATGAAGCAAACATAAAGCAAACATGAAGCAAATGTATTGAATATAAGCTTACACGTGCACGACGTGTGCTCTAAGTTTGCTTCATGTAGGGGCCTATGCTTGATGTTTGCTTGATGTTTGTTTCATCGTGTAAACACCCCATAACCGACTAGATTTTACAAGGTAGTGTAGCGACGTTTTTGAAATGTGGTGGGATTTTTAATGACCACGTACCACGCAATGCAAATTTACTGCTGAGTATATTTATGCAAAAATAATGCAATGCAGTTACCGGTATGTATGACAAAAACTAGGGCGTTAATAGTTACTGGGCCAGTCGGTATAATGCACCAGTTTTCGAGTGCCAAAAGTTTTGTGGTCCACTGCACTAATACAATGTTTGTGAGCTTGTTAAACAAAAACACAAATAGGCCAAAGCTTTTCTTGCAATTTGCTCACGAAAGTAATAAGATCACGCAACTTCAGAATCCGTGTTTCTACTTTTTCTTTTCTTCATTTTTTTCCTTTTCAGCTTAGCGTTTCTGTGATTTGTGTATGTATGTGTGTTCTTGTTTTTATGGGCCATACTTGCTGAGTCAAATAGAATGATGATGATGATGATGATGATGATGTATACATTCTGCAAAGGAAAATACTCGGCTGATAGCTAGGCCTAAATAGAACATGTCAGCTCATTGGAGAGCGGGGGCCGTGGCAGTTGCTACTGTTGCAATAGGTAGGCTACTATTAGAGGGCCTAATAAAGGTTTGGACATGCGGAGCGGTGAAGGTGAACGTTCAGCCACGGCTTTCCGGGTGACTGTCTAATCCAGATTCTCGACTCTTCGAACTTGACCATCTGCAGTTGTTTATCATAACTTCCACCGCTGAGTGACAACAAACATTAGCAGTTATCAATTACCGATTCATCACACACGAAGTTGTTCTTGTTCACTACATTCATCCACACTACTCAACAAAGAAAACACGTAGTTCTTCTCGAGCAGCAAGCTCAGAGCGGCGCTGATATCCCGTTTCCTTAGCTCTCAACCGAACACCAGTTTACATCTACCGACGATGGCCACCCATCCAAGTATTAACCGGGCCCACAGTAGAGCAACTTCGTTGGTGAACGCGACCATCGCAACGCATTAACTAAGTCAATTTGTCTACAGAACTAATTTGCAAAACATCTCGAGCTAAAGCTACCATAAAGAATGTAAAAATATCAGACTTACGAACAGCTTAAAAAGGATAGCATTTGAAAAAAATAATCAAAAATTAAAATGACAAAAAAATCCTAATAAACTGCAGTAGGCTACTGCCGCTTTAATTTGGTCGCTAATCAAACTGAAAATTACAATCAAATCAAACTGTTTAAACTGTTTACACAAAAAAGGCAGAAACATCGCTACGCCGTGCGAGCTGCCTTTAATTCAGTCTGCGGCAGAAAATATCTACCGAGAAGGGGCGACTGAAAATGCACGACATGAAAATTCGGCACAAAAAAATTGCAGGGGGTTGAAAATGCAAAACTGGAATATGAAGCACAGAAAAGCAAGACGTGAAAATGCAGGACTAGAAAATGCGGCACAAAAAATGCACAGCTGGAAAATGCGAGACAAGTCAGTATGGAAAGCAAACAGACACATATAGCAAAAAGCTATTATTATTTATTAAAAAACACCGGGTAGTCATTTCACTACCTACCGATAAATTCATCAGACTTTATGGTGGGGTTTTGTTTCGCTTGGATGGCTGTGATAAAATCGAAACAAAACTAACATAAGCTTGGACTAAAAATGCATTTGTACAGTTCCGAAAAAAAACAGCATTGGCATTTGTTGCCTTTATGTATTTGACCAAGGTAAAAGTTGCCCCGATGAAGAATTGCAGGTCGTCGACTGTCGTTGTGGATCCGTCGCAGCCGATTCAGATACTTTACTACGCCTCAGTGGCGTCATTTTACTAAATCCTTGGGGGGTCCACTCTCTCCCCCTTCCTTTCCACTCCTTTGCTC
>Ga0209367_1008873_pt1 | contig 13710 bp, 7 predicted proteins | sample WorMetLIZISLAND2_FD_187412 | JGI IMG/M metagenome (GOLD analysis project Ga0209367, IMG submission 187412) | Marine gutless worms symbiont microbial communities from Max Planck institute for Marine Microbiology, Germany - Olavius geniculatus... ... | reverse complement strand
GCAAAATTTTATGAACCTTTTTCAGTCGGCAGCTGATTTGTTATGCTTTGTGTTAAAATACAAAATGGTGGCCGTCGCCATGTTAAATTTCATTTTTGTTCGATTTTATGGCATAACTACATGCAGAACGTCAAACTTAGCTGGGATATGAAATTTTGTGCAAGTACGTGCAATAGCAACTAAGTTATAAGCGATAAACGGAATTCAAAATGGCGGCCGACGCCATCTTGAATTTATTACTTTTGTCGAATTTGGTCACATGATCTACTTCTGGTAACAGCCGACGACAACACTGCAAAATGTCATTAATATGTCAATTGGCGGCTGAATTATTGCTGTTTGTGCAAAAATCTAAGATGGTAGTCACAACCATCTTGGATTTTATTTTTGTTCAGTATTTTGGCATACGTGCATGTAGGAACTCCAACGTAATACATTTGCCAAATTTCGTGCAAATATGTGCAATAGCAAACGAGTTATAAGCGATAGATGAAATTCAAAATGGCGGTCGCCGCCATTTTGAATTTATTATTTTTGTTCATTTTGGTCAAACATTCCATTTCTGGTAGCAGCCGTCTACATTTCTGCAAAATTTCATTCATCTGCGTCAATTGGCGCCAGAGTTATTGCTGTTTGTGCAAAAATCCAAGATGGCGGCGGCCGCCATCTTGGATTAAATTTTTGTTCAATATTTTGGCATACCTGCATGTAGGACCTCCAGCGTAATACACATGCCAAATTTCATGCAAATATGTGCAACAATAAACAAGTTATGAGCGATAGATAAAATTCAAAATGGCGGTCGCCGCCATCTTGAATTTATTATTTTTGTCCATTTTGGTCAAATGATCTATTTCCGGTGGAAGCCGTCTATCCTACTGCAAAATTTCATTCATCTACGTCAATCGGCGGCTGAGTTATTGCTGTTTGTGGAAAAATTCAAGATGGCGGCCGCCGCCATCTTGAATTACAATTGTGTAGTGCTGGACCACCCACGAAGTACATCTGTGCACCTGAAATTCCCCTTCAAATTTCGTGTTGATCGAGTGCGCACTTTTCGAGATATCGCGATTCAAAAATTTGGCAAATTTGGCTTAAAATGCCTATTCAGGCCCCCACAAATCATGTTTTGGGGAAGTTTTGACCCCAAACATTATTTTTTATCATCAAGACCCCAAAAGGCCCTACCTTACGCGGAAAAACGCGCTTTGAGCCATAAACGGTCGTGATCGGTCTTCTGGTGTGATCTGTAGGCGTGAGCAAGAACACAAAAAAAAATAGAACACAGAAAGTAACAGAAAATGTCCTCCCTATGCAGACCTCCTTCCCGTCGTCCCACATCAACCAAATTTTGTATGTGGGGTCGTATCCCGGATATCTTTTTTGGTTTTAAGTTTCATTAAAATCGGCTGAAAAATGGGGGAGCTGTGGGGGTCGAAATTTTGGCCTTTCCATTGACATGGCACATCGCTTATACAACAGCCTGTTGCTATCGCACAAGCCGCGATTTTAAAGGGAAGTTCGTAGTTATGCGGTCGCAGACGTGTGCAATATGATGTACTGCAATCGGGTGGTAAGAGTGGTCGAAGAGGATGAGTAGGTATGTACTTGATAGAGCGGAACAGTTGTTCAGTGATCTTAGACAACCAATCAGCTATTTCACACATAGTAGTCCTTAGTGTACAAAATTAGTTGTAAAATAAGGAAATACACACGGGGTGTAAAAACACACTAATCAAATGAGAATTAATTATAAGCATGCTGGGCAGATAATTAACCAAGCCATGAATTCAAATCCGTGAATACAGTTTGCACGAGCCTGTTATAATATGCTAACTAATTGGGAATAGAATCGTCATTTTTTCTAATTAACTGACAATCTAACGTACTTACTTGACTGAATTAGCGAGCAATGTTGTGGTTGATAAAATAGAAAATCCGGATCAATCACCTTGTTGGCGTTTACGGAATCCAAAGACGCGTCCAATTCATCCAGCATCACAAACGGCGCCCATCGATACCTGCAGTCAGTACAGCGTAAAGTAAACGTAAAGTACTTCCCGAGCCATAAGGCCCATAGGGCGGCGCTGATCTCCGTTTCCTTAGCCCTCAGCTAGACACCAGTTTACACTGCGAGACTACGGATACGAGCGTGCCTCCTTGTGTCCCAGCTTTCTGGTACTCATTGTGCCTACCCGCGAAGGGATGGCCAGGCTGAGTTGACCTCAATGGTTGGTTACATACTGAGATGGTTTACCCGCCCACCGACGGTCACCCATCCAAGTACTAACCGGGCTTGGCGTTGATTAACTTCATTGATGCGATCAACGACGTTATCAACGAAGCCAAACCACCACCAAGTAGCATGAGACTACAGCAACTGTGTACATCAGCCAACAAACGACTAGATCAATTCTACGATCAATCAGTATGTTTATTGCCATTCTAACAGGCCGCATTACGTGTCGTGCCCGTCCGTCCGTCCATCCGTCTGTCTCTCCCGTACGGGCTCCTTACTCAAAACGCACTTTTCAACCGCAGCTCCCAAGCGCATTAGATGCTATTTGTTTTAGCGCTATGTAAACCAGACAACGGCGCCGGCCGAGTGCCGACATATCGCGCGGCCGTCCGGACGTCTGGTTTTAATCTCTCGAGATAAAACCTGCAACAGCGGCATGTCAACGATTACGTTAGCTGCCGGCTGACTATCAAGAGACCATTTCTCAGCCCTGGACTACACACTGTAATTGTACCGAGTACAATGTGAGGCTCATTGGCTGACTGTAGTTACGCTCGCACCTTTGGTACTGTTGTCTGTTGTGTTGTCTGTCTGTCTGTCTGTAACACGGGTATTGTGGCTAGACGGTACATTGTAGGGGGTCGGCGATAATACAACTAGATAGAGCGATGACGAGTTCCTATAGCCTAGTCTGTCACTATGCCACTATGTCACTATGTCGCTACCTCCAGTGGTTTGGCTGCATTTTTAATATTATTAACATGCCTACGATATAAACGCCCGGCGAAATGCCCACGCAAGACGTCTGTTATACTGGCATTAACTGTAGCGCTCGAGAGCAGCGTCAGTATAACGTGTATAGAACTATGAAACGGTAAAACTCTGGAAAATCGATTTCTTTCCATAACCAAACGTAGGCGGTACGGTCGGCCTCTCCTAGCGACAGCTGGGCTTTTTGTTTTGCTTTACGTTGACAGACAACAGAAAAGCGAGCGTCTTACGACTGCATGGCGAAGAGCAGGGCAAGCACAGCCATCGTCTTCTCGCCGCCGGACGCGTCTTTCAGACGACGATAGCGCTTGCCGGGCGGAATAACAGCAAACGTGACGCCGGCATTGAATGGTTCGTCATCGTCCAAAGTGTCCAGGTCTAGCAAGGCCTGCGCGCTCGGCTCGCCCATCAACGACTGACGCACAGACACAACAAACCCGTCGAGAGCCACAGCGGGGCCCGAGGAAACATTCTTGCGAGGCCCCTCTGGGAAAAATTTTTGATTTTTTTCTTTTAAAAATGGCACATTCTGGTGTACTTTATATTTCTGAGCAACGGCGAAGCCCCCAAAACGTCGCGGGGCCCGGGGTAACTTACCTCTCCCCCCCTCCTCTTGACGGGCCTGGACACAGTTCACCCACACACATTCGTCTTAAGTAACAGTTGATAAAGTGTAACTGGACAACAAAATAAACCACCAGAAAAGAGTAACAAGAAATTTGAGCTAATGCTCCTGGGACGCGCGACAGTCTATAGCAGTTCCCGTTCGCAGGTTGTCTTGGCCCATCTTTAACCATTTCGTTCCAATTCACTCTTGAAGTGTGTGCCGCAGCCAAAAATCGCCAAAAAAATCACTAAAACCCCTATTTTGAAAGCTCAAGGTCGTTCAAAATCACCAATGTTGATACTTTTTATAAGCTCGTCAGCAGTTCTTGTTACGGTAAGCACTATCTACCTGCAACCGTTTTTACGGTAGACGAGCCAACTGCAGTAAAATAAATACTTTAAGGGACACCGCTCTTTAATGCCTGCGTGGGCACTGCGCAGGCCTCCTTGAACATATGGTATCGTGACTCGGACTGTTGAAATCTACGGTAGTGTAGCGACGACTTTTAAACGTAGAGGGAAGTTTAATGATAGTCTTGTGGTACACTATCTCCCGAGTCTATCAATGACAGAATTTTGAAAATAGGTCACAGTTTGGCAAAGATATTATAAAGCGTAGTGTATTTAGAACACGGCGTAAATCTAAGCGTACCTTGTAGATAGCGTCGATCTGGTCAGCAATGTGTTGGTAGCAATCAGTGAAGCGTTGCGAGCGTTCAGCGCGGACGCGTTCCAACTGTGCCGTGCGTTGACGCAACTCAGTCACCGACCTCTGGTAGTTCTGTTTGCGTGTCTTCAGTTCCGCGGACACCTTAGCCTTCCTGCATGCACACCAGCCGCGTACACCCATCCAACACTGGGCCACGAACACCAGCGACGGACGAGGGTTCGTTTAGGTAAAAAGGGTGTAGTTCTTCATGGGAAACCCATCTCAAAGGTACAGAGCGTCGCCTGCCATATGGGATCACAGTATTATCTGCCACCAGATACAGGTGACCGTGCTCAGGGGCGCCGAAGCCACGGGGCAGCTGCCAGCCGCAGGGGCAGAGAAGTGCCCTTTTGCGATGCAACTAGACTTAGACTTACTAAGCTTTGTCCATCTGCATAATGCAAATTAACGCTTTTCCTTTCTTATTACACTTTTAGACATCGCCTACGTCTACATTTTTGGTTGACTGTTAGCTTTTTTTTCTCTTTAGTGCCAGTGTATTTTCTGCACACATATATAAATTTGTGTGTGTTTTGGTTCGTTTTGCAGTAAAATTCTATTTACTGCCAAAGAGTAAACGTTTTTATACTCCAGTAACATGGGCGGCGCCAGAGGGAAGGGGGCATCCCAGAAAAAAATTGATGGTGATTAAGTGCCCTCTGGCCAATCATGCCAATATGTGACCTATTATATGTGACGCCATTTTTGCAAGACAACAAAGATATCTGTAAGTTTTTTTGTGTTTTCAAATATGAAAAAGCAGGCAAATTTGCGGCTTTCATTGACCCCGCTATATTTTTTAATGCACACAACAACTAAATTACGTCGAAATTTGGCCCACACGCCAAAAAATATATTATACCCTGTTCTCTGGCTCTGTTCCCCCCCCCGTTTCTCCCTAGCTTGAGTTTTCTAGCGCCGCTCATGTCCAGTAATTACTAATTAGGCCTAGGCCTTAAGTTATGGTATATACGCGGCGTACAGTCTAAAATAGTTTAAGCAAAAAGTAATGCAAAGCACTGAGATGTCGTGAAGACTTCTGTAGACAGTGGCCTATAGGTCCTCTGTAAAGGCCTCAAGCAGCGATGTCGTGAGTAAAAAAGTCTTCTTTGCGTGCTCTGCCCTAAGGCAGGTTCCAATGACGATGACGCCATCCGACCCGGCTCTGTGCTCCTCTCTTCAATTCCTCGTAACTGATCTTCTTTTCCTCTTGCTCCATAAGCAAGTCCAGCATCTTCCTTCTTGGTTTTCCTCTTGGCCATTTTCCTTCCATCTTCCACTCTAGTAGGGCTTACAGTCTTCAGAGGACAGTCATGTCTTGAGACATGTCCTATCCAGTTTGCTTGGCGTTGCTTGATGACGTGGACCAGAGAACGTTGTTTTTGCACCAGACACAAGACTTCTTCATTTGACACATGTGTTGTCCAGCTGATCTTTTCCGTCTTAAAAAAAGTAGGCGGAGCAGAATCGCAGAAAGTTGTGATTTTTTCACAGACACTGCGAATTTCCTACAGGAATAATGACAAATGCTCAGAATTTTAGCTTTGTCACTAAATTTCCCCCAAAATGTTTTTTTCAGCACCAGATGGACGAATAGATTTTAACAATTTTCCGGCAACCCAAAATTTCGGGGGGGAGGGGGTAATTGCCCCTTTATCCCTCCCCACTTTACTCCCCGAGGCCACTGCCCTCGAGTACGACGCTGCCCCCTGCCCTTCGTGGTTTCCGGCGCCCCTGACGGTGCTTCGCTTCAACCAGTGCCAAACGGGCCAGTATTCAATTTAGTTATCCCAGAGGGATGACGGGCTGATTTAGCGACCAACTGGGAATTGAACCAGTGACCTCACTATCGTAAGTCCAATGTCCTATTCGTTAAGCTCCCTTCCCAGTCTACTAGGGAGTCTGTATGGAGAAGCGTCGTAAGCTCTCAGCGCTGCGAGCGATATTACTGCATTTTCGGTCTTAAAATCTCTTTTTCTGGCCCCAAAATGTATTTTCATTCACTTAAAAGCATGCATGCATGCAACCACACATAGCTAGTCTGATCATGCTAATTAATAATACAATAGCATGACAAACCACATCGTTAACAGTTATCTTTGATCCAGTGCACCTAACGAAATTTTTTGTAAAAATCGGTAATTAATTGAAAAATACAAACTATTCCGTGTCACCATTTCTTCACTTTAAGAGTGAAACAAATTTACCTAAAAACTTTGGAATGACATGCCTTGATGCCTAACGAATGCAGGCCGGTGCTGCACAGCCTGCATTTCAGTTTTGGGCGGCAATTAGCTTTCGCGGATGACGCTTTTTGTATACGGCCGGCGACGAGGTACTTGGCGAAAATTGGTAATTAGGTATACAGTAGAATTGGCTGTACATGTATTTCACTGGACAGACATGATGGCCGACAGACAGCGCAAAGCACTGACTAAGCCCAAATTCCACTTCCACTACTTCGATTTGTTGTAGACTTGTAGCCCAACAAGTCGCACAACAACCCAGACAACATTTTGATACGTCAACCCCGAGTTGCGGATTTGCTGTTTTTATAAATACACTTTAGCTGAACTCGTTGCACAGCTTGTTCTAGTTCGCTGCAGTTTCTCGACTTGCTCTGGATTTGTTGTACGGCACAGCAACAACACGTTGTACTACAAATCGACAGCAGATCGAAGCGAGCGGAGTTCAGGCAAGCTAAGTGAGATCGTTGTCCATGTACTTAGTATGTGCGTGCGGGTCGATGTGCTGTTTAAGTTCATCGAGGTCATGGCGTAGATCGGCCACCGATTCTTCCTGCTCTTCCACGTGTTTCTGCTTATCTTCTTCTGACTTCGCCTGAAACACACCCAGACAGCCTGCGCGACTGTTCGTAGCGTAAACAAAGATAATAATGATGCATAGTTCTTAATAGGAAATCCATCACAGAGCTACGCAGCGTCACCTGCCATATGAGATCACACCGTGTTAACTGCCACCCGACACAAGTATAAACGCGCCCCGCCTTAACCGCAGCCAGCCAGGCCGGTACTCGATTTGCCTACCCAGGGTGTATGGAAGGCTGAGTTGACCTTGGTGTAGGTTATACACTTAAATTATTAACCTGTTCTCAGACAGTCACCCATCTGAGTAGTAACCACTTGATAGTAACCCACGACCTGTCGATCACAAGTCTGACACCCTAGCGTTACACGACCAAGCTAACAAGCGTGCTCTTGAAGTGGTTCGCACTCACGCCACTTTAACTCTTAACGCACGGCAACTATGCAGAATGGCGCTGTGCCTGCGCCCTGCGCATGCAGAGTCAACGCTATCGTCTGTCCGTCGAAGACCGCACAGATTACACCGTCGTTTGCTTCACGACGCACGACTGCACCGCACCAATGCAAGCTAAGCGTGGTTTAACTGACATTCGTGCATCCTGTTGAAACGGTTCGACGGATTTGCTGCTAAATGACATTTGGTCTTTGTTCCTGCCGCACGTGCTCCACTGGCAAAGCATCGACTGCGTTTCTTTTGCAATCCGAGCATTTTTTCTACAAGAAAATATATCGAAACTGCAACATATAGTTTGCTCACTGTGTCACAAAATTAAACTAACCATTGAAATTTCAAGTTGTAATTTTTTCGCGTCAAATGCACGGAATGCAGGGTCTTGGTTTCGAGACGCCTCAAAGACAAAAAATAAAGTCTCAGTGTCGGTCTTGAGAAAAGTGCTGTATACATGACTGTTCATTAAAAAATGCAACTATGCCACAGTTGAGAGTATCGTTACGTGAACTGATAATTACTCGTAGTATCTCGGGCACTGGTGAATAGTCAAAGATGATCTGTTCTTCAGCTGCACGCGAAGCTCCGTCATCATCATCATCATCATCATCAATCCTCACATCAGCCATAGAGCCATGACTCAAAGACAACTGCAGGTCGTGCTTCTACAGTATACAATATACAACGTTTTATGCACAATATATTACAATGTAGCCTACTACATGCCTATGTAGCCTACAATGTATACTACTACAACTACTAGGCCTGTAACAGAGACACTTTGTGAATGGCGGCAGCTGGTTTTTCCACATCATATGCCACTTCAGTCTGGACGCTTTATCAAAAGCGTCAAAGCTCTAAAAGAAATGATATAACACGATAATATGGTAAATTATTTATGCTACTGCTACCAGTAGCTTAATCTGGCACGAGAAAGTACCAGGCTACATGTCAACGCCCCTGTTACAATTAGTTGCGCAAACTAACGATTTATGATGCGATTAATTATTACAAGTCAATTTAACGATTAGATGATTTTTTTCATTAAATTTACGACTAAAGTCACGTGCAACATTTGTTCAACCAGGTACCTGAAAGACTCTTCAGCTCAACTAGATATAAACTGTGAACAAAAAATTATCGTCTCTTTCTCCAAAGAACATTGTTGAACAACGCTCGATGAAAAACACTTAACAGTCTGCCTGTAGCCAATCTACTGCACTTGTAATAGCTAGGTGGCTAACTGACTACGATTCCAAGCGAAAACATAGGTTTACCTGTTCTTAAACAATGATAGTATTTAGGTTTCTAATCAAAATTAATGATTATTTACTGACTAATTTCTGAAAAGTAAAAAGTATTATAATATTTTAGTTGTCATACGGTGGCTTGGTGGCACAGCGGTAGTGTGTCAAACTAACGATCAACTGGTCGTGGGTTCAACTCCCAGACGGATCGCTACTAAGTGATTACTACTTGAATGGGTGACTGCAGGTCTGCGGACAGACAGGTAAACCATCTCATCATAAATTCAACACCAAGGTCAACTCAGCCTTCCATCTCTCTGGGGTGGGTGAATCAAGTAGCTATACCAGCCTGACTGGCTGAGGTTGAGGCGGGGCGCGTTCAACTGTGTCGGGTGGCAAGTAACAGTGTGCCGTCCCATACGGCAGGTGACGCTCCGTAGCTTAGAAATGAATTTCACGCAATAAGCTATAGTATACATTATACAACACCTTCAACATCTGAACTTTTTGTACCAGCAAAGTTAGCCTACAACGCAGAATAGCGCTACCAGGGCGTGAACGAGCATGCAGTGGCGCTCCCTAGCGAGTCGTTGACACTGGGCTTCAGCATCTGACACTCGTCGTTTGATGCCATCCGCGTCATCACTGCAGCGCTGTCGCTCCTGCTTACACTGTTGCATCGTGTGCTCAGCGGCATCCAGTTGTCGTTTCATGTCAGCCACGTTTGACGACTGAATGTTGACCTTCGCAACAATCCCAGTCACCTCCTGCAACGCGACGTGATAATTAGTTTTAGGAATTCAACTGAGACCGTTGCATAGTTTCTGTTAAATTTCTTAAATCTTCTTCTCAAACGCAAGTGTTTAAACTATTTGTGTGCATGTGTAAATTTTGTTCATGTTAGTTTTAAAGGCTGCCGTATAATAAGTGGTCTATCGAGCCTGGCTGCTCTTGCTCATGTATTTTTTCTTTTTGCAAACTTCCTATTGAAATGATGAGTTATGAAGCAAAATAAATGACGATGTCGACGATGATGATGATGCTGATGATGAAACATACGAGGATACTAGACAGTGGCGTAGTGAGAATTTGCCAAAAAAGTGCACGGAGCGCGAGGATATAACGATGGTCTGTGGGCAGAGCCCCCATGCAGCGGAAACCCTCGAGAAATCAGGGGGCAAAGCAGTGGCGTTGTAAACAGGGCGGAGGGGGGAGCTGACCGCCCCTAAATTTTGGGCTGTCGAAAAAACTTCTTCGTGTCCGAAAATTTTTATCAAAAAATGCTAAATTTGGGTCTAAAAATCTATTTTTGGAAAATTTCTAGGGGCAAAATTAAAATTTTGCGCACCCATAATCTTTTCTGTCGAAAATTTCTACTGTCTGACTGAAAATTGCCACTTATTGCAACGCCTACTTTTTTAACCAACAACGCCACTGGGGCGAAGCCTCCTGAAGCTAAAACATTTTTAACTTTTGGACGTTCAATGGAAGCTAACTGGCCAATGGGCAAGTTAAAGAATATGCAAATCTTTGGATCAGAACTTCAAACAATGAGTCCTAAGTAGCAACTGAGAGAAACCAAACTGTATTATAACCAATTTAGCATGATCACTTAGACTACTTTAAACAGACATATATTACATTATAGGCCTACATTAACCACTGAAATGCACGATATGCAAAACAAGGCTATCGAGTATGGTATCAAGCGTTGATTGGCTAAACCCATTTGACGAACGCCAATTGCCAATAGTTTATTGTAGTTCATTTCATTTCGTTCCCTTTCTACATGCCTTAATGATTAGGTCTGAAACTGTTGACTTTGCAAAATGGAAACGCAGAACGAACGGGCGAGGCTGTTTACCAGTACATTGACTAATAAACATAAGTCTATAGGTCAGTCCATCATCAAGCAAACCTCGTCAAGTCTTTTTGTTTCTTCGCTCATTTCTTGCAACATTTGCTCCCTGCGCTCCAGAGCCGCCTCCAAGCGACGCTCTTCCTTTTTCACTGAACACAACAATATCAATAGGCCTAATTATTTTAAATAATTACAAAACAGCAAATTGGAAAACTGCAAAATAATACCATGTCAAAGCAAAAAAGCTCGTCACTATAATGCTTGTTGTGCGCAGGTTTCCTTAAAACTGGAAAATCGAGACTTGGACCGTCGAAATCTACGTTCAATGCTGAAAATTTCATGGATGTCCTGCTGTATCTCCACTGTTTTCGACGCAATTTGCTCTTAAAATGTGTCTCGCAGCCCAAAGTCGTCCAAAAATCCATACAACCCCTTATTTTAATGTTCAAGGTCATCCAAGGTCATTGCTCTTGGTGCGAATTGAAAGCCCTGTACAACTTCCTATTAGTGATTAATAGTAACCTACGTTCTAGCTCTGACCGTTTCTGAGATACAGCATCTCATTGGCTAAAAATCGCAAATTTTTCCTACACCCCTCGCTGGGGGGTGACCTCTTTTGAATTTATAGAAAAGCTTTACGGATCCTGAAAACTAGAGTCTTCCAGACAGCCGATTTGGTAATCCTAGCTTGCACCGTTTTTGACTGATACACCCGTGTGACAAGACAGACAGAGGGACAGACGGACAGACAGAGAAAATTGTGATGGCTAAGACGCGCTACAGCAGTACCTGCTTTCGCACGTAAAAAAACAAAAAAAATACATAACTAATGCTCTGGTGCAGCGCACTAGCCTGGACATTCAGTAAACGTCATCAAATAAATTTCGCAGTAAAACTGAATGCTTGTACAGGTTAGAATGGCACTTTGGCAAAACAAAAGACAATGAGAGTGGCGAAGTTTCATGAAGAAAATCTTTGCAGGTGGTAATCAGAAGCGCCTGTGTCACAGGGGCAGCATACGCAAGCAAAGAAATGCTTTTTGCGATGTAACTAGACTTGACGTACTGAGCTCCGTCTATCTGCGAAATACCGATATCAGTTTGCAATTGCTTGTAATCACACTAGAAACAAAAGTGGCCGAACAAATTCAAAAGTGGAGTTACAAATAACCTGCAAACGAAACAAGGAGGAAAACAGTTGTTTGAACAGTTCAAAAACATTTTTTCTGCATCTTTGTTAACTTTTGCACCCTGGTACTTTTAAATTCCTTGACTTTCCCTGACCCTCTGAGTTTTCCCTGATTATTTTGGAATGCAAAATTCCCTGACGTTTCTTGATCCTCTGACTTTCTCTGACTTTCCCTGACTTCCCCTGACCGTAGAAACCATGGCCGATTGTGTACATACGCTGTCGCATTCTGGCGGCGTCGTCGTCGATCTGACAGTCAAGACGCTTGGCGTGCGTGTTGAGTTCAATGCGTCTGTTGTGGATCTGTCTCAGCTGCTGCAGCATCTGTGCCTCACCCGATCTAGCTTCATACTCCCTGCATCAGCCCACCATTACCGGCAGCATCATCACAATCAGCACAGCAGCAGCAGCAGCAGCAGCTGCATGTTTCTGCTAAGAATGGTTTAAACTAAACCGCGATTTAAACAAGTGAGGCAGAAACAGGTTTTTGCCAGTTTCTGCCACTCTGAAGTTTGGCGTCAAATTTTAAAAGCATTTTCACACAAAACCAGTGCAAAACAATATATTTTTTTGTTTTCGTGCTAATCTGCTTCCGGTCATTCTGCAACAGAGCTGTTATTCTGTTACAAATGGCGAATTTTGCTTCCGAATGTGATAACGTGGTACAAATTTTGCACGTTAATCTACTAATGCTACGAAAATTCGTGCCATTAATGAGCACTGTTCTCGAGTACCATTTAGACTGAGCTGGTTTCAGCCAGAATTGGAACACCCGCGCAAATACCCCCTAAAACCGGTGGGTTTTTTGATGCGTGTACCTGATGTTGGCGACGGCGATCTGTTGACAGAAGTCACGGAAGACTTGATCCTCGACTGCGTTGAAGTCCGCCTGCAGTTGTCTGGCATCAGAAGCGTGACGCTCCAACTGACGCCGCAGATCACTCGTCGTCCGCTGTGTAACAAAACAGTCAGTACATGCGAGTAGACATTGGCAGTCATTCGCCGCAGACGTTTTGTTCTTTGTGATCGTCAATTCATTCGCCAAAGTATGTAAGTAAGTAAGTAAGCGAGTAATAAGTTGTGCTTAGGCTTAACTGAAAGTGTCAATCGCAAGCATTAAAATACAATTTGCATGAATTTTGCTTTTATGACTGGACAGGCCTAACAGTTCGCGTGTTTGCATTTGCCTCCATTAAAATGTATTTTTATTTTTTTAAAAAACGTTTAAAGAAAAGCGTAAAAATAACGGTAAATGCAAATGTTTGTTGCAAAAACCAAACTGCTGCCAATGAAATGATAGCATTTTGTATTCACCACAACAGCCTATAGAGTGTAATGCACATTTAGTCAATGTCAATATGCCAAAACAAGTAAAACGAGAGTAACGTTTTTACGTGCGAAAGCAGCTACTGCTTTCAGCGCGTTTTAGCCATCGCAATTCTGTCCGTCTGTCTGTCACACGGGTGGATCAGTCAATAATGGTGCAAGCTTGGATCACCAAATCTTAACCGTCGGCTGCCTGGAAGACTCTGGTTTCAAAAAACGTAAAGCTTTTCCATAAATTCGAAGGGGGTCACCTCGAATGAGGGTGCTAAATGAGAGGGGGTGGGCAAAATTTGTGATTTTTGGCCAATAAGTCGCTGTATCTCAGTAACGGTGCGAGATAGGGCCCAGGTTACTATTGATCACTAATAGGAAGTCGTACACTGGCTCTCGATTGGCGCCGAATTCAATGACCTTAAATGACCTTGAACGCCAAAAAAGGGGGTTTTATGGATTTTTTGGCGATTTCGGGCTGCGACACAAGTATATATCA
>Ga0209367_1008870_pt1 | contig 13715 bp, 11 predicted proteins | sample WorMetLIZISLAND2_FD_187412 | JGI IMG/M metagenome (GOLD analysis project Ga0209367, IMG submission 187412) | Marine gutless worms symbiont microbial communities from Max Planck institute for Marine Microbiology, Germany - Olavius geniculatus... ... | reverse complement strand
TGGAAGGTCATTCCACACACTTATGACACGTTCCGTGAAGAAATTTGCCCGTATACTTAGGTTATTATGGCTTTTGTACAGTTTGTATTTATGTCCCCGGGTAACAGTACATGGGCTAGGAGTGAAAAAGACACCAGACTCAACATCAGTCAGACCAAACAGAATCTTGTAACAGTAGCACAAATCAGTACGCAGCCTCCTCCTCAGATATTGTAAGTTGCCAATCTTTAGCCCATTTACAAAGAACATCAACAGCTAACTGTAAACGAGTCACATCAAGGTCATCCATAATTTGCAAATAAAGTTTCACATCGTCTGCAAATGCCTTAACAGTAATGTTGTACTTTGCCAACTCAGCAAGTAACTCATTTATGAAGATCAAGAACATACTTTTACTTAGACATATACGCAAGCACGTATTTCCATTTGTGTTTCACCATTGTGATATAATACAGTTGGGGTGCTTTGATTTTATCGTATTATTTGTTAATAACGTTTTGACATACTTATTAGGTTTTGATATCAATATGTGCAGAACAAACTAGCAATTTATATGGTGTGTCGCTTTGTCCATATAAACAAATGCAGTAGCATTTTAAGCAGAATAATATAAGGGACTGTTTTTTATGGCCCACTCTGTATATGATCGTACCGGGTGGTCCGTATAACTTTCGGGCATTTATAACTGCAGTAAATGTTGACCAGTTTTTAATGGTTAACTTAAAAAGCACTAGTTGTTAAAATCTTACCACGTCCTGAACCCGTCGCGAAATAGTGATAATTTGCCTATACTGAAAATTATCTTGTCGCTCACAAGACAGTGTGGCGACGCGTACGGATTGTATTAGATTGACTATATCGGTCTTTCCCGGCGGCTGCTGCAGCTGCATTATACCCCGTTTACACGAGGAAGCATATGTGAAGCACACATGAAGCACTCGTAGCCTACTGCTAGATAGCTTCGTGAATGTTTACACTACACACTGTTATCAAGCTAGCTCTAAGAGTGCACTATGTGTTCTCTTAAGTTTGCTTCGAGTTTGCTCTATGCTTGCTATAAGTGTGTTTCAAGTAGGCCCTATGCTTCCTCGTGTAAACCGGGCATTATTGTCATAATAGAGTCTGCTGGAATCAGTCCTAGCATCGCCGTCACTGCAAGTTTTCTGCAGTAGACTGTATGTATATCGAACTTTTAAGCTGCGTGCAGAGCGACGTAACTGAACTGAACTGAACTGACATGGTTTAGTTTTTGACGAACTGGCCAATGGCCTGTACGCGTCTTTACAGCTGTTGTCTAATGGCATCTCATTGCACTGACTCGGCCTACTACGTGACTTCACTACGTGTTCTTGCAGTCTTAGACTTTGCAGCGTTAATTTAAGTGCATTCGTTCATCGTCGTCATCATCATTATCATCATCAACGGTAGTTTCTACTTCCAGTAATTTGTGAATCAGTTGTGAAAATTTGACTGCATTGCATATAATGACTGCTGTGTATATACCTACAGGCGATCTGCTGCCTGTGGACGGAATTGTGCTTCAATGCAACGATCTCAAAGTCGACGAAAGTTCGCTCACAGGCGAGTCGGATCACGTCAAGAAAGGACTTAACGTTGATCCGGTTCTTTTGTCAGGTAACGTCTGAATTTTACCTTCCATGGACATCTGGTGCCATCTGGACTGACTTTGCGGACTTCTGGACTGATCAGGGATTTTCGTTTTTTGTTTCAGTTTTTTTTTCAATTTTTGTTCTAATTCTTTTTTTACTTTTCGCGCGCTACGTTTCTAACTTAGCGAAAAGGGGTATATGAGATCAGTGTAATATTGAGGACCGACCGACGACCAACGACCGACCTCTGTTCCTGGAAAAGCCTTTCTGGAAGAACTTCAAACGGCCATATCTCCATAACGGTGCTAGATAGACGCATGGTCACTATGGACCACCCATAGGAAGTCGACCGCCGGGAGTCGAATGGTCACGTAAACGATAACGTCATGTGAACCCAAAATGTCAAGGTCGTGACCCCATTATCTTTGAGGCGCCATATCACCATAACGGTGCCAGATAGACGCATGCGTTGAGGTATAACAAGACAAATGGCAACTAGCGTCATCGACCATTATTAGAATTTTTTTCCTCTCAATTCCTAACATCGCCCAATATTTTATGAACTTCGGGGAGACAGTTTTCCATAACGACCTCAACGTGAGTCACTATTAGTATAATATTAAACGGGTTTCAATTAGACGCCGGGTCTCTAATACAAGCCGAAAGGAACGAAAAAGCTCTTAGACTAATACAAAAGAATATGATGTGCGCGAGGAGTACATTAGATTGGTCACAGTCTAATAATATTTCTTGTTAATTCTCGATTTTAGGTTTTTATTTCTGTCACATTTGTTTTATTCGTTATTTGTTTTCATATTTTTGTCGCATAGCAGCACGTGTTCAATTTCTTTCATCCCATTAGTAAAAACCTAGCAGTTTCTACCTCGCCCGTCGACGTCAAAGTGCCATAATTTTCTGTATTTCCTTGCCAATCCCCGCGAGTTATTGCCCGAATACGCCACTGCAACTAGCAGCAGCAGTGGACCTAGTCGTTCTAGCGGCTGCAGATGCTATAACCGCTGGAAGATTATTTCTGGACGAACCAGTTTCTTCGTCGGTTAAAAACCGCGCCGTCGTCGCGGCTACCCGCTAATGCATCCGTTCCGGACAACCGGCTCAAGCAAGCGACCGGCGATGAAGAGTTATAGGCAGAGGCTTGCAAGTTGCATTATGTGGCGTCCGACGTAAACCATTTAACGCAAGCGAACTACGGCAACCAACAAACGGGCGCCTAAGACGATCTCTAGAACACATCGCTGGTATATGTTCCATTATGGCGTGTCCACACTGTACAAACCAAAATAATATGGTGTATAACCATGTGTTTTAATTGTGGTCTGTGGCGTAGTCTCAGCCGATATTGAATGTTGTGTATTTTAGCCATAAAATCGGGCTTTTAGTGACAATTTTTTAAAGAAAATGATGACAAAAAATGACGACAAAAGCACGGTGTTAGAAGGTGTTAGTGACACAGTGACACGTAAGCCTATATCGGAGTTCCTCCTTCAGGTCTCCCAGAAGTGGGCGTTCCCTTAATTTAAGTAGGCCTACTGTGTATAGAGGAAGAAAACAGCCAACAAAAAAACCGTGGACTCATCTATCGTCGTAAATTGCTCATAGGCTAGACCTATCTATCTCGCTGCCATGTTTTAAGCTAACTTGATTTGATTCAATTTGATTTGATTACGTGACTTTCTCCTATCAGCGTTGGTCGGTCATCATGGCGGCGATGAATTAAATTCTTAATTAACACCAGCGTTTGCAGTAGCCTAGCAGTGCGGTACTAGCTGGCTGTCACAGTATGTGACAGTTAAACGGGGTTTCCACTCAACGCAACGTACGCAGCGCAACGGAGGTAACGCAGTGGACGCAACTGACGTAAGTTACGTAACGAGCGGAACGACCGATGAAACAACCGCCCTTTTGATACTGTCTCGTTTGTAATTGATATTAAATTGTTGGACGTTTGTTTTTTTTAAATATAGGCCTAGTTAAATATAGTGCTATTTGCCATTCATTTCGTTTATTTACTTTATTCGTAGCAAATGATTAGAATAATTCGTTTTGTTGCGCTACATTCAATCACGAAAGCAGACGACCAAGCAGCGAAGGGGGTAGCGGATAATTATTAGGACAGCCGTTGCGTCAACTACGTCGGCTGCGTTTGTTGCGTACTTTCCTGCGTACGTTGCGCTTTACTGTCACAACTCGTAGCGTGAGTGCTGACACTGTTGGGCTGTCAACCTATCAGTCGCAGTGTGCAATTACATCGCAGTCGCGTGCCGACACTTCACGTCAGTAAAATTTATTCTAGACGTGTTTTTCAAACAGCAGCCTATTTACCACCATTTGTGCAGAGGCGACACAATTATTGTTTTCGCCGTTTTTTCATGTCATCACGTTATAAATCTTTGCTTTACGCGGCCGTCCTAACAGGCCTAATTACGGGCCGTGCCCGGCCGTCTTTTTGTCTGGATTCTTACTCGAAAACAAAAACTGCAGAAAAACCGAAAATGGTGTGAACGTTCCCCAGGGCAACGTCATCTAAAACATTTTATTTCTCGTTTTACTAGCTCATCGAGCGCGTTCGAGGATTTTACAGTTAACGCACCACATAAATTACTTAGTTATTTAATTACTTACCAGTGTTCAGTTTAAAAGTTCAGTGGTCAGGAATAAGGTTAAAATCAGGGTTAAGGTTGCGGAGCTATAGGTGGACGGTCGCGTGATATGTCGGCACTGCGTCGATACATTTTCGAGTTTTTAGCCGACCGTACTAGAGTAGTGATCGAGCTTATAGTACAGTTGTCGTCTGTCGTCGTCATTGTTGTCTGTAACAGATGTATTGTGGCTAAACGGTAGGTTTAAAAAAAATTACCCGAACAGTTATTGAGTGTTTACGCGATGCAGCAAACGTCTAGCAAACTTCCAGCAAACGTCCAGCAAACGTCCAGCAAACATCCAGCTGGCTTGTCCATTATAACACTACACATAGCAGCAAACGTCCAGCAAACTTCTAGCAAACTTTCAGCAAACGTCCAGCATTAGCACGTGTATTTTGAATACATTTGCTGGAAGTTTGCTGGACGTTTGCTGGATCGGGTAAACACCTCATTAGCCTTGTGTTATAAACCTGGACGTGTAAAATTTCAGCGATGTAGTGCAAGGGGAACATTTTAAAATTCGGTGTTGAATGGACGGGGGTAGGAAAATGTGCGTTTTTCAACGAAAAACTGGTCATCTCTCAGAAAAGGTGAGAGGTACGGTCAAGTTTATTGTTAATCACTAATAGGAAGTGGCATACGCTCTTTCAGATAAAATGAAAATCATGGACTTTGGATGACCTTAGAGGTCACTGACAACCAGTAAGGTCGGCTATCTTAGCGACAGCTGGGCTTCTTGTTCTAATTAGGTGCTGTCGGCGCTAGAGACCTATATTATAGGTCTAGATAGAATAGCTTTGACATTTCCCCGCAGTGCTAATTGTGTACAGACGGTAGGCTCTCGCATTTTACATGTATGTCGTAATAATCAAGCGTTCCAGCGTGTGGTGGATTGTTTAGGCTATGAACAGATGCATTAACAAAGCAAAGTGTGGCAAGTGCTAGCAATTACGACATTCGTTTACTTAATATGCACTACTCGCCCGCACAGAACACAATCAATAACAGCTAATCATCACAGACTTGGGTCTACACACAGCGGGCAAGCATTCGAGCACCTGCCAGTGTCTAGAAATTTCCCGGCATGCTCCAGGCTTTCGCTGCTGTCATAACCAATGGCGTTGTAGAAAAAACAATTGTCCACCCTAGATTTTTGGCTGTCGAAAAATTGTCGAAAAATCTTTTTGTCAAAAAGTTTTCGTTTATACATGCAAAATTGGGACCAAAAAACCAACTTTGGGAAAACTTAGAAGCAAAATTAAAAATTGAGCACCCGTTATCTCTTCTGTCGGCAAATTGCAGTTTCATGCTCCGCCTAGTATGTCGTAATTGCTAGCACTTGCCACACTTTGCTTTGTTACTGCCCGCGGTAGCGACGACAGTAAGATCTGTGGTTTCAGTATTAGTGGCTAAGTTCGTTTTTCTGTTTCTTTGTTTTTTTCTTAACCAAAATAACTCATGAACCGCTGCAGTCAGCTTGATAAAATTGTGCACGAACGTTGTATCTCGACAATTGCAAGAAACTTGTTGAATTCCGAGGTCATAGATCAAACATCAAGGTTACAGAACCAAATTTTCGGATACTTTGTTATTGCGAAATATGACCATGCTGCTGATAGCTTCATGGCTAGCTAGGCTAATATGCGCAGGAACGGATAAAGTCTTGCGCTATATCACGAGAATAAAATATATCTATTATGCAATTTTTTTGTAGTTGACGCTTTTTAAGGTAGACAGACTTAATGGGCATTGCCTTTTCTGACTACATGTCTCATGATTTTTTCCTTTGTTTATTGTAACTGTGTGAATGTATTTGAAACAAATAAACGTTCTCTTTCTTTCTCTTTCTATTACATATTTTAAGCCGTGCGCTTTAGTCCGTCAATTTTTAGTCGTGCATTTTCGGCGCTCCACATGAGGCCTATACAGGCAAGTCTCGGGTTCTAATGACTACCCACATTTCCAATAGGCCTACACGGCCGAGATCAAGCCGTCAGCAACAGTATCGGTAGTCCAGCATATACGGTAGATCCCCTATACGTTCTCTGACAATCATCATTAGACCTATCACGTCGAGATCATTAGAGCCCACCGGCGCTCCGCCCGCACTTCAGGGTGGAACCTTTCAGTTTCATTCAGCGAAGTGCATTTTTTTGAAATCACGAAGAATATTATCAATTGCACAAAATATCATTTTTGCCTACAATTTCATTACCCCATATTTGCCCCGTAGCCGACCGTACTGGTTGTCGTTGACCTTTAAGGTCATCGAAGGTCAATGATTTTCATTTAATCTAACAGGGCGTATGCCACTTCCTATTGATGATTAATAGTAACTTTGCACCGTATAGCCACAGTACATACGTGACGGACAGACGGACGGACGGACGATAACCATGACAACAGCTTGATTTTTGCTTAAGTAAGGTCGATTAAAAATCATACGGTAACTCTGTATCTTTACACACGTTTAGTTTTATGGCGCTTTATAAGTTTGTTTTTAACTTTAACTTTAACTTTAACGTGATTCAACGTGAAGTTGTCTAAAAACCAAATAGCATCAGAGGAAACAAAGCGCGAACACTATGTAAAACCTCGTTCATTTTTACGTAAAACGTGCATGTTTATTTTCATGCGTCAACGTGTATGATATGTGTCGGGTCATCGTCATCGGCGTGACAGGTTACAGTTAGGCGACATCGTGATTAGCTTCCGGTCAATCACGTGACCAGCTGATCAGCGTGACGTCATCAGTTAGCTTAGTCATTTAGGGGCGATGGACTGTAAGCTTGCTGTACGGGAATTAATCAGCGCTGCCGTAATAGGTCGCCGTTTGAAGCTGACGAACAGCGATAACCTCTCACACTGAAGCTCTGGCATTTCAGAATTTAACAGACTACTCGAATCTCGTTTTTTTCACACAAATTTTCTGTCTTAATTCTAACAAGTAATTTGTTCAAAGCTTACGTGACATCTGCGCGATAACATTTGTGCCGCCAGCTGGGGAATCAGTGTACAAGGTTCAATAAAATAATAATTCGGTTTGAAAGAATACCGAAATTGGAGACCTCCGTATGGAGGACTCTTTGAGTGTAAGAGGTCAAAACTCAAAAGGTTAAAATCTACGTCTTATGCTAAAAATGTCATAATTATGCAGCTTGCCCTGGTCTCTCTCCAGCTATTTCGTTGCATTGCACCATTGAATTGTGTTCTGCAACCGAAAATCGAAAAACAATCACTAAACCCCATATTTTAGGGGTTCACGGTCGTTTTAGGTCATTAATGTGATACTCCGACAAAAGCTCGTCAGCAGTTCTTGTTACGGTAAGCAGCATGTCATGTCTGTCTGCGACCGTTTTCATGCTAGACAAGCCAACAGCGGTAAAATAACAACTTTTTAGTTGTGCCCATTTTCGATGCCCGCGTGTGCAGTCTCCTTGAAGCTATAGAGGGCAAAAATTGGACGGTTGAAATCGACGTTTAATGCCGAAAATTTCATATGCAGGTTATCATGTTTAACATCTTGCGACTTCCGCGCAGTTCACTATTGAAATGTGTATCGTATTTCGAAATCGCAAAACAGTCAACAAAAACCCTATTTTGTTATTTAAGGTCATCCAGGGTCATTGCCTTCCGTGCCAATTAAAAGCGCGTGTACGACTTTCTATCAGTGATTAATACTAGCCTTGCCTTATATTCTTATATTTTATCGTTTTTGACATTCAGCGACGTAATGGCTGAAAATTGCAATTTTTTTACTTTCTTCATTTACTTTTTTACGCTTGGGGTGACTTTTCGAAATTATAAATAACTTTTACGGATCTTGAAACCAGAGTCTTTTGAAAAGCCAACAGTGAAGATCTGGTGATTCTAGCTTGCACCGTTTTTGACTGATCCATCCGAGTGACGGACGGACAGACTAACAGACAGACGAACAGACAGACGGACAAAATTGCGATGGCTAAGACGCGCTATAGCAGTACCTGCTGTCCTACGTAAAAATGATCATCTAGAATTCGTTTGATGCAGAAATTGAGTTTTAGTTTTTTTTTGTATTGAATTTTTAACATTTTACAATTTTATGTGTATTTTGTGTGTATGTGCTGCTTTTGGCCTAATAAGCCATTGATTGATTAACGTATTGACATAGGAACGCACGTGATGGAGGGCAGTGGAAAAATGGTTGTCACAGCGGTCGGAATGAACTCTCAGGCAGGCATCATTGTCGCTTTGCTTGGCGCCACAACCAACGATATCGACAACCAAACCAATACAGGTAAGCTAAACGTACGTCTCACCTGTGATAGACATACACACGGGTTCCATTCTCCTACTGCACGACGTCGACTCAGCCTTCTATTCCTCCGTGGGAGGGTGAAGTGAATTTTAGCTTTCGAGTTTAAAAAAGTCTGTAAAATATAGCTTTTCATGAAAATTCATCTCAAAGCCACAAAGCGTCACCTGCCATATAAGAGCACAGAATGTTAATTTGCCACCCGACACAGGTAAACCCGCCCCGTCTCAACTCCCACCAGATAGGCCAGTACTCGATAATTTATCTACCCCGAAAGGATGGGAAGCTGAGTTGGCCTTGTTGTTGGTTATAGTTACACTACCAAGCCAATTAGTGAAGTATAATGTTAGAAATATGTTTTTTTAAATAATTCGCATTACATTATTAGTTTCTGTAAGCGATGCTTGTTTATTACAAACGGCACGCTAGATTGTGGAGTCGGCTCGAAGATATCGATCTACACACACCACTAGTGGACATTATCGAGCTATAGCAGCTCTAAAAGGTTATAATGGTTGTCTATTAGCTTTCTTCGGTAACGCGTCTAGGAGCTACTGAGCGCAGTGTAGACCTAATGTCTGCTGAAGCGCTTAAAATGAACCATCCACCCTAATGTGGACAACGAGTTGATATAGGCAGCATGGTTTCCTATGGCTGTCCAATAATAATAGGATATAATGGGAATTCAGTGCAGTTATTACTGGCCACCTGATGACAGCGAACTAAGCATACATCTGCATTAACGAGATCAACGGCTTTCATTGCGCCGCTCTAAGTGCTCGCAGTCGCAGCTGTGTGCTGTATTATTGGAACTTCTAGGCTACTTAGTACGTGACATTGTGTCATATGGTACCTTGTTTCGTCGACTTGTTTGAAAGGGTTTATATTTTATTTTTATAATAACGATAACGATAAAGTTTGATACATGTAGGCGTTGTTTTCGGTGAACGTAATAAGCACAGTGAAGTGAAACGATAAAACGATAATAATATTAGCTATAAAGGAGTAGTGCAATACACGGACAAAAACGGAAGACCCTAGAAATTACAGTATCCAATGAGCTTTCCTTTGTAGCCAGTGAGCTTTCTTTTAAATATTCAATTACGTTTTAAATAATATTTTTTCGAGCCTTTCGTGGCATACCGGATAGCATGCCGGATCGCGAGGGTTTTGACCCCGGGTTCGAATCCAGGCTACGACATTTTTTGAACAATTTTTTTCGCTGTAATAAATGTGTTAGTTAGGGTTAAATGTTAACAAAAAAGTAAAGTAAACTAGAGATAGACTAACAGTTTGCGAACAGGAACTGATATAGGCTTTCGCGCATCTCGTGAGCGTTAGCTCAAATTTTTTGTTATATTTTGAGGGCAGTTTACTAGCTACTATATAGGGTCCTCCAACAAAAACGCACATCTCTGCCGATTTTTTATAGACGTAGTTCTAGGTTTTACTATTGAGCAGTTAAATATTGAATTCCACATTTAAGCGATACATGAAATTTTGTTTGGTCCGAAGCAGTGTCCCAAAAAAACTTCCCACTTTGTCATTGTCCATAGACCGATCTTTGACAACATAGATCGATTTTCAAAGTCATTTTACTGGCACATTTTGTGGCTAACTAATTTTACTTACTTACTGTTTAGCTATAGGACCATATGTATCGATCTTTATTCGCCAAAATATTTTGGTAGCAAACACACAAAAACATTCTAGATACTATAGTTTGTCAACAAAGTTATTACGGAACCACATGTTAAAATATAACAAACATACGCCGCGTTTGCCCAATTCTTACTGTATGTAATTTACTTGCATTTTATTTAAACGATGTGTTTAATTAACTGCCAGCTGATGACAATGAGGATGATGATGCGAAGAAACCGCAGACTGCATCTGCTGCAGATGCTGGCAATGCCGTTGCCAATGACAACAAGCACCATGACGAGGTCTTCTGCAAATTCTCTCTATTTTGTTTAGTGTTCAAGTCTGGCCGGCTGTGTCAACATGATACAATAGACAATTTGCACTAAAAAAACTAGCAGGCAAGCAGTCAGTTTAATTTACTGTAGCACATAAAGTGAAATAACGTAAAATGCAAAAAATAAGATGCTTTAGTGGAAATAAGTTAAGAAAAACTGAAGTAAAAGTAATGTTATGTATAACTGTGAAACAAAAATATAGAAACAAATGCTTACGGAGAGCTAAAAACCTAAAATTTAAAAAAAAAACTATAAAAAAATAACGACAACTGAAACTAGAAAAAAAACTGAAACGAGAAAAAAACTGTAAGCAAGTCTAGACATCCGTGAAATCAGTCCAAAAAAGATAGAGATTAGAAGATAAAAAATTGTCTAACAAAATGCAACTACGAAGGTCAAGAATCTGTAACTTTTGCTCTACTTCTAACGTCACTGTTATGTGTTTGATGTTACTATTTCTGAATACAGCTCCGGTTTTGTCGCTGATATCGTGATAGGATGAAGAGAATCCAATGTTTGGTCGAAAGGAGAAATCCGTTCTGCAGTCCAAGCTTACGAAACTCGCTATACAGATCGGATATGCAGGTACAGTGGTCATTTTCTACCTAATAGCAATAATTGCTTTGGCTTCGTTAACTCTGTAAAACGCACTGACCTTTGCATCGCAAGACCTCTACTCTGAAGTCAATTATTATACCGCGCGATGCACGCAGTGCAAGTCGCGCTATTGCCAACGTAAGTTGTCTGTCCGTTCGTCCGTCCGTCTGTCTGTAAGTTGTAACGCTAATTCATAATGATCAAATAAGTTGGATTACTTGGAAAACAATTACATGAGTAATTAATTAGCTTAGGATTTTCGCTACATCAGCTGCCTCGTCACAGAAAAAAATGTCTAAATATCGGATGGAATACGTTGTACGCGGTAATTTAGCCGAATTACTGACTTACCATCAGCGTAATGTGTGACGTCACCTCTAAGCACGGTTGTAAATCACTGTACAACCGATGTATCTACTAAAAAAAATTACAGCTACTAATAATAGGGCTTAAGCTCAGAGGCCGATCCGTCACATGAGATCATTATTTTGTGGCCTAATTTTGAAAAGTTTATAAAATAAACCGATACGAAATGTTACGAAAAAAGCAAACGTACGAAAATTTTACTAAAAGTGCGATTTTGTACATAAAAAACAGCTTTCAAACGTAGGAAAAACGTACGAAAACGTTTCGAAAAACCCAGTAAAGCAAATTAGTTTACATGCGAAAGAACTATACGAAAAACTTACGATTTCGTGACTGTTTGACTTCGGACGAAGATACGGAGATTTTACGATGATCAGGCCTATTTTGCGAAAATTCATCAACAGTTTTCAAAATATGGCACTGCTGTGTGTAGGTACCGTGGCTGCGGTATTGACGGTGATCGTGTTGGTGCTGAGTTTCTGCGTGGACACGTTCGTCATTCATCAGAGGCCGTGGGAGATGGAGTACCTCCAGCAGTTCGTCAAGTTTTTCATCATCGGCGTCACGGTCCTCGTCGTGGCCGTTCCAGACAAAGTCGGTTCTAGTCGTGGCTGTTCCAGAGGGACTGCCGCTGGCCGTCACGCTCGCCTTGGCTTACTCCGTCCGGGTAATTCAACCGTTTAACGGTTAGAATGTCGGACTAACGATGTCGAGGTTGTCGGTTCGACTCCCGGTCAGGTCGCTATCAAATGATTAGTACTTAAATGGGTGACTGTCTGCGGACAGGTAAACCATCTCGGTATCCACCATCAAGGTTTAACTCAGTCTTCCATCTCTCCGGGGTAAGTAAATCGAGTACCGGCCTTTCTGGCTGGCGCGTTTTTGAGACATGGTGTATGCACACCAACGACGCCGATGCGACTCAACTTAACTGCCGTCGCGTCGGGGTCGTATATAGGTGTAAATTGGCCATTAAACCACTGTATGAATGAATACTGTGTTGACGTTGTTGACCGTGCTGGGCGCTTCTGTAGAAAATGATGGCTGACAACAATCTGGTGCGGCATCTGGATGCGTGTGAAACGATGGGAAACGCCAGCTCCATTTGCTCGGACAAGACGGGCACGCTGACCACTAACCGGATGATGGTCGTGCAGAGCTATATTGCCGGTCAGTTCAAGATTAGTCTCCCTCTCCTTCTTCTCTTTCCCTCCCTAGTTCGACATTCGCATGTCTTGTCTAATGTATTGGTTTGTTAATTAGTCATAGCGACGTCCAAAGTAATTTAGTAATGATCATGGTAAAAGGCGTCATTTATTACTGTGAAAATAGCAATCATGCAGCCATCGTAATGGCCCGAAACGGCCACCAAAGCAATATGACGAATAATCTTCAATGAAGTTTTTACCCCAAATATTCTTTTTTCTTGCGGAGATTAGAGCCGCTCTATTGTACAAAATAGTGTTTTTGCAAAAAAAGCAGAAACCAAACCAAAACAACAAACAGACAGTCTTTTTAAACGTAATCTACTTCTTATACAGAGAAAAAAATTGCGAAATAATTCTAATAATTGTCATTTTGTCGATGACCATAAGCCAAAAAGAGTTTAGGCCTACCTTCTTAAAGCTTAAAATATTCCTAGAATTTTTACGCGCGAAAGCAGCTACTGCTTTCAGCGCGTCTTAGCCATCGCAATTCTGTCCGTCCGTCCGTTTGTCCGTCCGTCCGTCCGTCACACGGGTGGATCAGTCAAAAACGGTGCAAGCTAGGATCACCAAATTATTACCACCGGCTGCCTGGAAGACTCTATAGTTTCAGGAACCGTAAAGCTTTTCCATAAATTCGAAGGAAGTCACATCGAACGAGGGCGCTAAATGAGAGGGGGTAGGCAAAATTTGCGATTTTTGGCCAATAACTCGCTGTATCTCAGTAACGGTGCGAGATAAGGCCTAGATTACTATTAATCACTAATAGGAAATCGTATACTGGCTTTCGATTGGCGCCGAATTCAATGACCTTGAATGACCTTGAACGCTACAATAGGGGGTTTATGGATTTTTTGGCGATTTGGGGTTGCGAGACACATTTCAAGAGCGAATTGCGCCGAAACCAATTGAGATAGACATGGACAAGCTGTACATGAAATTTTCAGCATTAAACGTAGATTTTGGCGGTCCAAGTCTCGATTTTCTAGGTTCAAGGAAAC
>Ga0209367_1008868_pt1 | contig 13717 bp, 7 predicted proteins | sample WorMetLIZISLAND2_FD_187412 | JGI IMG/M metagenome (GOLD analysis project Ga0209367, IMG submission 187412) | Marine gutless worms symbiont microbial communities from Max Planck institute for Marine Microbiology, Germany - Olavius geniculatus... ... | reverse complement strand
CCTGTAAGCTCCCTCAACGAGGTCCGGAATAGAGCCCCAGCCGCAGTCGCATTTCTATACGCATAGCCTAATATTGGGCTCTTGAAAGTCGCATCTCACTGGCGTAGCCATAGGGAGGGGGCACTGGCGGCACGTGCCCCCCTAGGAGCAGTTACTAAAAATAGTGCCAAAAATGCACCAAAACACGTCATTTTCACGCCAAAAATCCGAAAATTTTCTGGGAGGGGGCTTCAGACCCTTTCCCCATGGGGAGGGGACACCCCTCCCCATACCTCACCCCTTAATTGCCCCCACTACAACTAGATACCGCCTACGCCACTGTTGCATCTCATGGCATACACTGCAAATTTGCAAATATGACTGATGCGTTTTGTTGATTTGTCAAAAGAAACATCCCCAGTTCAACTTTCTTCCAATCTCTTCCAATAAATTGCAGCATCCCTTACCAGCTGCAAATGGATTGGAGGTCCACGAATGTCCACGTTCGGATCCGTGCAGCATCAATATAGCACCGGGCATGTATAACGTCGTTCAACCGTGGCTACGGGCAGGTGAAAATATCAATTAGCGTCCACATTGTAGCACATGATTACAGTCCGGAGCGCTGCAAAGGCTCACAGTCCGACGACGTAATTGCGTTTTTCTCCGGGCGTATGAAAGACGTACCGACCAAACGCAGTAGGCCGCCCTACGTAGCCTATACGTCGTGGAGTATTGATTAAACTGCAGGGTATCTGCGATGCCGGTTTGGTGTAGCGGTCAAAGCGCGTTGGTCTCGATCGACGAAGTTGATCTACGCCGAGCCCGGTTACTACATGGATAGGTGATGCAGGTCAACTCAGTGATGCCACTGTAGACAGCTACCAACCATGAGCTTATACTGTGTCACGTATATACAAAGTCATCGTTGTCTTATTCTCTATCATTTTTACACCATCTTTATATATCACGTTGGCTGAATTGGCATTTTGTATTTACTTACTGCGCAGTATATACTTAGGCCTTAAGACGGTTCTTCTCCAGTGGTGTGAATACATCTTCAATAATGCCAATTTTGCTGCTTGCTTATTTCACTGCCTATAGCGTGCCAATAAAAGATGACGTTTTAATAGGTGATCAACAATTCTAATGAAGTTACAAAATTTAGTGGCGCCCTGTTCATGGGACATCACGAAGTCCAGAAGTTTGCACGCAATGTTATAAGTTACTGCAGTTCCACGGTAGGCCCACAGGTCAATACTAGCGGCCCGCAATGATGATCGCCTGCAGTAGGACTAATTATAGTTATTCTAATAGGCCCTACTTTTTGCATATAGGCATTGCAACTAATTGTTTCCCGTGTCCCGTGGCTATGTAGAACGAACGATAGGCCGCGGCAGCCAACTGCAAAAAACACGCACGCGCATAACGCGTCGGTAATTAGTCCGACCAAATTGCACAAGCTCCATTGCTGCTAATAGGCCGCATTATGAGTCTTGCCCGTCTGTCTGTCTGTCCGTCCGTTTTGTACGGGCTCCTCACTCGAAAGAGAAAGACGCAGAAAAACTAAACATATAATTATTGGCGTACACGTTTCATAGAACAGGCGTGAACGTTGTGCATTTTTTCTCAGTAGGTCGAAAATCAAATGGACGGCCGCGCAATATGTCGGCACTGGGCCCTCATCTCATTGGATCTCACAAGTGTACTGTCTGACAAATGGCATGTAAATCCGTTGATCGGTTTAAGCCAAGGTGCCCAATGGCGTCGTGGATATGGGGATAAGTAAGAGAAGGGCATTATTATAATACATTAACTGTCCCCAAAAAAAGTTTAGGTTGCCGGAAAATTGTCGAAAAAAATTTTCTTCTTGTCTGACAATTTTTTTTATCCAAAAAGTGTAAAATTTGAAGCTAAAAACGACAATTATGGGAGAAATTTAGGGGCAAAATTAGAATTTTCAGCACCCATTATCTTCTCTGTCGGAAATTTGGAGTGTCTATCGGAAAATTTCAACTTCCGGCCCCGCTCACTTTTTAAATCACGACGCCGCTGAGGGTCACGATTGTGACAGACGAGAGACAGACAGACGACAGACCTCGCTTCGAAGAAATGTGTAGCAATAGACGAACTGCTTGTGCTGCAAGTGCGATTCTGTCTAAAAGTTGGCTGTTTTTGGTTCTTATTATTCAGACTGTCAGACAAACCGTCAGCGCAGTTTATGCCTGGTTGTTCATGCCCATTAACAAGCGTACAAAGCGACGGAACTGAATTGAGCTGAAATGAAGCATTACAAAATAAACTAAAATGAAAGCCGCAGCGTGCGCAGTGTTTCTATATTCGCCAAAAAAATCGCGATTGTTTTTAAATTGGTAAAATTCGTAAAATGCGAATAATTCCCGTGAACTATGGATGGAAGCGATACATTACCGTTGGTTCGGCCGGTGCGACGAGCCGAGCGGCTGATTGGCGACGGCGGCGAGTGACGGCGTGAGGCCCCGGGGCGCCATCTCGGTCGTGACGACCGCGCCCGAGTCCGTCCATCTACCGGCCGGGCTCCGACTTGACCGCCGCCGGGCAGGCACCGAGCCGGCCGCGCCCGCGGAGACAACGACGCCGTGCCGGGCTAACGAGCCCGCACTGCAGCCCTGCACACAGAGGGTCCGTACGATTTTCTACACGGCCCCCAGTTTCACTGAACATTGGAACACCGATTAGGATTCTGTAATTAAAATCCCGTTTACACGAAAAAGACTCAGTCAGAGCTCTAAGAGATGGCTTTAAGAGCGCTCGACTCAAACTGTATAACTGCTGCACACGCCCAGCACGCATTACAAATTAACAACTTGTTTGCACAGAATGATGATGAATCCACCACAAATAGGACTCTTTGGAGGAGCTTTCCGCTAGGCTCTGTATCTGGATTAAGGAAGAACAAGGGATGTGAAATGAGATGAATGGAGAGGCATAAGCCTATAAATAATCTGAAAATTAGTGTTGTGAGTCGTTGCTAACTTACCGGTAAGTTACCCGTAAGTTACTGACAAGTTACCGGTAGAATAAAAAAATATTTTTGCTAACGATAAGTTACCGGCAGCTTACCGGTAACTTACGCGCAAATTACCAGTAACTACCAGCGATGTTTGTTAACGGTAATTTAAGACCACTACTGAAAATTGAAATTGTAGTATGGCGCATCAACGCCCATAATGCGCTTGCTATTAATACTGAGGACAGGGTTTATAAAAAGGAAACGAAAAAGTGAAAGGGATGGAAATGGTCTCATAACTCTATCCAGCCTCGAAAAGCCCCCGTAAAAACCAAATCCTGCAGTGCGCCGGTGGAGTCGTCGGCCCGGTGTGGCTTGGTCCAGTGCATTGCCGACATCGTCCTCGGCGCCGGCCATTATGAGGCTCATTAGTCGATCACCTCTCACCGCACCGACTGTTTTGCCGCCGCGCCGCCGCCGTTGCCTGGAACAAAGCTTGGAGGCCTGCCTGAGTCGCGTGCATTCGCCGAGGCATAGGTAAACGAGCGCAATTAAGACTCGGTGCGCGGCGAGAAATTCGTTGGCCTGTCGTGTGCCAGTTCAATGCGTCGTCATCAGCGTCGTGTGTGGTCCAGATCGTCGCTCCTCGCACCGACCTCTCTGTCCGTCTGGCTGTCTGCTACCCCCGGGCGATGCGAGGTCGAGGACTGGCAAAACCGAAGGTTGACGTTCTGTTCAGTAATTATTATTTCATGCTTCTGTTTCCGAGCGGACATTGACGCGTGTCGTTCGTATAGTGGGCAGGGGGGCATCGAGGAGCAATTGCCCCAGTTCCCCTCCCCGAAATTTTTGGCTGTCGAAAAATTGTCAGAAAATCGTCCTCTTGTCGGAAAATTATCATCCAAGGTGCAAAAGTTAGGGCCGAAATACCCTAATTTGGGAAAATTTTGGCAAAAAAATTTGAGCACCTATAGGCCGTAATATCTCCTCTGTGGGAAATTTGCAGCTTCCTGCCTCGCTTAGCCTATGCCTTGCTTTCACTAACGACGCTGCTGTTGTGGTGGTACAATAGGCCTATAAACTTTCATTTATCGACGAATCAATCTGCAGACTGGTTAACAAAAAGTAGGCCTAAGGCGCTGGTTACTTGTGAAACGAAAAAAAACATTTTAAAAAATATTTGTCAAAACAGTTTTCTGTCCTATTTCACATAATGAATAGCAATAAAAGGCATTAAAATGTAGGCCTAGCTATAGGCCTATTTCACCCAGACAGTAGTCTGACTGCAAAATGTTTTACCGGGTAGGCCTACCTTAATTGAGACATCAACGGTGAAACAGTCAGAGGTTATTAGCAACACAGCGGCGACACATTAACACTTCAGTCTGCAACGAACAAGACCACTAGGATCACATTAGTTGTCGACACGGGACATACCCATACTCGTATGAATGAAGGACCTCCCGCACCGTCGCTAATGCATAGCCTATACAAAGATTATAGAGCGAGCGCTCTATAATCTTTGGCCTATAAGGCACCAGGCCGCCAACGCCGCCATAAGCCTCCGTGGCGCCAATCCAAATTTATTGGGGTAGGGTGGCGAAATTTTATTTGGGGGCAAATTATCATGGGCTCATACTCTCACTCACATGCGTCCCTGAAGCCCCGAAGGGCCGAAAATCGAAGCCGAAGATCGGTAAGGTCAGTGGGGTGGAGGCATGTGATCGAGCCCCTCCCACCAGTTAGGGGATCTGGGGGAGCGCTGTAGCCTCCCCATAGGGGTCCGAGAGACGGAGCCCCGGCCGCAAACAAATTTTCGTCGAAGAACCAAGAAAACAATTAAAATTTCGAGGAGCGAAAATACTCACCCCAGTATTGTTATTGGGCTTTCGCCCTCGGAATTATTCGACGCTGTTGATAGGCCTACGGGTCGCTCCCGCCGTCATACTGATGGATGCCGGAAACAGAACGGAAATGGGTAGCAGCCTTTTACCCCATTTCAAACACCCTCTGGACACGGACTAAAAGCATACCCCTGCAGGGTCATTAAGTAACTCATGCTGTATTATATGACTTGTGTTCTTCTTAACTTAAAATGTTTTGAACAAACTTTTCTTCGACTCTGACTATACAAGCATTGCGCATGCTTGTATGGTTTTAAATCAGAATGTTGTCTTTGTGAATTACATAAATCAATGTTTCGCATTGTTGCAAGGAGACACTAAGGCCCAAATAAAAAATAAATCACAGCCTGCAGAATAACGGAACAAATAAAATTACTAATCAAATGCAATCGTCAGTCATTTGACACTCTGCGACGTGACTGCGCAACGCACGTCGATCTAGCACAGGTTAGAAAATTGGTTCGAAAAAAACTAAGTTTTAAGTTGAAAAAAAGAACTTCATTATGTCCATATTGCATAGGTTTTATTTTATTTCTTGTGCAATTCAGAATATGAATCACATTGATTTTTGAGTTCTGAACTTCTGACGTCAGTCACGTCACTTCATTCACTGAGCAAAAACGACAGGATGTTCTTCATGACAGTTCCAATCCTGTGTCTTAAAATTTGTGCCCCGTGTTTTTCGAAGGCCTACACCAAAACTTTAAAAACATTTCAAAAGCTTAATTTTTATCTAAAATAATATTTTCAAAACATAGGGTCTTCCTGTCCTGGTTTAGCCACAATTTATAGTGCTATCTTTAAATGTTTGATGGAGAATTCCAACCCAAAATTTCTCTTTCTCGCGGGGACAGGGCCCCTGTTCAATAATTGGGCCACACGTACGAGTGTGTCTGCCAGCCCAGTGGCATCCCATTTCTTTCAACGTCTTTCCTACAGTGAACAAAACTGACTTTGTACAATCTGTATAAAATGATTTCACGGATCGTTATCCGTACTGCTGTAAAAAAATCGGACTGACTGGTCTTTCTGCCACTCTACCTCCCCAAAAAGTTCACCGAACTTAATTCAAAAATTTTTGCCTGCACCATGGCGCCAAAGACGTCACGTGATACCCGGTGTTTATCTGTTTATCAGCAGAACAACACAGAAAGTTACCGCAGACAGTAAACATGCAAATTGATAATTTTAATTCAAACCTTTTAAAAAAACTTAACTGTAATAAAATGCAGGACTGCAGAACTTAATGAGTAATTAATTAATTAATCATTAAAAATCAATTGATTAACATTTCTTAATGGATTAAAATTTCATTATAATGTTGGACTTATTAACATGCTAAATGATCAACGTTTGTCATTTATTTTTATTTCAAACAGGAAACGTCATTAATATATTTTTTCTATAGCATTACTGCTTAACAGGTTCTGACTACAGTTTGTGAATGCTACTGCATCATCAACACTTTAGGCGCGACAGCAGAATGCTTCGATCGTCTTAGCCATCGTCTAGGCGTCCATCCGTCTGTATGTCCGTCACACTCGTGATCTGTATTCGCGACCACAAAAATTAATCAAAATTAATCAATGTCATTTAATTTTTGGCAATCAACTGATTAAAACATTTTTTCGCTCGTTTGCAGCACTAAAATATTTCATTATCAATGCAACAATAAACTAAAATTAAATTAATTTTGGGGTAGATTTTGAGGGTGGGTTTACCAAATAAACCCACTGGTATGTGCCTTGATGTCCAACGTGGTATTGCAGCCTACTACGACTGCCTCAGGATAAAGCTGCAGAAGAACCCTATGCTATTCATTACTAATGTGAGCACAAAATATTGTAAAAAATCATCACAGGAACATAAAATGAACACAAAGCTGCACGATTAGTTTAGTTTAGCAATTATGGTAACAGCAAAACATTCTAGCTGATGGAAAGAATTCACCATCACCACACTGACTGCTATCTCATTGGAATTACATAAAAGAAGGCAATAGACTAAAATCATAATGTCCTACCGACACACTGGACAGAAACACTAGTCATGGGCGGCGACAACAATACAGCAGAACAACTACAGTCAGCAGTAAATGCTGCCCAGCTTTGACCTGAAATGAAACAAGAAGCTCAGATGCTCAGAAAACATGGCATCAGTTTTGTGCATTTTGTCATAATGCTACGTTTAGAAACTAGTTTTTCAGGGCTTAGTTTAATACTCACATGTAACGTTTGGCATTTTTGACATCATTTCGTTTTAACGAGTCTACTGAGTTACGACACTCCTCCAGACCCCAGACCAAGCCCATTGGTGCTTTTTGTCAGTTCTGACAACTTCTGTCCACAAAATTTGCTGCCCAAAGAACCGATATGTGTCACCGCCAGTGCCACTGATTAATAACCTATGACGTTAATTAGTGTTAGACAGTTAATCAGCTATTGGTGTGTCCGGTAACAGTCAGAGACGATCTTCCACATTTCATCGACGTTCGTTAGTAGGAAAGTCTGAAAGAAACATTTTATCATCTCGGAGCGGAACTTCACGGAGCCCGTCACGGAGACAAGAAATGTTGGCCGACCATCAGTTGCCGACTCTGCGACAAAAATACAACAATTCATAACAGATGCTGTCTGCGCGCTAATGGCGCCACCCTGCCACCTATCTAAAATACCAAAAGCAAAAGGTTTAGTTATGACAATAGAACATATTTACAACAAGTAATGGACATCAATTATGTAAGATAATTCAACAACTATCACTGCATCTTTTAAATAAAACTTAAAACATCACTGTTTCAGCAACCATTTTCTCTCTATCGTAGTTTTTTTTACTTCAAGTATATCAGATGTTACTGAATGTGTCTTTACTTTTTATCTTAACTTTTAAGTATAATATCAACTGCTGATCATTTACTCATTCTGTACTGTCTACTGCTCTCAAGAAATAGTTAGGTCTATCAGAAGACTGATTACTGCAGACTTCAACCACTGGTTGTTGTTATCTTTCGCAAACTGAAACAAAGTGACATCTGTGATGCCAGACAAAAAACTGTATATGAAGCAGCGAATTAAAATTTTCAATCAATTAATTTGTAATGACTAAACGATTAATTAATCATCATTTCCACAACCCTAGTTTAAATGTTTTTAAAACTTAACTGTAATAAAATACTTTGTCAGTAGTGGAACAAAAAAATTCAATAAACTTTAGGTCGGTTTCTTGGGTTGGGTTTCTTAGAGAGTATTTTTGGTGGGTTTGCCCAATAAAACCCACAGGGTTTTTTTGGTATCTGGCAATGTGTTTCAACCCAGCGAACCACCCTGTGCACTGCACACAAGACATACGTGCAACAGGTTGAGCATCATATCCGTCGACACTGTGAGCGCACTCGGGAATATCTTCAAGAAACTTCAGAACATTGTCCTTGCCAGCAACAGCGTTTCCATTCCATGTCAAAGTGGCAGCATCCAAGTACAGTTTACCAACCATCTGGACATCAGACAACAAAGAAGCCACAAACATCTGACATACCATAACTGCAAAAATGACAATAACTTGGTAAATGGCTAAAAAAACCGAGTGAGCAAGCATATGGCTAGAAAAATGAGGTCAGGAGGTCACGGGTTTGACACCCGGTCCCGTATAAATAGGGCCCACAGTTTTCCGCGGAAAATTTTGCCAAATTCCACGGCTCAGAGTGGCAAAACTGTCCAATTCCGCGGCTTACTGAGGCCTTCCATTTGTGCATAAAATGAGCTCTATTCTGTTAAAAAACTTCACTTTTTGGAGGCTGGCACAGTGCTCAGTTATGCTAGCAACATACAAAGAAATTTATCAATCTTTTTTCTTTACAAAAGTGCAATTTGTCAATTAGTCACATTGTGTTTATTTAACACAGAGCCATATTATGATGGCAATTATTAGCAGGGATGCAGTTTTAGGCAGTTTAGTTTGATTTTTCTCCGTGATATAGTTAGTCTAATTACGTTATCAAGCTGATGATAGTACCAATCATCAGTCATTTCTCAACTTCTGCAAAATTCCATGGCAATATCAAAATTCCGCGGAAATAGGAAAATTCTGTGGCTCAGCTTAAAATTCCATGGCCCGCGGAAAACTGTGGGCCCTAGTTGTCAAGTGGTTACTGCCTGCCTGTGGACAGACAAACTGCCACACTGGTCAGCGCAGCCTCCAGGATCGGAAAATTGAGTAGTGGCCGGTCTGGCAAAGTTAAAGTGTGACACGTTCATCTGTGTTGGCTGTTATTACTAGTCCACCTCAGTCAGTGTCCTCCACCTCACAATTAACAAATACACTAATACCCAATTTACCCATAGTTTATGTAGTCAAAGATGGTGTCTAACTGGAACAGCAGAATACCAAAATAATCATGGGAATATGAACATATACACTGAACAAATAAAATTAGAGCCAATAAATTATTAAAGATTAATTAGAAGATAAGTCTTCATTTTTTAAGATTAATACAAATTTTAACCTTAAAAATTTCTACTACAGTCACATCAATAAACCATTCTTAAGTAAATACGTAAGTAAATGCAATGACATTATGACAATCATCTCCATCAGCTGTTTTTTAAGAAAATACCACATCTGTGAAGCTGACTACACTTCAACAGTATGTCACATGCAATAATTTTGTGACAGACAAATTCTGAACCATCTCAAACAACACTGCAAAAGCCACGTAAGTCCTACCACTAGATAACTGCCATTTTCTGCAACGTAAAATCGTTGCTCATATAAAAAATAATCAGCGGCATAGCAGGAAGTTGTCTTAGGGATGCATTTCCGAGGCCTGAAAGACCAAAATTTGAGGCCAAAGACCAAGAGTGAAAAAAGGTTCTTGAGAAGGGTGCAGTAAGCCCCTTTCCCACCAGCTAGGTCTATGAAGCACTGTAAACCCCAAGTGGTGTTTGAGCGCAGCAGTAAACACAAATGCATTTTGGATGCATTAAAAGCCCCAAAATTGTCCCGTGGCTGCAAATGTCAATCAGTTCTTGCAAAAACTAAAAATTTGAGGCAAAGCCTAACGTGAGTCCACCCAGTGACATAAGCCCAAATTAGAAAAAAATGTAGGCGGTTGAAATTCTCCCAGTAGCAAAGTCGCGTGGCCTGAACTCAAATGCATTAGCATATCCAGAATGTGCAGTGCCAACTCAGGGTGGGTTAACATTAGCCGGTGTAATCACTGGAGTTAGTGGACCACAGTTCACCATATTTTTTTGTTCAATGCGAGAGGGATTGCAGTTGGTAATGCCTTTTATTGCTTGTTAATATCTCTATCCGTTCCAGAGATATTTGCAGTCAAAGTCAAAAATTGTCATAAATCACACCAAATTCTGGACGGTTTTTGGACTTCCAAGTTTAAAGGGGGTGGTGCCTCCCCAAAAGTTGTACTTGTGTTATCACCCCTACCTAGTGGCACGTCACGTGGCAAAGTACCATGAAGCTACTACCCCTGGCTCCAAAGTTCTTGCAGCTAATACATATGCTAAATTTTAAGCCAATTTTTGACCCCTTATTCTAATAAATCGTGAGTAGGACCCCCATCCCCGCTAGAGTGTGCTAGCAAGACTTGGTCATTCTTTAGCATGTGTAAAAATTTTGGGGGTGTAGCATCCCCTAGAACTGAAATATTGTCTTCAGAAAAAGTCTATTTGGATGGATATGATTTGACTATTAGATGTCCAAAATTAGTTGACCGAAGTTCCCCAGATTTTTATCGCCGAACGTGGGAAGAATTGCGGTAAATCAAGTACTTGTCAAATTTTGAATATCTTCATCAGCTCCAAAGATATTCGCTGTCAAAAGTTGAAGTCGACAAATATCACACCAAATTTTGCATGTTTTTCACCACAAAAATTTTTTTTGGCAGGCCCCTAAAATTTGGACCAGGTTTATAAAACCAAATAGACTTAACGTCATGGAGCAAAATTTTGTGCCGTCGGCCAACGGAGCTTGGAGATCTTGCAAAGGGGAGAAAATAATAACAAACATCAGCATAATATAAGTCCGCTCTGAAAACTATCGTTTCCCAGGCAAACTAACTATATAGCTAACAGCCTAACAGTAAAACACTGTCCTAAGCACGCGACTCATATCTTGGGGTGCACTTGCACCTGATGCACTCCTTGCCTACCCCACTGAAAACCATGACTAAATAGGTAAGCACTGCCACCTAAATAATCACTGCTACAAATAGACGCATTAACTAACTAACATGTCTATGCTTGTCAAGTCTGTCGTAGTATAGAGCAACAAACTTCTCAGCAGCTTCTCTAGCTTGATTTTCTTGCATTAACGTGTCCTGCAACTTCAACAAAAACAAACAACTTGTGTTAGTGTGAAGTTCTTCTTCTTCGAGGTTGAGTGCAAAGTGCAATAAGTTGAAGGCTCTAGCACTTGTTTATGGGATTGTTAAAAGGTGCAGCAATTAGGTTGGAGTGCAGCAGCACTCCCTTTCAGATATCTTCTCTTTCTTCTCCTTTCCGATAATGCACAAATCCTCAGAGCTGAGTAATGTCGGGCATGGATATAGATGTGAGTAGTTCCATTATAACTCCAACATTTGTTAGAGTTAATGTGGAGAAAATTAACTGCAGGGCTGCATGGTTTGTGATGAATGACTACAAGCTACAAAGCAGTGTAACTGAAATGCTAGACAAGTTGGAGTGGCCTTCCCTGGAACATCGATGAAAAACCAGAGACTAACTACCATGTTTAAGATAACCCAAGACTAGTGGCAGTACCATCTTCATATCTCACACGAGCAGATTCCAACACCAGAGTGAGTGAGTAGGGTTTAGCATCCCAACCGACACAGTATAGGTCATTTCGGGGATGGCCTTTCCAGGCAGAATGCACACAAACACATATATCGGAACAGTAAGTTTAACCTTTACAGAAGCACAAAATGGTACAGTCTACACAAAGACATCGCTGAAGCACCATCTCTGAGCTGCTTCCAGAATCGTTTGCAGCCATAGCTCATCTGTGTGTATTCCACGTTGGTGCGATATCCCACCAAGAGTTTGCCAATTACGTTCCAAAACCGGAACCAGAGTGAGAGTTGATTTTCTTGAGCCCAACATGGCTCGATCCAGTGGTAACTGGAACTTTTGTTCCCTGGAACTCTCGTTCCCAGGAACTTTCATTACCTGGAACTTTCACTCCCCTGAGCGAAAATGAGCTAGAACTTTTGCTCCTCACTAAGAGTTAACATTATAGGCCTACATACTTAATGCTTAATAAAAACAGCTGAATTCAAAGGATGCCAACATGTGGTGTAAATGCTCAACATCCAAAACAATAAAGCCCAGCTGTCGCTAGGAAAAAAGTCCTACAGCTATCCTATAAAGATTTTCCAAAAGACTAAAATAATCGCTTTAGGGTTTAGGGAAGAGACTAGAGTTTAAAATAATGGTAAGAACTTGATGAAAAATATTATTTAAGGAAAAAGTTATAAAGAAATATAATTTGTGGAAGAATTTCGGAAACTTAATAAATTTCAGATTAAATAATTAATAAAATAATTTGCTAGAACCTGCCATCTTTTACTACAATAAAGCTGCACAAAGGTACAAACAAGCCATAATGCCTTTATACCATTAGTTTATCAATTAAATAATCATAATTCGTGTTGGGGAGCGAAACCACGTTACTTTGGCTGTGGGAGCAAAAGTTTCAGGGAACGAAAGTTCCATCTATGAAACTTTCGTTCCCGGGAGCGAAAGTACACGGCAACGAAAATTCCATAATTCGATGCGGACATGTACATCACGTACTGACGGACTATAAAACTGATTTCCGGATTTATTATGTCATTCACCCCTATTTTAAGTCAAATTTCTGCTTCTGATCTGCATGTAGAGTGGTCTAAGCTAGCTACCGCCAAAAAATATTTGCATACATTTACCATTATCGTATTATATTACAGTTGTTTACTGGTTCACTGTTTACTTTCCACCGAAGAATATCTATTTATCGAATTTTGTAAAAAAAGTAGAGCTGTGCTATTTGACTAATTTACTAGTACTTACTTGTACTTGTACTTGATGATAATGAGCTCTGTAGCTTTCGCTTTATATGCCCATATCTGACCAGTGTCTGTCCAATCTGTTCTTGAAAGCATTCACTGGTGGAGCCTCGATTACATGTTGTGGTAAACTATTCCAGCTTCCAATAACTCTGGAACTGAAGAATGTTCTGCGCCACTGATGAGTAACGTAACGAGTACGAGTTGGTGCGTAAATTATTGTAGGTCGCCAAAACTGTGTACAAGATAAAATATTCGTACTTTCATTCTTTTGAGACTGACTGATGTCAGACAAGTTCTTCTTGAATCATGGTGAAATAAGTAATTGTCCGCTCGGCCTGCAGTTTTGCATGATGACTTTCATTTCCATAAATGTTTCAGGCCGCCCGTAGTACGTTAGTTACCGGAGGTCTTGTACTTTCGCTTTGTTTTTCTAATTTTTTATTTTACACTTGTTTTTGAAACCCGACATCAGACCAACCAAGACCAAAATATTAATATATGCAAAAAAAACTTACCAGTTTACAACTGTGTGTAAAGACGATGTGATGATATCAGTCCTCTAAAAAAACAGCAAAAATCGGGAGGCAGGCCGGTGAATTTTTTTTCTTTAAAACTTATTTTCAATTCGATGACTGACTGTCTACTGTAAGAATATTCAATAATCAACTTAGAATGGTCACTCACATTTAACGCGGTGGCTACTGATGGTTCAGTAATCAGTAGGCCTAGCCTGAGCTTACTTTTTGGACCACTGTGTAGTTAGTAGGCCTACGCGTAAAC
>Ga0209367_1008867_pt1 | contig 13718 bp, 6 predicted proteins | sample WorMetLIZISLAND2_FD_187412 | JGI IMG/M metagenome (GOLD analysis project Ga0209367, IMG submission 187412) | Marine gutless worms symbiont microbial communities from Max Planck institute for Marine Microbiology, Germany - Olavius geniculatus... ... | reverse complement strand
GAAACCTCCATTCGATGACATATAGTCTCATTAATAAGTGTGCCAAAAATTATTATAATCGGACATTCATTGTTCAAGTTATTGCAAAAAATGTAGTCACATGCTTTTTTTTGAGACACAGTGTATTTACACGTTTAATAGGTTATTTATTTAAGTTTTTATTATTTAGTTACAGCACAGAAGATCTTCTTCAATGTTGTTCTTAATAATATTAGATATTGTCGCTGTATAGTGATACTGTTGATGATGACAATAATGGTAATTATATTTAGCATATTTTTCTAGCACTTAATTTTTATGACTTAATTGTGAACTTTTGTGGAAAGAACATTTTAAAAACTGTTTTAAACTGTTTTCATTTTTGCAAATACTAAACTTTTTTATGTTGTTGATGCTCTGCGGCTTGTTGATTGCTGCTAGTTTATCTGCAAAGATTGGTATACTTATTTGACCATCTTATTTTGAAACTATCCATTTCGTTCGTGATTTGGTTCTCGTTACGTTGATATGCTTTGACAGATCGTTACAAGTTGCTGAGTTTCTGTTGGCGATGTTTAAGAAACGTCAAGTTGTGAAGCACTACTGGGTTATCACGAAAAGTGTTCCAAAACCACAGGAAGGTTTGTGATGTTTGCTGATTCTTTGCTGAATTTTTCTGAAAATATCTGCCATTCTGACAGCTGTCTCAGGATGCAAAATGACATTTAAAAACTGCATGGTTTTAGACAGTTTCTGTCAATTGTTTTTTTTTATACATCAGTATAGGTTTTAATGTATTTCTCAATCTTTTTTTCATGTTTGTTATCATTTTTAATTTTTTATACAGTTAGTTAGTTCCTGTAAGCAGTGCATTGATTAATTACATAACTGAAAAGCTTTGATATTTTGCATTTCCATTTTAGGAAGCATTTTTGATTTTTTGTGTTATATTGTTTCCACATAGTTTTTTTCTGTTAAGCATTGTGGGCAGCAACTTTGTTGTAGTTGTAATTGTAGTCATTTATTTGGCTAGTGTTGTAACACTATAGTAATGATGTTAATAACATTATGTTTTGTTTTTTTATCTGATAACATTAGGCTAGAATGGAGCTAATACATTGAAAGAAGTGCTGTCTTGTGTGTGCAGGTATCATAGACATACCAATGGCAGAAGATATTGTTGGAAATAGATATCGGGTTTGTTTTTGTTTCCATTTTCACAGCCACTGTTGTTGTTATTATTCAGTTGAAGTATTGTTCAAACAAGGTTCCCACTGGTCCTGAAAAGTCCTGAAATTGGACATGGGTGCTGAAAAAGTCATGACAAAGTCCTGATTTTTGCTAGTGTTATCTTGAAAAACCAAGATACTGATCCATAAATAGCACTAAATAGCACTAAGTTCTGATTTAAAGACGTTTTTTATATAAATATTATGTGCTTGATTGACATACATCGTTAATCTGTCAGGTAATACTTTATGTATACTTCATGAATCATGTTTTCTCACTAAAATAACTCAGGTGCTTGTAGTTTAGCTAAGTGCATCATTTCTTGTTTTTTATGGTGCTGAAAAAGACCTGAATTTTGTTTCTGTCATTTGAGTGGGAAGCCTGTTCAAAGCGCATCGTCATTAGTGCCACTTAGGTTTTTGCTTCCTTTTTTTCGTTGGTCTTCATTGCTGGTTGTGCATCCAGTCTGAATAGGTATTTTCATTCCCACAGTCACCGATGATTTCCATGGGGTTGTTCAGAGAATTGCCAACCCGGTTCTTTCCATTGCTTTGGTCTGACTCATGGGCTACTAAATTTAGTTTAACCACCCAGCACATTTCATTTTGATTTCAGCACGCCAAAATTTAGGATGTACCCAACCAGTTGATGAAGCACACATGCTCATGTTTCCTTTGTGGCCACATTCTCGTGGTGGAAGCATCTGGGCCCGACGTCGACCAAGCGACAGTTACTTGCCGCTCGTCTCCGACCTCACCGGCCCAGCAAAGCGCTGCAACCCCCCCAGATCCTGTTCTTGGGAGTTCATCACAGGCATTTGTTCGTGTTTTTACAACCGATCCATGATGCCTTTGGGACTTTCTGTAACGGATTGGGGTAGTGACCAGCCCCCTCGACCGGGAATGAGAGATTGAGAGAGAGAGAAAGCGCATGCTCATTGCAAATTGTTTTCTGTTGTGCTAACTAAGACGAAGCAATAACATATCATTGTCAATAGCTGTGTACAAGAATCTTTATTCTGAAAACCACATCTGACACAACTCATTTAGGAGTAAGCTTGTGGTTAATACGGCAGAGTGCACAAAATTGTATTGTGACTTTTTGACATTTTTGTACAAAGGTGGGTTAAAAGTAGGCCTACTGGATTTTGTTCAACATACTTTTGACCATTTTAGCAGTTGATGGAAAGACTTTCTTTGAAACGTAGCTTAAAACCACTTTCTTTTTCAGTTTTGTCTTTTCGTAAAGTAAAAACGGTATGAAACCACTGAAAGAGGTTGTTATTAGCCTATATTTGTTGTAATTTTAATGTTTCAGATGGCGCTGCGACCGAGAGTTGATTCTGAGGGTCGACCGTTGAAGCCATTTGCCAAGCTGGGCGATAGCTACGAAGCCGTTACCAACTACAAAGTATTGTCAGAAAACGGCAGTGCAGCATTGGTCCAGTGTACCCCAGAGACAGGTTTGTATCACTCTTTATCAAATGCTAACTTCGAACAAGATTGCCTCATACTCAGTTTTATGTAAGTAAGTAAAGTTAGTAAATAAGTTAAACGTGAATTTGTATAGTGCATAACGTTAAATTAGCCCCCAATGCACTAAAATGCATCAATTTGTGAATTTGTCTGTTTATATGGTTGGCGAAATTAGAGAGATTGTAAAGCATATTAATCTGAAAACCGAATAAAGATGAACAATTATTCATTATTCATGAAAACAGAAGAGAAAATTTGTAAATTGAATCGTTTTAAATACAGGGTAATCCATAAAAAACGTGGCACTTTAAATACTGTTGTGCATATCCTCGCCAATTATTGACCGATTTTCAAAATTTTTTTACTGGCAGACTCTGCGGACAGTTTGCAATAATGTGATTATTATATATCCCACCACACTGTAAATGCGTCTCTACATTACTATGTTAAATATAACTGAAATATGAATGTATAACAATAATAACAAACATTTTGGTAAACTTTGATGAAAACATTTCAAACCAACATTGCGGTGAATGGTCTGTATGACTAGACAGTGTGGGTCTAACACAGTCTAGTGTTAAGCCTATCATTCATCTCATTGTTGGTCTTGAGTTTTTTTTCTAATTTACCTAAATGTTTGATTTTATCGTTAGTTTTATCTTACATTTATATTTCACAAGGTAGTGTAATGATGCATTTATGGCGTGGTGAGATATTTAATAATCATATTATTGCAAATTGTCCGCAAAGTGTTCCAGTGAAAGAATTTTGAAAATCGGTCAATAACTGGCAAAGATGTGGACAAAAGTAAAGTGGCACTTTTTTGGCCCACCCTGTTGAATATGTCATTTGCTGAGAATAACAGCAATAATGCAATGTGAGCCCACAAAATGATGAATAGGCTACCTCGCATAACAAACCAGCAGACTGCATCTGTGAAAAGTCACACAAATTTGTGAAGGTATTTGAACAAGGAGGCATAACAAGTTAACAACAGTTTGTAGTGGAAAGTAGTGCTGGTAACGATTACAAATTTTTTAATAGTTAACTTTTTTGAAAATTAATGATTGATCAATTGTTAATTTTAGTTAATTTTGCACATATTTCATAATTATGCTGACATAATTATAATGAACTTAAACTACAGTGCATCTGTTACTTGAAATATGTTAAACGCAAATATTACATACTCAGGGTGGCACACTTTTTCTACTTTCATACAGTCAAATTGTCAATAATTCAAATTATTTAAAGCTAAAATATAAGTAAGCAAAACAGTATTTGTGATTAATCGTCAAAAATTTTTGTAGTCGCTAAAATTCCTTAATCGTTAACGATTAAATTAATCATTAACTTCCGCAGCTTTAGTGGAAAGTATTTGTAGAACCAGTCAGTATTAAGTTGTGCATTCTTATGTATCAGCAGCAGTTGTTGAATTGACGTGTGATGTGTAGGAGTGAAGCATCAAATTCGCTGTCATTTAGCATTTGGTCTTAACACACCGATACTGGGTGACCACAAGTACTCGCACTACAGTAAGATGGCGCCTCAGGTACTGACTGTGCTATGCAATTGACAACAGAATAACAAGCTCCATGTGAATTCTCCTATTCCATTTCCCTGGGAAATTTGTAGCAATTTTTGTTGACTTCATAATATTCGAAGTCAAGTCTGTTACAGTAACTGAGTCACTCTAAATTGAACTAGATGATACTTAGATGCCCAGCATTAATGCCTTTGCCTACTAATAGCTTGGTAAGCTTACTTAAGTGTTTGACCTCCCTCTGACCTTCTAAGCCTAAAAAGTTCATTTTTGGTCTTAACTATGATTGATTCATGAAATTTTCTTCACTTTTCTAAATTTTCAGTGGTAATTTACCATGGAATTTAAATTATTTTGCTGATGGCAATGAAGTCTAGGGAGGCCGTGCATACCACAGCCCAGGCAGAACTATTCGTTTTAGTAGTAGACTTTAATTTTGTTATGGGCCAACATCTCACCAGTGCTCTAGCAAGGGGGTAAAAGACCTAATTGAAGTACATTGTAGCGTAAAACGTTTTTGTCGACATTTAGCATGGTTTCTACTGCTCTGCAGAATTCATTTTCCCTGACTTTCCAGGACAAAGTGAATCATTTTCCCAGACTTAATTTGTTTATGTGAAATACCAGTGTTGGTTTTCAGTCGCTTGCAATCACACTAGAAACAAGGGCGGTGGAACAAATTTAAAAGTGGAGGTACAAATAATCTGTGAGCGAAGCGATCAGGAAAAATTTGTAACTGTTGTACGCAGTCTGCATACAACAGTTCCAAATTTTTTGCTGCATCTTTGTTAACTTTTGCACCCTGGTACTTTTTGATTCCCTGACTTCACCTGATCGTAGGAACCATGACTTAATTGTCAGTATTTTTGCTTAATTTATTTGCACATTTTCCAGTATATTCACTACTTGCTTGACTTAACGTTATCACAGTACTGTTACTTACATGTACAGAGTTTATTCTTACTCTTACTCTTACTCTTACTCTTAAACAGAGTCATTTGTTTGATGAAATAAATGGAATCGAGGTGTGAACGAACGTGTTGCAGAAACTGCATCCTGAAATGCTGCAGAAGTTGGGAGTTCGTCAGGCTAAGGTCCGTCACATTCCAATGCATCTCCATGCCAAGGCAGTTGTACTGCCGGAGTGGATGAACGGACGAAATCTGTTCCTGTCTGCCCGATTACCGGCTCACTTTACCCAGAACATGAAATGGCTTAAATTGCAGCCACCACAATGATTTGCGGGACTCTGTTGTATTAGTGATTGCTATCCGTATGTTACCTAAAAATTGTTTCGTTAACAAACTGCATCAGTGCCTTAACACATCTGGTCGGTACTTTTTGACCCTCCCCCCTGGTGTGTATTTCTGTCACTGGATGTAACTGTGCCACCAGCGCTTGCTATTTGAAATGAGAGGCGAATAAAAAATCAATCATGCTGCGAAAGGTAGTTGATCGATTATGACGGGACAAGATTACGCCAATCCGGTGACCAAAAATCACTGAGCACAGCAGACTTTTAGGTGAACAACCGAGCGATTGCGTCAAATGGTAAGCACCGCGTGTCACTAACAGTACTTTACATGTATATTGCTGTGTGCATAATTAATTCTGTTGATTACATAATTCCATAATTTACTCAAATGATCATCAATTTACACAAAATTTTTTACCAGTTGTAGCTGAAGAAATGCTAATTCAAAATATTTTAGCAAAATGTGGCTGTTGATTAAATATTCTTTGCTAGTCGTTATGTAATACTGATGTCATGTGTCGTGAATACAAGCTTGCTTGTCTCAACTGGTGCTGAGAGTTGCTGAATAGCTGTCCTGCTTCGATGGTGAACTTAATCTGCTTCACTCTTGGCAAATCGGTGAAATTTTACCACTGCAGTCACAAAAATGGCTTAATACAATCACTTTAACGCAGTTGTTGGAATAGCTTGACTTTTGCTGCTGATTGCAACTTCCAGCAACATGGTGCACCAGCACACAGAGATTGCGAGATGGTCGAGTTTCTAGCTTGCGAGAGACTTGATTTTAATCCCCCATGTTGCTTAGTTCTGACATGATGAACTTTTTTCATCAGCAAACCAGATTAAGTTCACCATCAAAGCAGTGTAGCAACTGACAGCATCAGTTGAGACATGCAAGCTTGTACTCATGACACATTATGACGTCATCATTGCATCACAACTAGCAAAAAATATTTAATCAACAGCTATATTTTGTTGAAATATTTTGAATTAGTATTTCTTCAGCTACAACTGGTAAAAATTTCGTGTAAATTGATCGTCATTTGGGTGAATTATGAAAGAAAGAAAAAGGGGTCCCTGTTTATGAAACACCGTGTATATGAGTGTCAAAGTACAGCTGGACATTAAACCAAAATGATCATAACACATAACAGCAAGAATTGTGCAAGTAAACTGATTATAACAATACAATCATGTCTGGAAGGAACCAATGCTTACAACACTTTTCATATTGTTGAACTCTATTCTGAACCACGAATTTTCGGCATAAAGACAAATTATGGAGTTGACTCTAATTTGGCTGGGTCCATTCTCCAAGGAAGAACATTTTGGGATTAATTCAACAGGTTTCACATGGACCGGATGTCCGAAAAACAGTATCAAAGCGTTTAAGAACAAATATTAACAACAGAATTAATATTTAAAAAACAGCAAAACTGAATTGATTGAACATGGGTCACATAATCAATCATCAGACCAGAGGCCCCAATGTTTAACACCAAACAGTGAACAGCGTATAAACTAGCAAGCAAAGTTAAATGTCCACTCAATTACAAAATTAGCATAGACACTGTGTTAACTATTACAGAAATATCCGGTATGTACATAACTAATAGAACAAGCAAAGATGTCTGCTCATTGTCAACCAGGGGTGCCAGAGCCATGGGGGCAGCTGCCCCCGTGCCCTTGTTGCACGGGGGGCAGCATGGGAGCAGAGATAGAAGCTCAAAATGTTAATTTTGCCACTAAATTTCCACCAAAATTTTACAGTTTTCAGAAGAACCAAAATTGGCAGGAGGGGGAGCAATTGCCCCTCCCCTTTCCCCCCGGCCACGATGCCACTGCTCTCAAGTATGACGCTGCCCCGTGCCCCTTGTGGTTTCCAGTGCCCATGGTGTCAACATAATATGCGGTCGTCCACCTAGCTACATACTGCACTGTGCAACACTAATCAAATCAAAAGCTCTGTGGGAAAGCTGAACTCGGGTGGTGGCATACTAACAAAACATTAACTATGCAACACAAATGTGCACGTACCAAAATGCAATCAGAAAAAAATGTGGTAGGTGAAGAACCGGTAACCTATTAGCCAGCCGAAATGCTAAAAACACAAAATATGGAACTGCTCGCTCTCAAAGCCACAAACATTTAGCCGCTGAGATTTTTGAAAAATTAAGTTACAGTCACAACGATAACATATGCACATTTAAACAGCTGTTAACGAATGCTATTCAGATGTCGTATTCAAAACATTGCAAAGATGTCCAGCAAGATTCATCAACATATTGATCACTGCTAGAAATGCAGGAGACAGGGTTTCCACTCTTTTACTGACAAATAATCCATAACTTCCAGGACTTTCCAAGACCCCTGCAATATATTTTCCAGGACCTTTTCGTAGCCCCCGAAAACTTAAATATAACGTACTGGCACCACAAATTTAGAAGTAGGCGACTACAAGTGATCTGCGAGCGAAACGGGCAGAAAAAATGATTTCCATTTAAGCCTATAAAAATGCACGATGTTTAAATATATTTTGCAGGACTTTCTAGGACCTTAAGCTTTAATTTCCAGGACGTTCCAGGAACTGGAATTTTTAAGAAAAAAATCCAGGACTTTCCCGTAGGCGTGGGAACCCTGATGAAATAACCGAGTGCAAAATGCAGACACTTAACTAGTAACGAACAGATATCAGTCCGAGTCTGAAAAATGTCTGTACAGTTTGGCTTTAGAGAACGGAAGATTCAATGCTTATACTGGATGACAGGGAGCTGCAGCGACTGCGGCTTGACAATGATGGAGCTGTAGGATTCAGAACAGCAGCCGTAGCCGTGGGTGGGATGAGACGAGGCGTCGACGGTGCACTTGCAAAGCCACTCTCACCGTCACGCACGTCTCTGTTGACGCAGCCATGCTGCTCGCTGCTATAAACATACAACAAACATTTGCCATCCGAGTCACATGGAGTCAAGTTATTGATCACCCACTCCCACCAATGAGAGAGTGAGGGAGTAATTTCTTAATGGCAAATCGGCACAAAATAGGCCATTCAGTGCCATAAACAGTTGAAAGCACATGTTAAAAAAGATTAAGGCTATTAAGCTAATATAAAATCAACATTATACTAGAGCTATCGAAGCGTTAATTTTTTAATGAACTAACACACTGCGTTAATTTTTTTAACGCATTAATTAACGCATTACTAACGCACCCAGGCCCGTCAAGAGGGACAGTAGAAGGGTAAGTTACCCTGGGTCCCGCAACATTTGGGGGGCCCTGCCTGTAGAATACAGAAAGTTAGAAACACATTTTAAACATATAATCAACAATAACTGATGTGATATCTTGTATAAAAATCTATTAGTCTGTCGTCGGAATATTTATTTATTTACAGTAGCAATGGAACGGCAACTACAGTTTAGCTACTTGAATTCATTCAATTGTCAAATAACCGCAGTTTAACGGAGTATTGGAACTTTTGCTTCACAAAATTTAGTAAATTAACAAAAATTTCCCCATATGTGCGTGAATTTTTTAACATGCGTTAATTTATTAATGCATTAACGTGTTAATTAATTCCTTAATTTGACAACTGTATATTATACACAATAATAAAAGGTTGCAGTTTTAATAAAAGCAATGATGTTTCAAGATTCATGTATCAACTCCAATATATTCCTGATGTGCTGCACCAAATCAGGTGCAGTCTATGGGAATACGCTCAATCATCAATCAATGTTTTTATTAGTGTTTTTTGCGGCTAGCCATAACCATAATGAGGATGAAAAATAGTTGCTACTAATGGGCCACCATAAATTCTGTGATTAGCCATTTCATCTGTCAACGAAACGATGTTTTCAGGCTGTCGACGATAGATATTTTTAATTGTGAAAGATTGCAGACAGACATTTTGCTGTAAGATTTATCGGTCACTCAACTTTCCCCCTTTCAGTGATGACGTAGCTGTTTCAACTTGAATAAATAAAGACAAAGTCTGTGCCTGTCAGATACATTAAAATACAACAGTCATTTTTTACATACGGAAAAGTTTCAGTTTGGCTGAAAACAAAAAAGCATGTGCCCCACACTGGCTGAACAAAATTAGGTTAAAAATACAAGTCACAGATTCTTTGGACTGCAACCACTCAGTATGATGTTTAATTTAATGTCAGCAACTATTAAGCAGCAGAAATATCACTGAGTGTGCATACCTGGACGAGCAGAGATTGCCTTTGATGCAGAGTATCTCAGTTGAGCTGTCCTTAACAACCGAAGCCACATAGATGGCACCAGGACTCACGGCTGGACCAAGGTACTGGGCTCCGATCAGATTTACAAACGTCTTCTTGTCAACTCTGCCAACAGACAGCAGATGCTAGCAACAGATTACGAGTGACTAGTTTCTTAACACTAGAAAATGAATGGTGTATTCATTATCGTAATAAGAAGCCCAGCTATCGCTAGGATAGCCCACCATACTGGTTGTCAGTGAACTACAAGGTAATCCAATGTCGATGATTTTTTTGTTATTTGAAAGCCAATATGCAACTTCCTATCAATGATCAATAGCAACCTCTAGGCCCTATCTTGCACCATTTAGCCACAGTACATCCGTGACAAACGGACGGATGACAACCATAACAACCCCTTGACGATTACTTAAGTACGGTCCGCTAAAAACTGTACAGAAAGATGAGCACAATGCAAATAACAAAACTAATACCACACTTCTTTTGATATCTTTGCAAAGTGCAAAAGCAGATGCCTTTTTCTCGGATAATGACAGCCATGAAGCAAAGGAAGGCAAATTGTTAAATGTAAATAACAACGACGCCACATCGTCACCTAATTATCAATTGTCATTCATGTAAAGCACGCAATTCCAAGTCAGTTAAACGCTAACCATACAATATGAATTAACAGCAGACACAGAAACAAAGAATGCGGCTGACCAAGTAAGCATAAAGCCGATCAACACTAGGAAACGAATGGCCTATTCACTGACACAGAAATAACAGGCGGTGCCAAGAAACGTATCCCAAAATGTGGAAATAAATGGTGATATACTGCATAACCAGAGATCACAAAAGATGATTAGTCTCAGTCAATGGAGACAAAGATTATAATTTTCACAATAACACAGTGGGTGAAAACATTGAGGCTGTGATTAACACTCACGGAGGTGTGTTGGCGCTGGCTCCGGGATCCATTATGTGCATGACTTGCACCGCATTGTAGTGGATGGTGTATAAGAACGGCTCACGATATGCTGTACATAGCAACAGCAGTCGTCAGTAAACGTGTGTACAGTGCGACATAGCTGAACTGAAGTCAACTTAACTGAACTGACATGGTTTAGTTTCTGACAAACTGACCAATGGGCGAGCCCACTGGTTGATACACATGTGCCTGTAGTCACGTAGACACTGAAGCCGTTAAACTAAGAACTTTGAATTAAGTACATTAGTTAATTATAAATCATTCAGACAACAATCTCCGATGCACTGCATTTGGTTCAGCTTACCAAACAAACAGAATACTTTACTTTAGATTCAGTAAAACAGCCGAATCAGAAGTTTAGTTAATCTTTTCAGAAGGAAAACATTTTCAATTTGACTATAGATAAAAAAGTGTGTGCCTCTCAATGACTAAACAAAGAAAGGTTAAAACACAGAGATTCTTTGGATTGGAAACAGTCAGTAATTAGTCAGTAATTACACACGGTAGGCTGACGCCTAAAAACAAATGCACCTTCAGTAATCACTTGAAATATTCAGTTGACGTCATACCCGATAAACTGGCATATTCATTCCACATTTACTGCAAGATAACTCACTGAATGCAAGTGGCAGACCGGTCCATCGAATGTTGTGTTTGCGACTTCGGCGTCCGTGGTTGTCAACAAAAACTCCAAATTCTACACAGATCGGCAACCGGAACACGTTACAGTGCAACTAAATCAAAGTTGGCTGGAATTAATGCAGAGACGTGTTTACTGTTTGGTTGGTACCTAACAGTGGTGATGGCAAATGACCAATAGCACGACTGAAAAGGGTAAGGCAAAGGCTGCAAATACAATCTTGCAGAGGGGTGGAAAGTCACTAAATTGGCACTGGTAAACTGCACTGTATCTCACAAAAAAACAGTCAAAATTGTTTTTGTCATAACTTTGTCAAATTTTTACTAACTTTAATAATTTTTGGCATGTTGATGGCTAAGACGACGAAGTTATGTAAGGTGCTCTCATTTTACACCTCACCTAATTTGTGTCAATGCACTACCATGTGAAACACAGATGCTCCAAATTGTTGCACAATGCTGAGTTGTCGTCTCAAGTAAACGTTGTAACGAGTTAATTAGGCACAAAATACACTAAAATGTTAATTATTTAACAAAATTATACGTTTGTATAACAACTCGCTTGCAAATTAGAATTTATGCCAAAGTGTGCTCCGCGTACAAAGATGCAATGGCTTAGATGCAATACCAATGGCTGACAGCAGAATCAACGATCGTCTGATCAAATGCATTGCATTCACTCATCAATTAGACGTGTTTTAAGCTCATCAGCCAGCTATTGTGTTGTCTACTATTTGAAGCATAAAATATTTAATACCTCAAAATTACTAAACCACGTCGCACTCTCTGTCAAATTGACGATGCAAAGGTGAGCCATCTGATACAAATAATTGCCGCGTAATGTAACAATTTGGAGCATCTGTGTTTCACACAGTAGTGTGTCGACATAAATTAGGTGAGGTGGTAAATGAGTGCACTGTACATAATAATATCATTTATGTAGATTTAAATTAGACATTTAACCTCGCATATTTCATATGTTGACTTGAACTTCATAAATATATGAAATTAATGTGCGATTTCAAACGAAATGCGGCACTACATTAAGTTATGCAAAAAATTCCAATTCATCAGTTCCCCCGGTGACGTCATCAACCTAAGCTAGGCCATTAATATTCATGATGTCTTTGGGCTAGGCTAGTGACGTCACCGGGGGCCATCATGGCGGCATGTTTTCTGCGTCATTTTCGTAAATCGTCGACTTTTCTGTGTTGAGAAAACGCTGGGTGCCGTCATTACTGTCATAAATTCTCAGAAAATTGTGCTCTTTTAGGAAAATAGTAAGTTAATTTTGGTGTCCATGGACATTTAAGTAACAGCAATTAAACTGCCCGAGATCATCTTACCAGGCCAACGTAGTACAAATGAATTGTGTTCGCCAACCATTCTGCACATAAAACTAACAGCAGCACAGCACAGAGTTAGTCTATACTACAGTATTAATGGACAGCGGCAACAGAAAAATGCAGACAAACCGTCGAAGCAGAGCAGAAGCTCATCCAAGCTTACGGGTAAAACTGCAACAGGAAAACTGTCGTACTGAGCTGCTCCAAATACAGCAAAAGCCAATGAACGATCAGTCTTGTCCAGAAATTCTGCACATTCAACAACGCCAGTCAACACCTTTGCATTAGCAGTGTTTGTCTCTTTTGCTTTTCTGAACCCAGCTGCCAGTTCAGTTCGGTACGATATCTTATGTTCACCCAGTTTTAATAGCAAACAGCTATCAAGAAAGTGCTGGTTCACGCCAGGCTCAGCAGAATAGTTCAGTCTTCAGCTGACGACAGAAACAAGATGTTGCCAACAAGTCACAAACAGATGTCAGTAATGAGTTCCATGCTGTGGGATCAGACACGATTAGATTAGCTGAATGGTCCATATCGCAACCATCGAGAATGCAGAATTCCGAGGTCACATGGTGAACCGCAGGCCGAGATCGAGGCCGAAGGCTAAGTTGAGGCCCGAAGGCTGATAATATGGCAAAAATCAAGCGGACATGGAGCATAGCGACTACGCTCCCTGTCTGCTGTCGTACGCTTGTTAAATAATAAATCAACTTGCTATGCATAAACAACTCTTTGTTCACCACATAATAAAGAACAAAATATTTTAAAAAATCTAAATCAGTAGCAATCACAATGGCTATAAGAATACAGTTGAACTTCATTATCCTGAGGGCACACAGATGAGCTGAAACTACACTGTGTCTCAAAAAAAAGCATGTGACTACATTTTTTGCAATAACTTGAACAATGAATGTCCGATTATAATAATTTTTGGCACACTTATTAATGAGACTATATGTCATCGAATGGTGGTTTCATTTCCCACCTCATCTATTTAGTGCAACTGTCTTACCTTGGGAAATCACAGA
>Ga0209367_1008866_pt1 | contig 13718 bp, 9 predicted proteins | sample WorMetLIZISLAND2_FD_187412 | JGI IMG/M metagenome (GOLD analysis project Ga0209367, IMG submission 187412) | Marine gutless worms symbiont microbial communities from Max Planck institute for Marine Microbiology, Germany - Olavius geniculatus... ... | reverse complement strand
GTACTGACCATCGTGCAAAATTTCACGCCGATCGGCCCACGCATCTCGGAGATCTCGCGAGGAAAGAAAAAAACATCATGCGTAAAACATAAGTCCTTCCGAAAACTATCGTTTTTGGGTGGACTAAAAAGTTAACAGAAGTACCAACCAGACACAAGAACTTGATATTGACATTTACTGTTCATACATGAAATATATTCTGCCCCAGTTGGAAGTGGAAAGATAGTGCCACATTCTGGGCAAAATCTTGGATCACTATCAAATACAGACATCACTCCAGCTACAATGCAACATCATCCATCATTATGTATTAATATGTATGCATATATCCAACATTATATACATCGTCCCGACGTCTTCCATTCTACTACTCAGACTACGACAGAAGTGTTGCTGCTGTCGGGCCACGCGTCTGGAACAGCCTCCCAGCGCACTTACGCGATAAGGACATCACACACAGAACTTTCAGGCATGAACTAAAAATGCACTGGTTTTAACGTTATGACCAGGGCGCAATGTGACACTTGCATTTATACTGCGATATACAAATATTCTTACTGAACTGAACTGAACTGAGATTACCCGATGTGTAGAACAAATATTGTAGCAAAATTAAGCCAAGTGTGAGTACAACAAGTACAACATTTCGCGCTTCCTTTAAAAAATGCTGTCTAAAGTCTGTAGCCACATGGCCTTTTTTGAACATCGACTTCCAACGAATGACCGTTCCAAGTGCCATCTATCCCATAAAACATTCGACCTTAAATTTTGGGTCCGACAAAACACCGCAAGTCATGCATGCAGAGAAACTCATGGACCCATATTTCGAACCTATGCCCGCTATATAGCATAGGAACAAAAAAATGAAATTTTCACCTCTAACCCTAATCTGGCGCAGTCGTTTTCAGTGGTTTGGAAATCCGGTTGTGTGAAAATTTAGTTTTTTGCCAGTGTTTCATCAAACTGTAAATGGGCTGTTCGATGCGGTGTTTCGTCGAACCAAAAATTTTTTACTGTGCATCTTATGAATATTTTTTTTGCATTTTTTGGTTTGCTTTCAAAGTCTGCATGTGATTCTGTTATGATGCAGTATCTTTACTTTGGTTCTCATGGGTACTACTCAGTGTGTCAATTTGTTTTATGAGCTGTTGTGTAATTATGCGACATGCTATGAAATAAAAATAAAATTTTCTGTCCCAATTGCTACTTTTTAGTTGCAACTGGAAGCACCGAAATTTGTAAGGCTTATTCTGTTCATACATGCTCACATGCAAACAGCGAAGTGTAAACATAGCACAATACAAGCAGTACTGGGAGCTGGGGCCTGCATACTGAGTAAAGCCCAAATTCTATTACGCCGACACAAATCATTAAAGTCCGCGACACAAATCATGTCGCTGACTTTCATGATTTGAGTCGCGGACTTTCGTAATTTGTGTCTGCAACAAAGTCTTTGCCTAGAAAAAAAGGCATAGAAGTGATTTAATAGAAACATTTAAAATTATTAATGGTTGTTATAATTTGCAATCAGATATATTTTTTACATATGATGAAGGTCAAAGAAGAGGTCATTCAAAGAAACTATATAAAATGCAGTAGATTAAATTTGAAAAAGTATGTATTTAGCAACAGAGTAATTGATCACTGGAAAGCACTGTCTGATGCGTGTGTAACCAGTAATACAATAAATCAATTTAAAAATTGTTTGAAACGGGAACTGCAACCGGAAACACATAGTTAAATTTAGATATTAGGATAGTAAACGTTATATGGCTTTTGCCTGTGCTTACTTAGGCCACCAGTAATGCTGGTGGCTTCGGTGAAATTGGTAGGTCCGCAGGTCCGCACTTTACCACAGTCCGTGAAAGTCGGCGTAATCGAATTTGGGCTTAACCGATACAAAATTGGAGTCTTCAACAAGCTGAAGTTTGACCATCTACTGAAGAAGAGGAAAACGAAACGATGTAGTGTTTTAGTTACCATCTGTAGCGTAACTTATATTATCGCTCACAGAAAAACGAACACTATAAAAGTTACCAATATTGTATCAATACTGCACTGTACTCTTATTATTGACAACTAAGCAATTTCGTCTATGTTAAAGTAACGAAAAAATGAACAAAAAGTAAATGCAAGTTGATAGAAAACAAAATATTCACTATTCAGTCATCAACACCAAAGCCCAGAGTTGACCAATCGAGCTCTGCGAGTGCGGTGCCCATGCAGCATGTGTCCGGAGATGCTACACTTTGTCCACAAACGGGGTGCAACTGCAAAACTGTGCAAACAAGCTAACAGCTGAGACAAGCAGACAACGCCGCGTATTTTGTCCGTAGCTGATTTAAATTGTTTGTAACTTTTGTAACAAAAAATATTTTGCATTATACCATAATTACTTTGCCAATCTTTTCCACGTGGACATAATTGGTTGATGCGCCTCCGGCTAAAGGTATTGTACTATTGTTATCAATTTCCGGTATCTAAAATGTACAACGATGTGAAATTGAAATTGGTTTCGTTTACCAGGGGGAATGGATGGTTGAAAGTTTAAACTACTGTAATTATGAGTGAAACTGACGAGTTGGTTGCAGATGGACTAGTTGCAGACGATTGTCTGCCTAGTTACGATGCAAGCAGACGTGTAGCATACATTGCAGGCCTTGAGTACATGCAAGTGTGCGACTGTTTACCGAAAGTCAAAGGAAGGGTCGTATATTATCAGATATATCTTTAAACTTGACCTTGTTGTTATCGCAAAAATTCCCCACCAGGAAGTTCTTATTTCTGTGGATGGCTATTCAGTGTATACCGGTATATAGTGCAAATATAGAAGTGGGATCTGGGGAGGGGTAGACAAAGAACTTCGTCCTAAATATTAGCCTAGAGCTAGAGCTGTGGAGGGTATGGGTAATTTGCGGAAATGCGGAATGCGGAAAGTAATTTGCGGAACGAAATCTGCGGAATGAAGATGATTGGTTGACAGGCATGATCACGTGATCAGCCTGATTCCTCAATTTACTGTCTACTTTCCGAGCTTGATGTGGTGGTAATTTGCGGAATGTATGGTGCGGAATTGCTGTAGCTAACAATGGAAAACGAACGAAAACGTTTTATGTTTTAGGATATTACAATTGCGAATTTTTACCTAGGCGTTTTTTTTGTATATTTGTGGAGTTATATGTACATTTTTTGATATTTTAATTTTTTAGGCGATGTGACTTTCATAGGAGTTTTTTTGTATTGATGTGTTTTAAAATTTTCATTAGACTAGGCATTATTTTAAGTATTTCAAGTAGGGCTAGTATGTATATACATTTTTATATAATTAGTATGTCTTGAGTTGTAATGATGATGGTCAATTTAGCCTTATAGTAATGTAACACTGCTGTTTCACGTAAAATGACTTGGCGTCGTCTATTAGGCTATTATTAATCCGAAGTACATACATTAAAGCATAAATTACACAATAATTAGCAATTTTAATCGATTATTTGATTAAATTAACAACAAAAAAATTACATACATGAAATAAAAAAATAATAAAAATAAATAAATATGAAATTTAATATTCAAAAGTAAAATATAAAAAAATAAATATCAAAATGAAATAAAGTAAAATAATATAACAGTTTGGAAACATAGGCCTATAATTTAAACAATTAGCAAGCAATCAATAAATTATTTTGAAATAATTTAAAATGACAAAGATGAGATATATGACAGCGGCGTATTTTAATCTAAGCATGAGATATCGTGTACAGTAGCCTACGTTGCTCGGTAATTAGTGGCAATAAATGCCGAGTGCGGCCGGGGGCATTATCGATCGCTCGATCGGTCGTTCCGCATTCCGCATATTGCCCACCGTTCCGCAGCCTACTTCCGCAGATTTCATTCCGCAAATTACTTTCCACATTCCGCATTTCCGCAAATTACCAACACCCAGCTGTGGACGGCATAGAACTAGGCTAGGGAAGGGGCAGCATTTCCTCCGTAGGAAAGTAAAAAAGTGAGATGACGATTTGCGATGCCAATTACTGTAAAACATGATTGAACATTACACATTTAAATACCGAGTAAATCCTATAAAGAAGTTTTGTGATAGCGCTAATTAAAATGTTCGTCGTGTATAGCGTATAGTTAGGCTGCCAGCAGAGATTTTTCTCTAGTCTCAATTCTCACGAGTTTCATTAATATCTCTACTTAATTCTATGGCATCTACAAGATTTACTTTAGGCCTTGGTTCCTCAGTGGTTAGGACGTTGGATACGAGACCGAAACATCCACAGTTTAATTCCCAGTTGGTGCACTGGCGAATAACAACTCTGGGCAAGTGTGTTCACGCCTGCATGCCTAAGCAACATGCATAAGCCATTGTTTAAGTCGACTGCCATGCCGACGACAGGGGGGGGGACAGCCGGTTGGCCCCCCTCTTAAATGCACATGTGATTGCTGAATGAGTACAGAAAAGTATTGTTTGTATTGGTATTGGTATTGTCAATACTTTTTTGCAACAATATTGGTATCGGTATCGGCAATACTTTTTGGCCAAAGTATTAATATTGTTATTGTCAGTACTTTTCACAAGTATTCTTAACAACGCTGTATTTGTGTAGTATGTTTTTTACATTTCAGGCTAGCCGAGTTCACAGTTTAATTGATGCATACAAGCTGCTACAGCATATGAGGTACATAAGTATAATGCTTTGTAGTAAGCATTGATCTCTGTGGTTAGAACTATATCGAGCAAGCAACCCATTGCCCGGTATTATGGGTTTTATTATTACTGATCAGTGTTGCCACTGTCAACTAAATTTACTTGTCTTCTAGTCATCGACTATTTGGTCAATTAATCGACGAATTATGCCTAATTATTATGAGAGTGCAATGTTACAGTTAATTCTGTTGTAGCTTTCTGTTGCATTAATTAACACTGGTTTAAAGAATGGCATCGTAGAAATGTTGTTAGTAATGATGACTAAAGACAATAATTAATGATAACATATTAATTAATTGTGTTGTCTGCAGAATTGTGGTACCGGAGGCAGCGTCAGACAGAGATGTGCTAGGGTTCCACTCGACTGATTATGTCGAATGTTTACGTAATTTGTCACAACATGACAGTGAGAAGTCAGATGATGCTTCAGAGGAGTTCGGACTAGGTGAGCATTGATGAACATTTGTGATGTTACTGTTTGTTTGCCTTATAGAAGCTGATTTCAAACATGTTTGTTGTATTTGTCTATTATTACTTAGCACAGCTACAAGACTGTGTGCCATATGACTTGATCCAAAGTCAAAGTCAAGATCACAAGACCTTCAAACATAGAATTCTACCATTTTAAAGTCATGTTTCGTCTGCCGTTTATAATGGGAGCTGGCAAACGAATGGTTAGTTATTCATAAACTAGGGGATACTGTTAGAACAGTTTGAATGGTGTCTTATTAATATCTTGCTTAGTTTTTGTGTCATGTGACTTTGAATCACACTGGTATGCAACATTGCAAAACTGGTTTGGAGGAGTCGACTGCAATTTCAAGTGGAGGTTTATTTTACAACATAGCCACATGCTACAGAGATGCCATTTTTAGCTATTGGAGAGGCATACATTTGTCTCTCTGTCGCACCTTGCCAACCTATCAAAATGGTGTAATCTAGGATCATGAAGTCTTCACTGTTGGCTACATGAAAGCCTGTCATTTGAGGATTTGTAAAGCTTTTCCAGAATCAGAAAGGAATCACCCCAACTGAGGACAGTGAATGACAGGAGGAAGTCTGCTTCGTTTTTTGTCCTACTGAGGGTAGGAGACTGAGTTTTGGGTTTATATGTGTTTGTGTGAACAGTGTTTGACTGCTTAATGTTTCATAACTTGTATGACTGCATACATCACATTGCCAGGGAAAGTCTGCCTCATTTTGCATCCTGCTGAGGGTAGGAGGCTGAGTTGACCTGATTATGTATGTGTTTGTATGTGCCAGCGTTTGACTGTTCAATATTTCATAAATTGTGGTGCTGTGTATGTCATGTCGTCGAGGGAGGTCTAGTTTATTTTTTATTTTGGGGAGGGTAGGAGGCTGTGTTCATCTGAGTATGTGTGGGTGTGTTTGTGTGTTTCAGCGTTTGACTGTCCGGTGTTTGATGGCTTATACGACTGCGTGCGTCACGTTGCCGGGGGAAGTCTAGCTGCTGCTGACTGCATCTGTGCAGACACTACTGACATTGCTATCAATTGGTGCGGTGGATGGCACCATGCTAAGAGGTAGTAGTTGCAGTGATACAGTGACAGTGTTTATGGTGATGTCGTCATGATACTCATTTGCAGCTGTTTATTCGGTTCATTTAATGAATGTAGCACAGCACCACATGGCCACCGCTTTCTGAATCAAGCCAATCAACTTGAGCTACAGGCTTACGAAGCATCAGTCTACAGTTAGCGGTGTCATGGGCTGAAAGAAAGTAGGAGGGCTAGGAAGTTGCAATTATCCAACAAGCAGCTGTAAGTTTTTGAAGAGGGCAGTTGCTAGAGTGTCTTTGTTCACCATTGCTTAAAGTAGACACTCATTTTTCCATCCCACTGAGGATAGAAGACTGAGTTAACCTTGTGGTTGGTTACAAATGGAGTTGGTTTATTTATTCATAGACACTCACCCACGTACTAACCATTTATGTGTGCTATATGATGGCAGCTAACCAAGCCTTATTTATATATCTGGCAATGTAACTGTAATTAATTAGTGAAAAGAGATATACAGTTTATAAATCTGCTTTAATTGCAGTGACTGAATGAATGTGGCTTGCTTGCATGATCTTGATCTATCAGTTGACTGACTGATTGGCTGAGATGTGAAATGTGATGTGATATGAAGGGATGAAGCGTCAGGCTTTTGTTACATCAACGATGCTGTTCTGTGCATCTTGCGACTGCGCGATCGATTCAGCCGAGTTCTGTACGTTGATCTGGATCTGCATCATGGCGATGGTATGAATTATGAAGCATTGCTGTTTAGGTGTTGTTTTATAGTTACAATAGCTCTCTCACTGTTACATAGTACCACATAACACTTGAATTATGTCGCTGTACAGTGGAACACTCAGCAGTCGCATGCATGGAGCCTGTGACAGTAATGGTGTCTTATGAGCTGTTCTTATCAGACACCAATTGGTTAAGGGTTTAGGAAGTTTTGCTAATGGGTGGACAGTGGCTGTTTTGAAATCTGAAATTTTATTATAGTTGTGTACTATCTGTGACAATGAATGACTCCGGGTTCTTTGCGTTGACACTGCAGATCATTCTCATTTAACACATTTGTGGTTCGGCATCACAAATTAAAATGATGTCATATTCACATCAGACTCGTATGAGTTAGTAAAGAATGTACGTTTTACTGATTATATAGGTTGTGAAAAAATTGCAGTCTAATAATGGCGAGGATTTTGTCTATATTTTCCTGAGAAAAGTGCTGTAGCTTAAAATTCAGTTAGCTCAATATCACCTGCTGCGATTGTTCAGGTGTAGAAGATGCCTTCTGTGCAACTGGAAAGGTTCTCACTGTTTCATTTCATAAATATAGTCCCGGATTTTTCCCAGGTACTTTGCACATGACGATATAGTAATTTAATAATCGTAATTTAGTTATTTTATTTTATTGCCATCTTTATGCCATGATAATATAGTGATTGTAATTAATTTATTTAAACGTTTATTAACTTTTTTAAAATATTGGCTGTTTTGTTTGCTAACTACTTCTCTAAAATATTTTTTCTGTTTCTGCCAAGTGCTAGATTGAACTGGCAGCTTGGCTGTCAGTTATTTTAGCGCAAATCTTTTTCGTGTCATATGTTTTAATGGTTTTCCCTTGGCAATTCTGTTGTGTTTTTTTTCTTACAGTATCAGTCACTTAAACTTTACTGTTGTTGATATTAAGTACTAGTAGTGGTCTTAGTAGTAGTGTCTGAATATTCATAAGGCACTCAAAAACAAGAATCACTGAAGTGCCGAGCCAGTGTGTGTGATTTGCATATAGAATGAAATGTGCACATTCTGCAGGCTCTGGTGACGTGTCTGACGTCGGTGTAGGTAAAGGCAAGTACTATGCTGTCAACGTGCCACTCAAGGATGGGATTGATGATCAGACTTACGTTAATCTCTTCACTAGGTCTCAACTTACAGTTCTGCTTGTACTCTGCTTTGCTGGCTCATAACAAAGACAGAATGGCAAACATCACACTTACAGTTGTCTATGGCAAAATGTTCTAACTACAAACTAAAAAGTTTATCAATATGCTACTTGATTATCTCTTGCATTACAAAATGAAGTATAGCAAGTAAATCTGTATGTTATGTACAAACTTAAAGAGAACGTTAGAAACACTGGGGAAAAGTCAAAAAAATGTGTCACGTAGAAAGTTGTTTTCAGTTTCCTTGAAATGCCATTAATAACAGATACTGTAGAATGTTTTGTCATTTTTTTCTCAACGAGTAATTGGAATTATGCTTACTTTAGATTTTCTTTATTTTGACTGTTCAATTTGATTAAAACCACTAACAGTATCTGCAATATCCTTCTGAAGTATCCAGTATTTTAGTATTTAGTCATTACTTAATTGCAGATTTTGCTTGCCATTACGTGCTATATTATTTAAGTACTGCTTGTGCTTAACAGTGAAAAAGGGAACATCTTTCTTGCTGTGAATACTGTAATATTTATGATTTATCTTGAATCATATATGTTCAACTATTAAGGCAAGGGCACTTAGCCTGTAAAAACATGCTGCAACAACTGCTTTTGTCTAACCGGGGAGTGACTGTGAAAACCTGTCTAATTAGCATTAAGAGTAACAGTTTAGTTCAGAATTTTGGAATTTGTTTTAAGATTAGCAAGCTACAGTGGACAAGAAGCTCATCTACTACTTAGAGAACAGGGCAACCACCTGATGCATTCGTCGCATATTTTCTGCTCACTGGCATTTTTCCTTTTTTGAGTATGGTGCTTGCATGTGGTGTTTTTAACAAAATACATGGCAAGGGACACATGCAAGTCTCAGAGGATAGTATCCACAGTAGTTTGACATATTTTTTGAAGAACTTCTGCGATTATCCACATTAAACCGGAGTTTGTGCTGAATATTTTTGTTGTAAGCGTTTACGACAACTTTTTTCTTATGTCAGAAATGGTGCAATAATTTTCCGAACACATCGCAGGTGTGTGTGGGGAATGGGGTGGTGAAATATTTTGCCTCACGCTGTAGGAGTCATCTCATGCACCTCTGTTGACGGTGCCAAAAATGACAATGGACATATTTTGACATGCATTCTGTGTTGCTGCGCCATCTATTTGGAACTCACTGCCTGACACTGTTCGCCTCTGTAATTCAACCGATATGCTCAAATGACGTTTATAAACTCACTTATTCAAACTGTTTTCGCTTACCCCATTAAGTGCCTCTGTATCTTTGGACTTTATGTTGCTATATAAATTTTGTGTTATTATTTGTATTATTATCTGTGGCCTCTGCTGTAGGGTGATGTCGGCAGTGAGGGAGAGCTTCAGTGCTGAGGCTATTGTTTGTCAGTGTGGCACTGATGGTATTGTTGGTGATCCAATGGCCTGCTTCAACCTAACCCCACTCTGCCTTGTTCACTGCATCCAGTATCTCCTGGCATTTCGTCTACCTCTTGTCCTACTCGGTGGAGGTATGCCTGTGATTATGGCTGTAAGTTTTGTTGTTCGGCCGAATTGGAATACAAACAGAATACTCGGTAGCTCTGCTTATAATTCTCTGATAGTTCGATGGCAGATCATTTACATTAATGAGCTGTATAAATTCAATTCAGAAAAATAAAACCTTTGTGTACTAATTAGTTGAAATTTTGGCAACACTTTTTTTCCTTGGTGGCGTCATTGTACGGGGAGGGGGAAATGCCCCGTAAAGTTTTTTCTGTCAGAAAATTGACTTCCAAAAATACCAAATTTGTGGCTGAAAATCTCCCATCTTGAGGGAATTTAGGGGGCAAAATTTTGCTTTTAAGCATGCATACTCTGCTCTGTTGGAACTTTGCAGCTGTCAGAAAATTTTAGTTTTTTGCCCCCCCACCCCTGAAACTTTTACGGATATGACGCAGTTGGAGGATTGCTAGCTTTGTTTCATGAATTTTTTTTGTTCTTTTCTGATGTATATCACTTTTTTAATTTACTGGTCTATTTTGTTTTGAAACTTTAGTAAATTAGTTAAAAGGGTGGTAATTTGGTGAGCTTGTTTTGTTAGTTATGGTTTTAACCTATGAGTTGAGAGATTTTTCATAGATGATTTAGATTGCCTTCATGAGTGCACCTTGCATAATTTTATTTTATTTTTTTTGATATCTCTCTGCCTTCAGTTGGTGGAGATTTGTTGAAGCTCTGACAAAAAAAATTTGGCACATATTTGGGAGATGGTGTACATGAAACTAACAGGCCACAAACTGCGGCAAGTAACAGCATTTTGGCGTTGAATGTGCAGGAGGTTATAACTTTGCAAACACATCGCGATGCTGGGCACTACTGACGGCGACAGTGCTAGACATGACACTACCTGCTGACATTCCTGATCACCAGGTACATTTAGCTAATAGCTAGTCCTCGAATTGTTGGCTGGAGAGTGGGTTTAAACCACCCAGATCGTTGAAGCGACCCCCTAATTACATTTCTGCCACCGCGGGGGTTTAATGCTGCAACACCCTAGCTCCCTGGCAAGTGGCAATAGGTAAGCTGTAGTAGTAACATGTTGTCAAAAATATTTAGCTGTTGTCTCCTCTAGCTGTGGTTTTTATTTCAAAATTCATCATTTCGTATAGGTGCTGTAAGTGCTGTCTTGAACCCACGTGCCAGCACATGGGCCTACTGTCAAGTATCGAGTTTCGAATGTGTGTGAAGCAGGCTTAGACTGTCTGTTGCCTCATTGTGCCAATGGCACATGCATCCTTGCCTCAAAGAAATAAATAAAAAAGTAAAATAACTAATAGCCACGTAATTGGATTCTTATTATTGTTTTCTTTGCAAGTAATGTATGAGGTGAAGAGTAAATAATTAGCCCTTTCTTATTCAGTGTTGTCAAACAACAGCAAGTTTTAGGCCTAAATTTTGTTTCTGTAATATAGCATTGTTGTCGCTGCCAAGTTAGCTTTGTTTAAAGATGCTGAAATTAGCCATTTGTGCAAAAAAATAGGCAGTGGTGGTTTTAGGCCCAGTTTGGTGGGGAGCACAGGCCCCCTAGTTTTGCTCTAGGTCGCTCCCCCCACTTTCGTGGCCACCCATGATTTTTGCAAAGATAACACAAATATCTGCTTTCTTCGTATCTCCAAATTTTAGAAAAGTGGGCGATTTTGCTGCTTTCATTGAATGCCAAAAAACCAAAATTGCTTCGGCTTCCGGGAGTTTTACCCCCTGGAGACGGTTGGGGCTCTGCCCTCAGACCCCCTTTATAGGCTTGCTCTACCGTGCTTGCCATGGGGGCATGCCCCCAGATATTGCGGGCTAGAACCGCCACTGAAAATAGGGTTCATTTTCTTTTAAAGTTATCAGACATAATCACTGCAGGTTGTTTTTTGAGTCACAGTGTCTTTAAAACCACAGTTGAAGTAATTGATGCATATACTGAATATTTGTTTTTTTTATGCTGTAATAATCACTGGACAATTACTGGGCCTAAACAAAAATGATGACAACTTGTGGTTTGCTTTTTATCATTATGCACGTGTGTATTTTGACATTTTTGGTTGAAAAAGATTTTTAAATTTAGCACTTAAGAATCTCTAAAAATACGTTGTTTCAGGATCGGTAATCTAAAAATTTTGGAGCAGAGGTGCACTGTCTCCTTTCACTGTGATTGATTTGACTTATGGCATCATAGGCAGATTTAGTGGGCCAGGGGTGCCATGGCTTGTGTTAGTGGTAGAGTATGCGGGTGTATTTGTTGTGCAGTATTTTGCTGAGTATGGACCCAGCTTCGACCTCGATGTAACACCTGGTTATGTGCGCAACTTGAACACAGACGCTTATATTGAAAGCATCGTCTCAACCGTACTGAGTATGTCTTCTAATTTTATCTCTGATTTGCTATCTCATTGTCTACTGTCAGTTTAGTTTCTTCACTTGTCTCTTTATTATGCAGCCGTCCTATAAGCTGCAGTATTCGTCTGTCCATCCGTCCGTTTCATTCCGACTTATAACGTAACAACAATAAAGCATTGCAAACTGTTGTTGGTTTGAATATAATCTGATGTGAGTTTCAGTTCAGAAGCTCGTAGGTCAAGGTCATTGTGCGTCAGACGTCAGAAGAAAATGAGACACATCTCGCCTGTTTCGTGACCTAATTTACTGTCAGCGCAAGAGACACTCGATCAGTAACTGGAGTTTCTGGAGGGATGGCTGCATATGTTGTCGACATTTGGCCGATTTATTTCAATGTCACCATGTTCTTGCTTGTTTAGTGCACTGGATAACAAAAAAAGATGTCGGTGCTGACTGCTGAGTTATAGCACTGTGGAAAATGAAAGTCTGTATGTTAGGTTTCTAGATAGTCAGTTAAGTTGTTGCAGTTTTGCAGACAGAGTAATGGCTAATTCACACCTTTGATGCCAAATCAAATGTTGAGTGGAGTTCAGATGAGTCTCATCAGCGTCGTAGGTGTGAACTCGAATTGCCGACAGAACTCAACTCAACTGAACTGTCATGATACAGCATTCAGTTTGCTGTTCAGCCAAGTGGGTAGCAGGGGTTATAGTTACACTAGGTGAGGTCTATGCACAGCAGCGTGACGTCACATTCCTAATAACATTATTGCAATGGACGACAACATATGTTAACGGTTAGGCTTATGGAATTGGGAAATGGGTCATGACAGTTGAGTTGAATTGAATTCAGTTGAGTCTCGTTGGCACTGTGGATGTGAATCGTCCATAAATAAGCGTGAACGTGGTACAGGACTGAGTACTAATTTGAATGTTGTCTGTGTTTTTTTGCAGGCAACCTTCAGCATGTTTGTGCATCATCTTAGGATGTGAAGAAGAAAACATCTGTCATAGGCTATTATGTGTACACTGTCGACTTAACTGTTAATTAAGTTTTATTTAATACTTTGTGCATCGTGTTTTGTTGGTGTCTGTGCTTTTGTTGTAATTTTTGCATCTCCGGTCTGCACAGAACAGTTTCAGAATAGAAAGAAGTTTTGGAGACTGTTATTCTAATGCCACACTAGTTGGCATGACTTTGTTACTACCAGTGGTGTAGTGTTAATGTTTGTTTGGGGAATGCCTCCCCTTCCTTCCCCTACCCTTGGCTAAGAAGTACAAGGGCCCCTTTCAACGGGATATGGGTTTGGGGGTTCTGGGGTGTAGCTTTGGCTGTAGTGTATTTTAGTTTTTTTGCACCATTTTGAATTTTTGCACAAACGGCAATAACTCAGCCGTTGATTGACGTAGATGAACAAAGTTTTGCAGTAATGTACAGGGTGTTCCAAAAAAAGACGGATACCCAATTTTATTTTTGGGATAACTTCAGTAATTCAGCACAGATTTTAACCATTCTTCCGCTGTTACAAGCAGAAATTTATGGCGCGTAAACTTGAAATTCTTCCACCCACCGCATTTTTATTGTGTGACCACATTACCTAGCAAAACAAACACTGTCAAAGCTACAGTGGTCTCGGAGAACAGGCAACACATAAAGATATCAATTTCGT
>Ga0209367_1008865_pt1 | contig 13720 bp, 7 predicted proteins | sample WorMetLIZISLAND2_FD_187412 | JGI IMG/M metagenome (GOLD analysis project Ga0209367, IMG submission 187412) | Marine gutless worms symbiont microbial communities from Max Planck institute for Marine Microbiology, Germany - Olavius geniculatus... ... | reverse complement strand
GTGCATATATAAATAACACCATCGGATAGCGCGGGCCCGAAAATAAAGGGGTAGGTGCAAACAGCGCGCAATTATCTTTTACGGGGGCCGAGTTATAGCCAATTTTGTCCCAAAATTCGTTGCTATGGCAACAGGGGTTGGCAAAGGAAAAATTTAAATGACACCATCGGATAGCCCGGGGCCAAAAATAAAGGGGTAGGTGCAAACAGCGCGCAATTATCTTTTACGGGGGCCGAGTTATAGCCAATTTTGTCTCAAAATTCGTTGCCATGGCAACGGGGGTTGGCAGGGGAAAAATTTTAATGACACCGTTAAATTGGCCGACACCGAAAACCATACCCTAGAACCAAAAATTACCTCTTTATCTTATATATAGCCGGAGTTATGGCAATTTAAAGCATTGTCTAATTTTCCCCATAGGCGCCATTGTAATTTTTCATATTTTTGTGAAAAAAATAAATGAAAATGTTGAATTTAAATTTTGTAACCCCCAAAAGGCACTTCCTTGCGCAGAACCGCGTCATATGAGCCATCGCGCGTTAAAATCAGTTTAGTCGTTTTTCTTGTAGAGAACGGCAAGAAGGAAAAAGGAAAGGAAAGGCACAAAGTCACGCAAGCGTTATATTTCACCTATTCGTGGGGAAGCCCCCCGAAAACGGATTTTCATCAAATTTTGCACATCAGGAAATGTGCTGGACGTAATCATCTGTGCAAATTTTGGTATGGAAAAATTAAGGGGTTTGGGAAAGACGAGGGGTCAAATTTTGGAGTTTTCCATTGAAATGGCTGGTCACCCTTACAACAGGGCTGGAGCTACCGCGCAGCCTGTGATTATTAATCAGTCTGCTTATTTCCGTCGTTCTAACTACTGGTATTGTTAGATTCGAATGCATGATAAAACGGCTTGTTTATCTCTTTTTTTTTAGTTTTGGTATTTATAATTTTGACGTAAGCTATTGTATGCTTATTTCGTGCATGACATTTGTAAGGAGCAAATAAATAGTCGAAGACGTTTACGCTGTGTACTGTGTTATTCATAGCATCTAATGCATAATATGTTGTCTACAGAGCGGCGAGTTCAGCTGCCTGTACGCACATCTTCCCAGCTACGTATGTACCTCCAGTCTCCGTCTCGCAACTCTTGAAACGCACTCTGCTAAGATTTATTCGCACTTTGCAAGGATGCAGTATTGCGCTATTATTATTATTTAGGGTCACATTTACTAAGGAGATTCAACGAAAATTTTTGAACTGGCATCGGCACCAGTAATTATGAGTGAGTATGAAGTTATGAACAAATATTTTACAGTATCGTTCGGAGCAAAGTTTTTCTATAACAGCTGAGCTTTTTAGCCGACCGTACTTTAGTAAAGATCGAGCTATTGGCATGAGTTGTCGTTCGTCCGTCTGTCTGTCCGTCTGTCACGGGTGTATTGTGGCTAAACGGTGCAAGACAGGGCCTAGGTTGCTATTCATCACTAATAGGCAGTAGCATACTGGCTTTCAAATAAGATATAAACCATTGACTTTGGATGACCTTGAACACACTATGCAATGCCGATCGTGTGATATTGTGGCTAAACGGTAAGTCGTAAGGGATCTGCGATGGTACCAGCAGATATCGCCGTGTCAACTTTTTACAGGCTGTCAATAGTAACAATGTGTCTATTTGCAGCGGTTTGGCCGCAATTTTCAGTGGAAAGTTTCAAGCTATAAGTCGCCATATCTTGGAAACGGTGAGAGATACGGCCTAGGTTACTATTAATCACTAATAGGAAGTGGCATACGCCCTGACAGATTAGATGAAAATCATGACCTTGAATGACCCTGAAGGTCAGTACTGCAACAGGAACTGTATAGGCTGTAGCGTGTCTTCACGAGCAAGGCGTTTTTATTGTGAGAAATGTTTGCAAAACCTGCGTTTGATATTTTCCTTGTTCATTTACTCTGTAGCTATTTATGTCGCTTGGCGAAATGACCACGTGCGATGTGGTTCATTGTGTCGTTCACTGTAGTTTTCGAAACAGCGTTCCATTAACAAAGCGTGCGTGGAACTGTTTCATCTCTGACAAATCGCTTTCTTTCCGTGACTGGAAATCGGAGGCTGGGCTTCGGACGTAGGCGGTACGCTCGGTTTTTCATAGCAATAGCTGGGCTTCTTGTTCTTGTTGCAGTAGCCTGGTGTTAGCACTGATCGCAAGACAACATTTCAGTCTAGAAGTCACTGCCAATTAGCATGTTAATTTGTATTTCTGCTGCTACGATGAACCACGGTTTGTTGCGATGAAACGTGTATTTAATTTCAGAATGCACCAAAACTCTACCAGGACTTGCTAGGAAAGCCTCCAACGTTCCCTAGACCCTTAATTTGACCAATATGAAAAAGTAAGGCGACGGAAGAAAAGGGGTGAAAGGAAATGGGATAACATAATTAAAAAGCAACAGAAATATAGTAATATATTAGTAAATTACACATTTATAAAGCGCACAATGTCGGGGAGAAACTAGCCGAATCTATATTTGATGAAAAATAATAGGATTTAGTAAGTCTTAAAAATTAACAGTAGTCCTGATTGATCATTTTTATTCATTGTGTTGTAGTGTTTTCAGTGGTTGCGATATTCGCTGTGAGCGCAGCGCTGGTTATCACTCTCGTATTGGTCGCTATCACACGACAATGCAGGTCACTGGACACACTCTTCATTTTAATACTGACACCGGAAATATTTTGAACGTTTAGATGCTGTCAATATACACTGTGTTTCAAAAAACCGCGTCCCTAATTCCGGTTTTTTGAAACTTAGTGTACAAACTGCGAATTTTTATTCTGTTTCTCTGGCGCCGAATTTTTGTTCGCTGTTTCGTTTTTTTGCCGTCGTGCTAAGTCTTCGTAGTCAACAATTTGTGTAATAATGTTTATTAAAAGAAAAAACGACCTGTCAACGAGCACAGCAAAACAAATGCCGGAAGAAAAATTTTTGGTGCTCGTAAATTTATTAAAAGACGCTAATGCTGTTGCTTCCAAGCAGAGCTGAGTGTTTTGGTTAGGGCTGAAAAATTGTCTAAAAACTAGATTTTTAGGTTTTTAAAAACCCTAACCTCAAAAATCCAATTGTAATATTTTATGTTTTATTATTTGTTGTGAAATTTATTACATATTTCATTCGTAGTTTAATCGTGATTTTTGATGTATGATGTTAATCACGTAATTGTGTCGTTCACTCATAAGAGGTGTAACCCGGTGTATAACATGTTTTTTCCAGAGTCGTAATTTTGTTTACGGTGTTTATTAAACAGTAAACCGAAAACCGGCAATCAACCACCACTTGACCGAAACTTCACGTGCAGCCGTGTCTGTGCGTTTAAAATCGGCCTCATCTCTCATCGACATACTCACCGTTCGTGATCCTGAGATCCGTCGTGTCGACGGCTCAGTCCATCATCATCATCAAACCAAAAAAATCTAAACACGTAAAAAATACCTAAAATTTGAGCGTTTCTTTTAAAAAAATCATCGATTTTTCCAGCCCTGGTTGTGGTGCAGGCGGCGTCAGCAGAGAAGAAAGAAGTACGGTAGCAGCGATGATAACGACGATAAGAAGACGACTTACGACAACACGGAACAGTTGGACGACGTGTACGCCACTTCGACACCGTCCTGCCAGACTTATTAACAATCAGCATCACAACGACGAAGACGATGATCCGTCAGACGACATCAGAACAGTGTCGCAACCTCGTCGACACGCGAGGCGCTCTGCGGACAACCATGTTCCAGTCACCGACAGAGACCACGTTTTGCCTCCACCGCCGCCACCGCCCCCGTGCCGCGCTGCACTGTTGTCCGTCATACCGCCGCGATTCATCGAGACGTCTTTCTAAGCTCACCTCCGCTCATCTAACCCTGCTCAATGCCTCCCTAGTCTCAGGCTGTGGTTGCTACGTGTATTTGCAACACAATGTTCTTCGTCTTGTGTTGCTTCCACGTCTGAAACGTTTGCAAACTAAAACAGCACTCAGAAAGCGAAAAACCTTCGCTAAAGTTATGTCAATATTTTCCGCTGCGTTCGCCGGATGGCAGCACCATATTTCTTTCGGCGGAGCTTTTCTCTCTCTGGCAGTGGTAAAGACACCGTCAATCCTATCCTAGATCCAGATGTTAAAGATTTTAGCCAGTTCCACCTGCCACTTTTTGTGTAATTCCGGTAGCAAACAAACAAACACCAGATGAACGCCGGGTGTCACACAACCTCCGCCGTTTTTGGCGAAGCTAAAAATGTTACAAGAAATTTTACGAGAATCGCATACGCCTTGATAATCAGAAATGGTTACATTTGCAAAACGTTTTAGACGCGTATGCTCACGTGTAAAACATGCTTGCAGACAGCCCGTAGGCCTATAGCCTCAGGCAATTGGCAGCGGCCAAAACGGTACATGTATTCAAGTCCTGCGCAATCCTGGTAGGTCCTACTAAAATTTTACGCAATTGTGTTGTACGTCTCCGGCGGTTTTGGTCGCCGGCTGCCGAATGGGAGTGGACATCGCGGGTAGCTCAGACGGAGAATGACGTGCCGGCAGTATCGAGTGAACTCAACAGTGTATTTAACAAATAATTCGAGCAAAGCTAATAAAATGCGCGACAGCTAGGACATTTCTTGTTCGCGCATTGTCTTGGTCTGTCTCCAGCCATTTCGTCACAATTCACCCTTGAAGCCAAAGATCGCAAAAAACACTAAAACACCCTATTATGGGGATTTAAGGTCATTCTAGATCATCGATGTTAATACCGCTAAAAAGCCCGTCACCAGTTATGATATGCAGCATGTGTATGCCTATCTGCAACTATTTTCGCGTTAAACGAGCCAATAGGCCTATTGGTAAAATGAGCACTTTTAAAAAGGTACCACTCTTTGATGCTCGCGTGCACAGGCCTCCTTGAACCTAAGGGGTTGGGACTTAGACTACTAAAATCTACGTTTGATGCTAAAAATTTCATGCGCAGGTTTTTATGGTTTACCTTTAGCCATTTCGTCGCAGTTCACTCTGGAAATGTGCGCTGCAGCAAAAAATTGCCAAAAAATTGACAAAAACCCTTCTTTTGACCGTTCAAGTTTGTTTAAGGTCATCGATGTTGATAAAATGAAAAGTCGGTGACGAGTGCTTGATATGATAAGCAACATGTCTGTCCCTATCTGCAACCGTTTTTACAGTAGACGAGCTAGTAGCAGCAAATGAAAACTGTCTCCTCGTCTATCTGGCACCGTTATCAAAATATGGCGCCTCAAAGTTAGTGGGGTCACGACCTTGACCTTTTGGGGGTCACGTGACGTCATCGGTCACGTGCTCATTCGACTCCCGGTGGTGACTTCCTATGGGTGGTCTATTGTGACCATGCGTCTATCTGGCACCGTTATAAGTAAGTAAGTAAGATTATTTAGAAGGCGCATTTAACAATAGCCACAATGCGCCGCGCTCTCAACGTCCGAAAAAATGTCTTCAACTGCCGTTTGAACTGTCCAGAGTTAATGTCAGTTTGTCTCAGATGAGCTGGCAGACTGTTCCACAGCCTCGGACCTGCAGCAGCAAAGCATCTGTTTCCATAGCTGCTGCAGGTCCTTCTGACGACACACGTCCTTGAGTTGGCAGAGCGCAGCTGACGACGACCTTCGCCAGAGACCAGCTGACAGTCGGCGGCCAGGTAAGCTGGAGCCATGCCGGACAGTGAGAAATAGATCTAAGTGACCATCTTGAAGTCCACCCGACGCCGAACCGGAAGCCAGTGCAGCTCCTGTAGCACCGGCGTTATGTGGTCATAGCGTCCAGCGCCCGACATCAAACGTGCAGCCACATTTTGAACAGACGGCAGCCGGCTTATTAGACCGTCGGTGATGCCGTAGAACATCGAGTTGCAGTAGTCCAGGCGACACGAATTAAACGCCTGGACCAGCGTTTTGACAGCATCAGATGACATCGATCTGACGAGCGGTCGGAGCTGCCGTATATATAGCTGGTAGTAGCCACTGCGACACACGGCGGCCACCTGCGCAGAGGTTACGCGCCGTCTCCGAGACGTTATGTGCCGACGCCACCAAAACCTCCGAAACGTTGACTTTCGCCAGCTGTTGTGGAGAACCCAACCACATCACCTGGGTCTTGGTGGGGTTCAGTTGAAGTTAGCTGGCCTTCAACCATGCCATGATGTCAACGAAAGACGCAGTGAGACGTCACCGGCCGGTGTGCTGATGTAAACCTGCGTGTCATCAGCATGGAAATATAACCGTTTGAAATTTTGTAGGAGGGCTGTTCCAGGAAGCGAGGTCGGTCGTCGGTCGGTCGATCCTCAATATTACACTGATTTTATATACTTCTCTTCGCTACGTTAGGAACGTAGCGCGCGAGAAGTAAATAACAGAAAACTAGGAGGAAGTTTTGGTCTACACCTTTATCAAAACTCCCCCTATTCTTCACTGGGCGCAAGCTGCACCCACCAGGTATAGGGATAGAAGCCACTGCTAACTCCAGTAGACTGACGATGAGCGGGCTTCGACGTGAGAAGCTGATAGGCCTACTGATCGAATGGACGCGGTGTGCTCATTCATGGCACCGATCAGCTTGTTGTCGCGATTAAACACTTGCCTGCGCCATCGATCATTCACTGTGCAGCAGGCAATGCGTCACGTCACGTTCTCTGTCAGCCACTTGGCGTCATGTCTGTCGACGCCTTCAGTCTCCCGGTTCTTTTTCGCTCTCCTTTCGGCTACCAACTTCTGCATGCCCTAGACACGCGTGAACTAGACTGCAAAACATCGAACACAACGCCAGAGCTTTCTTCTAGTTATTTGTAGAAACCATGGTTTGAAGCGAAAATTCTTAGACATATTCGAAAATGTTTGTTTATCACATATGCCTGCGTGTTTTTCTGCTGATTTATCTAGACTATACTCCACTGCATGACGCATACAAATGCTCGAGACGTTTATTGAGGGGGGCACCCGGTATGTTTTAAATTTTCGTATATTTATTGTACGTGTCCACGCCGTGGTCCTGAAGTGGACTGCACTTGCACCAAGATAAATCTCTTATCATATCGTGATGAAGATGGCGAATCAATCCATAATTCGACTGATTCGCTGTCGAAAGACGTCGTAATCACTGACCTACATTAAATATCATAATCTGTTATTAGTTACGTTACGTAACATTTCGCGGTTCGGGGTGCGACGGATGCGCACAGAGACGAATGCTGCCCAGTGCCGACATATTTTACGGCTGTCCGTCTACAGCTGCGCAACCCAAATCTTAACCTTGACCTTTCTTTTTTGTCTGAGAATTGCCATAGGCTACCTGTTACTCTTGTCCAGGGGAAACGTTCCTAGCAATTTTAGGCATTCTGTGCCTTTTCCAAGCTCGTGTGGAACAGACGGACAGACAGGCATATGGACGAACAACACCCGTAATTCAGCCTGTGGAGCTGTTAGCACAACCGCATAAACATCTTTTTGTAAACAAATTAGACGTCGCATATAAGCTATATAGTCGTTAGTAAGCAGTGGCGTATTTAGGATTTGGCAAAGGGGGGCCTTGCTGGAGCGCGAGCCTATAACGGGGGTCTGGAGGCGGAGCCCCCAGCGGGGTCCAGGGGCAGAGCCCCTGGTCAGGGAGTCAGGGGGATCGAAGCCCCCCAGAAGCTGAAACACTTTTTGCTTCTGAATGTTCAGTGGAAACCACAAATTCGCCCATTTTTCTGAAATTTGAAAACGCAAAAGACCATCAAACATTGTTGAATTTTGCAACTCTTGCTGGAAAATGACAAAAAATGCACCTTTTCATATAAAGTCGCCTGTAAAAAATTTCCATGGTCCGGCCAAAGGGGGGGCATCGCACCGTGGCCCTCCCCCTAAATACGCCACTGTTAGTAAGAACGAGCAGTAGCGGATAGAAATAGTTGAGAGCGAAATGGAAATTAAGCGGATAGCACTTCTGAAGTTGAATCACGGAGCTTGAGAGCGCCGTAAATTCACGTAGCAGACAGAGCCTGTAGCGGAAAACGATTTCGATGCATATTCTTTATATGTTAACGGAATTGCGGCTTGGCGGTGTCAAAGTGAGCTAATGCGGGAAAGTTGAATATCGTGTTGGCCATCGGTGTCACAAGTCTTTTTGCTGACTGTGTGCTGATCGTACGTTCAGTTTATTGTCTGGTCTGTTCCATCATCATCATCATCATCATCATTATCATCATCACATATTTGTTTGATAAAAAAAGTTGACAAGCGCAACTTCTTAACAAATATCAGCTGAAAATAGGCTTATAAACATTGATGAAATAGAAAGTCTCATAATGGTACAACCCATAAGCTGAAATGTAAAAGGTCCCAAAAAATTGTAAAACGTTAAAAACGTGACAGGAATAGAACAACGTTTCAAAACGTCGAATAAAAACATTGACCATAATTTTCTTGCCTAATTCCCAATGACATGGGTGCAGTATACCTGAAACTATATAGTCTAGATAGAAATAACTTTATTTAATTTTAATTCAACCGTGTAGTTATAAAACCATACACTAGACTAACCAAATATATTAAATAAAATACTTTTTGTTTAGTATATCTGGACTAACTAAATAAACGACCGTTACTATGACTTATTAATTCGTTTCTGCATGGTTCCAAAAGTGCTTTTCGAATTTTTTGATGGGATTTTCAATGTTTGATTTTTATAAAACAAAAAAGTTGAGAAAATAAAAAAAAACGTTAAACAACGTAAAAACGTAAAATAACGTTTTTTTACATCTATGGTGCAACCAAAAGTGTGATATTCAGAAACTCAGACAAAAGGTCAGTGAAGATGATCCATTCATTCACAAACAGGCGGCGAAGTTGCGAAGCAGGCGAACGGCACACCTGAAAATTTGCTCAACTTTTTATAGCACAGATTCGAGTCAAATTATCAGGCTTGTCGAACGCTGCTGTCAGTCCGTCTATTGCCGTGGTGGGTGTCTGTCAGCTGATGACGGCGAAATTCTCGGTCGAACGGCTTCTTCGACTATCCGTCGCCACATCTCTACGACGGATTCCTGCTGGCTGGTTGCTCATTCCGGCATTGCTATTGTAAGCCATATGTCAGCCGGTGTCACATTAAAATATTTCCTCCATAAAAACCGCCCAGGGGGAGAGATAATCACGGAATTGATATGTCTCATCCTTATTAAAATATCGCCGGTACCATAAAAGTCTCTCCCTGAAAAGTCTGCCCCCCGGCCGACAATTTAGCGGTAAAAATCTCTCCGCCGAGCGGGGTGAATTTTTGCCGGTAAATTGTCGGCTGGGAATACTTTTCTAAGGGGCGATCCTATAATGGGGCACCGACACACGGGGTGGCTGGTCGGTCGGTCCGCCGAGGTTAATTAGCAAGTCGACAGGAAGCCGATAGACGAACGACTGACCGGCCCGAGCCAGCGTCAGCAGCTGCAACACGATGACTCAATGACGTCACTCATGACGCTGAGCTAACGTCATCATCATCCACATTGATCTCCTGTGTGACACGTGCTCTTTGACATCATATAAACCTTGGATCTAATGTTCCATCATAAAAACGGTTTATTGGTATCATTTCAGAACAAAGTTTTAAATTTCAAAATGGCAACAACTGTCAAAAAATCAAGGTTCATACAAAATTCCGTCGTGAAATACTTTTTTCAGGCCCAGAATGTCTCAATTAAACGGTGACAAGAATTTTGCTCCAAACCCATAAAATTGGGGAGCATACAGCGTCCCAGACCTAGGTAAAATCATGAGAGGGTCCCCGTAAATTAACAGAGAAAGAGAAAAAAGAAAAGGGAAAAGAAAATGGTAAGCGGAGAAAGCAAAAAGCATGGAAACCTGTTCCGGTGGCTCTGGATAATAGACGTTTCTGCCTTTGGCATACACATATACACTTAATCACTGCAGGGTAACATGTTGACGAATAAAAGACATGTCGATCCATTTTTTTCTTCCATCCACCATTTGCACTTTCACATAAAGAAATGCTGCAGACGATTACTGGTTGGAAATGTGTATAGATTATTGTCTTATCGTCGAATTGTAATTAATTTTGAAGACACAAAATTCCATCAAAATTCGTTAACGTAACATGACAGTAACATTGTCGCTGCATCATGCTTACTTTCAAAGGGTGTCGGTTTTGTAGTTTGCTTATGAACAGGTTTATTCGCCATAAAGACTGACGTAACAATTATTTGAACGCACATGATATATGACCAGCAGCCGGTCAAATATCTTATAGGCTATATGGACGGTCAAATTTTGTCACCGGTCAAACGCGCCCGGTCATGACCGTCCTACGATGTTTGGCCGATCATGACCGGTCCAATATCCGGCCCTGTGATGACCGGATAGTTGACCGGTCACCGCCTTGAACAGCTTTAGCCAGGTACCAGCTAATACCGTCTCACTGCGGCGATACGACGATCAATCTTCGAGACGGCGGCAGCCGAGCAATTGACGACCTCAACCGTAGCAAGTACGATATCACGGATCTACCAGTCGGCCAACTAGCACCTCAAGCCTAGCAAGCAGCCTGGCTATCACGGATTACCAGTCGGCAAGTTTTTAGCTTGCATGCAGAAACCCAGAATTTACCACCCATATTGTACGCTAACTTTTGATGCTCATTATTCTTACACGAATTTTATAAAAAAAAACGCTAACCCTAACCCAAACCCTAACCCTAAGCCCTAAAACCTACACCATAATATTTACGAGAATTCTACTCAGTAGCCTGTATAGCGCATTTAACGTCATTCGCTAGGGGGCGACTGCGATTCTTTATTTTGACCGGTCAGATATCCTGTAGGTTATCTGAGCGGCTGCCGGTCAAATAACTAGTCAGTGCGTTATTTGAAACCAATGCTTCTGATTCGCTCTCGACATTTTTACACTTCACAACTGTCAACGTATCTTAAGTGTTCTGCAGTGAAAATTAACTACCTCAGTGAGAAATATCTTTAAAAAAACAAAAAGATAATCAGTGAATTCATGCAATCTAAGAGAAGAAACAAAAACTAGAAAGAAGAAGATTCTATTATCACTACTATTAGGCTAGTAGTAGTGGTAGTAGGCCTAGTAGACCCATATTTGAAAACAAAATATGTCGAGCAGTCTTTCGCGCAAAAAAGTTGAAGGTCTAGATGCAGCGCGTTGAAGTTGACTACCGTTTTTACCGTCAGTCAGCATTCCGGCAATGTATCTAAAACAGCAACAATAAATAGCGTTTTTCATATCTATGACGCAAGAAATAATGAAACCAGTATTCGCAGATAATGGCAAATGGTCATCAAAATTAGACAAACGATCATGTCGCTTACGGACGGAGTAACATAAATATTGAAATATTTGTATTAACAAATTTATTGTTTAAATTATTTGCATTCTGCATACACGACGTAATTATTGCAGAATGCAGATCCGCTAAAGAAATTACTTCAAAGCGATGATAGCAGGTAAAAATAATCTATCAACAAGCACACGCCGTCTTAGAGCTCATACTCGCTAAATAAAATTTAAACACTAGTAGGCCTACCTTTCATTCATCAAAACATTTTTGACTATCAAAAAGATACGAGTCTACGAGACGAAAGGCACATCCTCCGTAATCGGAATTAGCATGTAAGCAATAACTTAGCTTGCTTATACGTAAGGCTGCGGATGATCTCGTCACGTGACCAGTGCACCTGTCTACGTAATGAGGATCTTACTAATTAATCCAGGTATTCCTCTTCATATTACTGACAGATCATTTATGCAACATGATATTGGCGTTTCTATTTTAATAATATATTTCTGCTTATAATTACAATGTATCGTATTGCGAAACAAAGTCAGGATATAATGACCACTGATTTTACCTCACTTATTACTTATTACTGCTACTTATTTTTAGCTTATTAATACGGTAATAATATCGGTAGCACTAAAGCAATCATTACTAATCATTATCGTTGATCATATTCTTTCCTTATCCGTTTTAATCCATGTTGTTGGTTTTAATTAGGCCTAGTTTCACCAAGAAGCAACGAATCACGAGGTCCAGCGATCAAAAAATTGAGTTGGTTAATGAGCGTACTTTTTCACCGTGAAAATGACAGAAATGTATGTGCTGACGATTGCAAGACAAATTCCTCTCCCCACTCCTGAAACGCAAATCTGCCAAATTTTCCAGAGATTGCAAAAACGACACTTTTTATAGCGCTACAATTAGCAAAGGGTTCCGGGTTGTTTGTCTTATCGTGGAACAACGTACAAGACATCGAAGCTACGTTTTATTTCATCCATTTTATATTTATTTTATCTCTTTGTTCAAGTTAAAATTGTGAATAGTAATTATAACAGCGTAGGGCTTACCGGCGCAAACAGCTCAGTTTGAAGCCGGCAATCGATTGCCCAAATGTCAGTGATGTGTTGTTCAACTCGACGGCAAATCGTTCCATGCCGATGGGCCAGCAGCTGAGAAGGGTCGAGGACCAAAGCTTACATCTATATAATAATTGATGGTGAATAAACGATAATTATAATTAAGTGAAGCTGCTGGGGTTCAGCCGACCATCTGACTACATTTCAGTCGAGTGGCTTTGGAACAGACAATAATAACTGACTGTTATTGCAGCTTCTGCTGGTGCTGCTGGATGACTGCGACTGACGAAGCTAGTGTCGACGTGGCGGAGATTAGTCCAGCGCCGGTGTCGCATTAAAATATTTCCCCATAAAAAATCCGCCCGGGGTGAGATAATCACAGAATTGACATTGTCCCCCTTATTAGAAGATCGCCGGCTTTATAAAAAATCTCCCCATTATAAGATCGCCCCCCCCAGAAAAGTCTCCCCCGGCCGACAATTACCGGTAAAAATCCGTCCCGTCCGGTCGGCCCCCGAGCGGGGCGGATTTTTGCCGGTAAATTGTCGGCCGGGGGAGACTTTTCTGGAGGGGGAGGCGATCCTATAATGGGGCACCTGCGAGGATTAGGACGCTGCGCTGCGTTGCGACATAGGTCGACTGGCCGGGTGGCGCTGATGCTGCCTCGTTTATTAGACGAGCAGCACCAGCAGCATCGTCCGGCTGTCCGTCATACATTCTCATTATCAGCCGAGGCGATGGCTACGGCAATCCTTCGCTAACGCGATCCACACACTGGCGACACAGTGTCACGACGAGACGCGACGCGACGACGCGAAAATGCGTAAAGCTTTCAGCGACGACGTCAGACTCGGCAGCCGCCTCCTCGTTGTACCACCATCGGTCACTAGAACACTGTGGACCGTCCCTCCACAGTCTATCATTCACGAAACTAACTACACAGCCAGACCTCGATCTGTAAGATCAGTAACAACAACACCAGCTATAGTCGTTAGTTAATAACTTAACGTATGTCATTTATCTGTTCGGACTTTTCCTTAGCTTTATCAATACAGCATAGTAATTTTGTTTTTAGTTGTCTTGTATTGTGTATAAATGTACAAAACATTAGTTTATACACTTGTTAACGGCAACATTTAAGGACTTGCACATCGAAAACAGCAAAAAAATTACAAAAGACGATATTGCCCGCATCACACTGACTGTGTGTCAATGTGCTGCTGAATAATATCACCTTTTGTAATTTTTGCTGTTTTCGATGTCCAAGTCCTTAAATGTTGCCGTTAACAAGTGTATAAACT
>Ga0209367_1008864_pt1 | contig 13720 bp, 6 predicted proteins | sample WorMetLIZISLAND2_FD_187412 | JGI IMG/M metagenome (GOLD analysis project Ga0209367, IMG submission 187412) | Marine gutless worms symbiont microbial communities from Max Planck institute for Marine Microbiology, Germany - Olavius geniculatus... ... | reverse complement strand
CACCTCGACGATGGTTAAGACGCGCGACAGCATGTAATGCTTCGCGCGTCTTAACCATCGTCGAGGTGTCTGTCCGTCCGTCTGTCCGTCTGTCACACCCTGGCACTGTATCAAAACGGCGACACCTAAAATCACGAAATCATCACTGTAGGCTGCTCCGACGACTCTAGTTTTTAGTGACAAAATTTCGTGTCCCTGGGTGATGGGGTTCCCTTCGAACGAGGGCGTCAAAGTGAGGTACCCCTAAAAAGTGGTTATTTTACCGCTTTAGCGTGAAAACAGTTGCAAGCTTTTGAACGGTGTCAACATCGATGACCTTGAATGACAGTGAACTTCCGAAATAGAGGGTTTTAGTGTTTTTTTTTGCAATTTTCGGCTGTGGTGCACATTTCATAAGTGAATTGCGCTGACAAAGCTTTAGATAGACCTGGACAACCTGCAAACAGCAACTGCTAAGGCTGTCGCGCGTTTTATGAGCTTTGCTCAAATTACTTGTATTTAACGGTATTTTATTGTAGATGTGCAAACGCCCTTAGCTCCGGTCGAACATGCATATACTTGCTATATTGTTTTCTCGACCAAGCATAAGTGACAAGAAAGCCCTGCTGTCGCAATTAAAGCGCGCGATGTCTACGCCTTTTGTTTATTGACTTCGCATTGGCGTACTTCTATTTGTTCTCACGCAGTCGGGGTGTGAACATGTCGGCGAGGAAATAAAATTTAAAGCAAAATGGCGGTTCAGCGTCATTCAAGCGTCACGTAGTTTGTGGTCAGTGGAAAGTCTTGATAGTCATGCTTCTTTTACTGCGTTTTATCACGCTTGGCTTTGCCTTTTCTTGAGTCCCTGAATGTGCTTTGTTACATATGAATAGCATCTTTTTCTTGCATGGTGCAGTCAACTGTCTCAGATCATGGATCACTCCATTGACTCCATATTTATTATAGGTGAGTCCATGCTGAGGATTTTTGCTTATCACTTCCACTATAATCTGTAGGCTTACGCGTGAGTTAGTAAATCTTTATTTGTCTTATTAGCTGCTGTATATCTGTGTCCATTTGTCGTAACTCTGATTGTTTGATGGTTGTTTTATACGTTGGCTTCTGGCAGTTACATTATCGTAACACGAGAACTTTGCCCCATATGACAGGCCCGTCAAGAGGGGGATGTAATGGGATAAGTTACCCCGGACCCGGTGTGGCTCTCGACGGGCCTGCTTCACGACGTCATGATGCGCCAATGCCGCAGCATTTAAGTCATCTGAATTCATGGTGCAAATTTTTAAAAAATGAATTTTCGTGCAGCGTGGTGCAATTAATTACGTATTTTGTGGCAGTGCGTGAAACTGTATATAAACGAACTTGACGACTAGTCGCTGGATGGTTGTTTGTGGCGTGCGTGCCTGCAGCTGAAGCACAAGGTGCGGTGTGAAGCTATGAAGAACATCGGCGAGGGAATCTGTCGCATCGCCGACGAGGAGGGCGCCGATCTGATCGTGGTCGGCACTCGGGGCACAGGCGGCATCCGGTTCTCGACGAAAGGCAGCGTCTGCGAGTACGTCATGCGTAACTCACCCGTACCCACCGTCGTCGTACCGGCGCGGAAATCTCACTTCTGAGCGCCGAATATTTCACACAGACTGATCAAACTCGTTCGTATATAAACTGAACAGTAGTAGAGTTTAGTCGGGAGACACTCGTTGATCGGTCGCTAGCTCAGCCGTTGGGCATTCCTGTGTGATAGGCTTGGGCTTGTGGTTTTTATTTGGTCGATCACAATCTGCGGTTACAGTCGAAATCAAAATCTGAAACCCGTTTATTTGTTACTCACGATTGAGGCTGATTAATTAGGCCTACTATGTTAGCCTGTTACTTACGTTGCTATACGTTATTCTGCTTTACTCGCTAATCAATCTTATTGCGCGGTTTGTCGAGCTGCTGTCTAAGGGCCTGTTCAAAGCGACAAAAATGAAATAAACCAAGCTTGAGATTTCATTTCATTTTATTTAATTCCTGTCGTTTTGAACACGCCTTAAGAGGGGATCGGATCATCGGCACTCCTGGCCAAGTCTGGGGCCGTTTAATTTTTGTTTGTTTCAAGCAATTCTGTTTGTTGATTTACAATTGCATGCGCGCAGAAGCGAAGGACACAACTCACCGTGCACTTGTAGAAGACCTCTATATCAATGCACTTACAAACACAACTGCACCGCGAGCGATGCGTAGAATCATTACGTTTAGTTCTCACCGATTGCGGAACAGGTAGACTCGTCACTTGCATCAGTTATTGTTTCGTTCGAAGAGACTTTACGGTAATTAATCGAGAAAAAAATGAGATTATTAAGCTACTGATGCGCTGTCGCGTTACATTCACACACAGTAACGTCATGGCAGTGGGACAGGGTTAGATAGGGTGTGGGGAAAACTGTTTTTTCCTCACCTAAATTTTTGCATGTCGAAACAGTTTTTTGTTGGGAAATTTGGAGCTTGCAAACATGGTCTGCTGCATTGGCAGTGCATAGACGAAAAGTAGTATAGAGCGAGTCGAAATTGCAGTCAGTAACTTTTTCGTTAATGGACCAAAGGACACATTGCACAACGATTTAACGAAATGCTTGTGGTTTGCAACACCGTTTTCAGATTGTCGGTATCTTAATTATTATTGTTTTCACACGGAGATATTCGCGTAAAAGTTTAAAGTTCGAAATTGGACGTCTTTTTGCCCCCACATTTGGGGACACAAACTAATTTGCAGCTGTCTGGCAAAAAATGCAACTTTCTCCCGCCTCCCAACCTTTTTAATCGACGCCGCTGTTTACATACATGGACTGTTGATTAATTGTCGCATTGTCAAGCTCATTGGCTTTCGTCTTCAATTTTTCTGCTTGTTAGTTTTCTGTTTTGTAATTCGCTGCTGGTTAGTTGCTCGTCAGTTTTATGACCATGTTAAATTTTTTTGTCGCTTTTCGTCATCAATGTCTGTAGTATTGTACTTCGTCTTGCATTTGACAGTATGCCTATAAAAGAAAATGCGTTAACAATTTTGCACGGAACATAATCATGTAGTCTAAGTAGGCTAGTGCTGCCGTTATCGACTATTTTACTAGTCGACTAGTCGACCTAATTGTCGTCACGGAAAAAAATTACCTGAAGCTCGCCGCCAGGATGCAAAAAATATGATTTGCAATTTTGAATAACAAATCATGTCCTTACGTAACGGCAAGCAACAAGTCTAGGCCTATGCCTATCTGCAAGCGCTAGACGAGCCAACAGCGGTAAAATAGCGATCTTTTATGGAGGTACCCCTCTTTGACACCCGCGTGCGAAGGCCTTCTTGAACCTAGGGGGTCGTGACTTGAACTGCTAAAATCTACGTTTAATGCTGAAAATTACATGTGCTGGTTGTCTTGGTTTATCTCAAGCCATTTCGGCGCAATGTACTCTTAAAATGTGTGTTGCAGCCCAAAATCACGAAAAAATCACTAAAACCCCTATTTTGGGAGTTCAATGTCGTTCAAGGTCGTTGATCTTGATGTCAATCGAAAGGGCGTATGGGACTTCCTATTAGTGATTAATACATAATCTCAGAGGCCCTATCTCGCACCGTTTCTGAGATACGGCGACTTATTGGCTCAAAATGGCCAATTTTTTGTACCCTCTTTCATTTAGCACCCTCGATCGGGGTGACCCCTTTCGAATTTCGGAAAAGGCTTCAAGGATCCTAAACCTAGAGTCTCCGTGGCAGTCCACGGTGAAGATTTCGTGATCCTAGCTTGCGTTGTGTTGACACAATACCGGAGTGCGACAGACGGACAAACGGACGGACGCCTCGACGATGGCTAAGACGCGCGAAGCACTACATGCTGTCGCGCGTAAAAATTGACGAACTGTTGGAGGTTAATGTTTGTCGATCTCGGTGAATGTCGGCTTGGCTACAACAGTACAACTGCTATCAGTTCAAAATTTTATTCGAGCGCGGATCTAAGCGTTGCAGTCAGTCGTAGCACAGTCCCAGGCTATAGTACACTGTATATAGGCCTACACATCAGTTTAATGCTGTCGGATCTGGATTTTAAGCTGACATCATGAGAGAGTGACTTTTATTAGCCACAAATCAACACAGATAGGCCTACTTGGTTATAAAGAAACTCAGTTCTCGATAAGGAAGGCCGACCATACGTCCTCTGTCTAAGTATAGCCTATAGGCCTACGAAGGCCACCGTCCGACTTCCGGTTGCAGACAGAAAGCGATTTCCCAGAAGTGACTAAAGTTTTACGCTATATCATTCTATGTTAATGCTGCTATCGAACACTACCGGTATACAGTTAACGCTAGAATACGGTACGGCGCACGTGGATGACGGATGCAACTTGCAAGGAAAAACTTTGCGTTGCGATGGTTGGTTAGGCCTAGTATTAACTCCCTATCGTGACCGTCATCACCTTAAACGCTATCACCACCTCCCCCCACGACGTACCGTTTAGCCACAATACGTACTGGGGTACGTAACAAACAGAAGGACGACAGTTTGTTCTACAGACACGACCGTACGGTCGGCCAAAAATCGCCAATTTTAATTCCCTACCCCACTTTTGGGCGCCGGTCTAAAGTAAGATACCCTGATTTAAGCAATATGACATACCTCAGCATGCAGACTCATAATGAATCTTTACATTTAATTTTGATGTTTTAATGATGAATAGTGCAGTTAATTTAAAATTTATCGACTTCATAAACTTTAAATACTTTATTTAAAAATTGCAACATAACGCTAATTTACCACAGGTTTTACATTTTCGATAACAGTTGTGCAAATAAACAAGATCGACCTAACCCTAACCTCAAACCTGACCCTAACCCTATCCCCTATGCAGTGGCGTAACTATAATTTCTGCCCCCCCCGGCAAATATTCGCTACGGGCCCCGTCCAAATTTGATTCTCAGACACGATGACGTACTCTCCAGATTTCAGTCAAAATTACAAAAATGCCCGTTGATATTATATCTAGCTAATTAATTTTTTCAATAATTCGGGTCACTTTGGGCCCCCTTTACCGTGATGGGCCCCTGGGCCCCCGGGCATTGCCGGGGCTGCCGATGGCTAGTTACGCCACTGCCCCTATGCTAACGTCCCTATCCTTAACCCCAAGCCAGAGACCGCGGAAGATAGGCTTATCAGAAAGTGGGGGGGGGCAAACTATGGCGAGCGAAGCGCGAGCCTATAACGGGAGTCTGGGGCGGATCGAGCCCCCAGCAGGGTCCAGGGGGGCAGAGCCCCTGGTCAAGGGGTCAGAGAGCGAAGCCCCCTGAAGCTGAAACACTTTTAGCTTTTGGACGTTCAATGAAAGCGGCAAATTTGCCTACTTTTCTAAAATTTAGAAACACAGAAAACCAGACACTCGAGAGTGTTCGGAGTCGAGGGGGGTAACGCCGACCTCAAACAGAAAGCAGGTACAAGACATCGATGTGAGGTAGATAGAAATGGCAGTCAAAAATCGGAATTCCTCCCCCCCAAAAAAAAAAATTCGGGGGTGGGGGTAGGGTGTTATCCAAACTGCAGAGGGGAAATCGACAACAGAATATCGTGTGAAAAATTTATGAAGACCGGTCCAGTTAAATTTCAGTTGCATGCCGTCGAAGTTCTAAGACTGTGCAGTGGAGTGACTGGCGTATAAAACAGCGTGTCCATGGCGCCAGCCTATCTGGGTGTCTTGTGGGTGACGCTTTATCATTAAACTTTCTGGTCGACAACGCTTTCGTTTAGTTCGTTCATCATCTAACTCGTCACTGGCTGTACCAGTCTACGATCTACATCGGCGAGGCGACCGACCGTTGCCCGTCTCTGCAGCAAAAACTTGGAACAGACTAGCCATCAGACGTGACGTCACCAAAGTGTCTACGATCATTAAAACTAAACTTAAGTCTCTTAACCTCCTCTGTTTTCCGTGTTTCCCATAGCACTGCCATAGCTGACTGTAAAGTGACTAAAATGCTAAGCATTTTTACTTTAAACTTAAATATAATGTAATGCAAAGCATCAGCACACAGCACCAACAATTATTTATTTATGCATGGACATGAAAAGTGGGGGAAAGCAATGTTGAAAGTCAGGGGGAAATTGCCCTCTCCTTTCCCTCGCGGTTCCGCTGTCTATGCCCCAAGCCTGACCTTAACACTAACCCAAAACGTTCACGCCAAATATGTGAAAAACAACTAAGAAACATCATTGTGAGTCTGCTGAGATACGTAATAGGTATTAGTTTTATTTGTATTTGTTCTATGTATTGCCTATTTTTCTTTTTCTTTTTTTAACAGGGCACATATTAGAGGCTTGCCCTTTGTGTCCTTTATCAGACCACATGCACTGTGTTATTGATTTTATGTTTGTAACTTCGTCTGGTATGAATTAAATGATGATGATGATGATGATGTCACGTTGCTTAAATCCAGGTAGGCCCTATCCTACTTTAGACCGGCGCCCCACCTTTGTTCTACTCCAAATTTGATTATTTGATGGTGTTCCTCTCCTCTTATTCTTCTTGCAGCCTTCTATACAGACTGCCAGTCAGTCCACCACTCCACTCCACGTTCCGTCTCAGCTCACCTCTGCAGAAATGTGCGGATTCTGAAATTTTTGAGTCAGCGTCAGTCCGCAGATTTTGACCAAGGATCCGCTGCCAGTCAGCGTCCACCACAACAGAGAAATATTGGATCCGCGTCCGTAGGGCCTACTGAATAGGCCTGCCTCTATCATTAATACGTAAGGTAGGCTTATGCCACTATGCGCCTAGGCCTATAGCAGATTACAATTTACCGGTACCAGTGCTACCGTATCAACAACACACACCACTTCTATCTGTTTTTAAATTTTACTAGGAAAAAAATCAGTCATTCGTCATTCGTCACGGAACAAGATCCGCGTCCGTCCGCAGAAAATCCTGCGGATCTGGATCCGCGGACTGACGCGTCCGCAATCTGCATATCTCTGCACTGTCTGCAGCTCAGCTGTCAATCTCGTTGCTATAGAAACCAAATATACGGAAGTGGCGGGAAGAACACGCCCATTCAACCAATAACATCTAGTACTTGAGTTCATTGTGCTGTTGCGCATGCGCATGACCTAATTACCCGTGTGCTGATTGGCTAATGGAACCACGTCGATCGTGTTGGCGGGTCATGGCGACGTCAGGGAACAAAAAGTAGAGTTTTGGTGATAGCAGATAACAGGTAATACTGATTTGATTACAGTGTGGCAGTGCGTAGATGCAGTTTGACACTTGTAGTTTATGTGGTTGATTTTGCTTTACGTCTTTAAAAGTCTGCTGGCGTGTGATGCAGTGCTTACCTGTATGACTGAGTATACAGGTGTTCCAGCAGGACAACTAAAAACGTGCAGGTACCGAAGTTGTACGGACTTCGTCGTCCATTGACTTAGGATATCTTGTTGGGAAGGTGTACTTTGCGGAATGCGGATTGCGGAATGCGGAAATTTGAAAAGGTATATTTTGGGGAATTTCACCTGCGGAACGTTCCGCAAATTCACCTTAGTTTTTTCCGCATTTCGCATTCCGCAAAATTCAAATAAAATCAAATAATCAATCTCGCCTGGGCTTAGGTTTATGTTTTTGAGTCTCGAATCGATATCGGCACATCACAAACGGGGGTGTTGGTAATTTGCGGAAATGCGGAATGCGGAAAGTAATTTGCGGAACGAAATCTGCGGAAGTAGGCTGTGGAACGGTGGGTAATTTGCGGAATGCGTAATGACCGACCGAGCGATCGATAACGCCCCCCGCCGCACTCGGCATTTATTGCTACTAATTACCGAGCAGCGTAGGCTATTGTACGCGATATCTCATGCTTAGATTAAAATACGCCGCTGTCGTATTTCATCTTTGTCATTATAAATTCTTTTAAAGTAATTTATTGATAGCTTGCAATAGTTTAAATTATATAACAGACGACAACAGCACAAATTTAAATAATAACAACAGTAGGCCTATATTCACACATCAAAAGAAATAAAAAATATATAATCAATAATAATATTATTGTCATAAAATTAAATCAGTTTATTAAAGAGTCGCAGTTCACAATCACATTGTGCATTTTGGAGTGTTAACGTTTTTTAGCGTTTTTTCTACGTTTTGCAACGTTTAAGTCGTTTCCATTGTTAGCTATAGCAATTCCGCACCATAAATTCCGCTAATTACCACCACGTCAAGCTCGGAAGGTAGGCAGTAATTTGCGGAATCGGGCTGATCACGTGATCATGCCCGTCAACCAATCATCTTCATTCCGCAGATTTCGTTTCGCAAATTATTTTCCGCATTTCCGCAAATTACCCATACCCCACAAACGGTGTGGTCATGCAGTCAGCCAAGTAATCACAATACTGACGTTTTCAACTTAACTTTTAAAACGGTATGCCTGAAAACCGCAGGACACCGCATAACACCGCATGACTCCATAGAAAGACTGCAGGGCACATAAATGATAACCGCAAAAATGATTTTTAGACGTGAAATTAAAACTTAACCTTTCAGTAGTTCAGTAAATTTAAATAAATGTCGCTAGACAATGCAAAAATGACAAAATCAGCACGCCACCAGATGCTTAAAAATAGGGACAAAATGCCATACGCAAACACTCAAGACGCAGGCCACATACCTGGATGCCAAGGGTGCGTACGTCATACGTCAGACGTGCGCCAAGACGCTTAAATTTACAATGTACATCACTCATGTTGTCAGTGTTTGCACATTCATTCACGCCACTCCTGTTCTCAAATTCTGTACTGGCTAAGCTTACAATCAATACAATATCGGTATGTGTCCTGTGGTGTCCTGTGGTTTTGCAGGAGTTGCGTTGAGGCGGAGGTCAAGTGGAAGCATCGAGCGCACACCGCACATATGCAAATTTACTAAAACTGTGGTTATTTGACGATTTAATAATATTCAAGTAATTAAAAACTATTTTGTTGCCAATATTGCATCGCTACTGTCATGGTCCCAGGATACAGCCACAAGTTTGTTGGTCGTCATTGCAGTTACTCTCTCAGTGAAGTCCACTACAATGTCAGCAATATAATGACGTGTTAAGTAACGTGTTAATATATGCATTAAAAAATTAACGCACATGTTAACGCTGTTAAAAAAATTAACACCTCAAAAGCACTAATTTTAATGTTGAAATGGCATATTTTTATGAAATCGTTTGTGGTAGTTTTTTTACGCACGAAAGCAGCTACTGCTTTCAGCGCGTCTTAGCCATCGCAATTCTGTCTGTCCGTCTGTCTGTTCGTCTGTCTGTCACACGGGTGGATCAGTCAAAAACGGTGCAAGGTAGAATTACCAAATCTTCACCATCGGCTGCCTGGAAGACTCTAGTTTCAGGAACCGTAAAGCTTTTTTAGAAATTCGAAGGGGGGCACTCCAAACGAGGTCGCTAAATAAGAGGGGGGTAGTCAAAATTTTTGATTTTTGGCCAATAACTCGCTGTATCTCAGTAACGGTGCGAGATAAGGCCTAGGTTACTATTAATCACTAATAGCAAATCGTATACTGGCTTTCGATTGGCGCCGAATTCAATGACCTTGGATGACCTTGAATGCCAAAATAGGGGGTTTTATGGATTTTTTTGGCCATTTTCGCCTGTGAGAGTCTTTATCATTCACAAGGTGGCGCCACGCCGCTGACGCCACACGCACCTATGGCCGATGTGTATTATGGTTCCGATTGGCCGAGTCCAAATGATATATGCGATTTTCGAAACTATAACTACTGAACTGGAAATGCTATAGGCTTTCGCGCTTCTCGTGAGCTTTGCTCAAATTTCTTGTTTGTATTATTGTAAAAGTACATGAAGAATGCATGGACAGCCATGAAGATTGAATGTGAAATAGAGCATTGTTTATTGCTTATTATTACTTTCGTTTGTGCAAGTGTAGTCACAAATTGGAGTTGGGAGCGATGGACTGAGACACGAAAGGCTGACAACCAAGGCCAATTGTCACGAGTGGGTTGGGATTTTTAAACCTGAGCAGTGAGCCTTTTTCATTGTCACCAGAAAGGGTCTGGCGAACGCTGCAAGATTCTGTCCAGCAGGGTCTGAGGTGAAGCGCTGGACCCCAGATCACAAATGCTTTTGAGACATGAAAAAGCCTGGAATGCATACATAGCTGTGTGGGTATAAATTTTGTTAGTTTTACTGCACAAGTTTGTATCCACAGCTGGAGTTTGGAGGGGGGTCACTGTATGGACAAGGCACAGCATTATGCAAAGGGTGACTTGGCATCTTGGAGGACATGGCTGCCATACAGTGTTTGAATTGCCAGAGGGGGCGGGTTGGTGGGGGGGGTTAAACCCCCCAACTGTTTTCTCAATGAATTATGGCTTTTTCGCCCCTTTGCCGTTTTGCCCTCTGGCTTTTTCACCCCCTGGCTTGTTCGCCAGATCATCACAAATTTCGTTCTGTTAGTTTGTTTATACTTTGAAAAATTGTCCATTTTAGTGGGGGACAATGGCATTATGTAGTTGAGCTTGTAGGCTCAGCCCCCACACTCCATCATTGCATCACCCTAAGCCCTATTGTTGGAAGCCCATCTATCCTCACTCCCTATTTTTACCCACAACTTCCACAGTCCGCACTAGATGCATGCTGTAGCCTACAAGGGGATTGATTGCAGGCAGTTAGTTCTGTGGGCGTGGTGTGGGTACTTGTTGCTGGTTTGCTCTGTACTGTCAGCCGATGGACCCAGTGGCTGAAAGGTAACGTGCAGGTGCAGCGCTGCGTTGGGTCAATATTAACTGGCCCAGGGACACCGCCCAGTTGACTTCAAGCACTTATTGATATAAAGCAGCACCGTTGCCAGGAACGTGCTTAGAAGTGAGTGTAAAAACACCACGCCAGGTGTACCTGTAGCAGATTTTCTTTTGCGTTTGGCCTGGCACACTGCCTCCTTTACGATTAAGTAAACAGTATCATTATTATTAATTTTTTCAGTTGCATTTATCTGTCGTTTCATCTAGTATTCAATAATATAGGTGTATATTCTCTTTTCATTTTGAAATGGAGGTACCAGGCACGTGCCCCATAAATATGCCCCTGACCGCTGCAGCATCATGGGTGGTTCAGTATGATGGGATGAGGAGGCTTCCTTGGGGAGGAAGGATGGAGGCAGGAAATTGGTCACTGAGGTTTTCTTACGATGAGGTAAATGCTCTTTGTCTTTGACGTGGTTCTGTTTTCCTTGCTTCTGATAGGGAGCAGTTGCTAAACAAACCTTTAGTCTGATCTTCATTAATTTAATAAGAAATGCAGTTATTGATAGCTGTTGTATTGCTATGTCATCGCAGGTGGTTAGAGTGAGAACGTCGTGTGGATGTGTTGTTGTGATGTCTCCAGTGGTAGACTCTGATGTTGAGGAAGAGATTGACAGTCAATTGTTGATCATTCCAGTTTCACCTTCTAGTGATTATGACATCGCTAACGAGGTCGTCTGTCCGCCAACACCCACTGCGTTTACCAACACCGGCAGCTTTCCATCTTGCTCACTGCCGAGGCCACTGTGGGATGTTCAGTCAGATGATTCCGGGGCAGACCCGCCATCGGCGAACTTTCTTGCCAATCTGCAACAGCTAGACAAGTTTGCCGATGACGGAGAACTGACAAGTCTGGATTGGCTTCAGGACATCAACCTGCTCCGAAACATTTCACCAGATCAACATCGGTTTTTCGACCCGTCACTCCAGAAGGAAAACACTTTCATGTTGCCATACGACTCAGAGTTTAATCCTGGTGGTAAACCACCGTATTCATTCAGCGTTCTCATCTTCATGGCGATTGAATCCTCACCAAAACAACGACTGCCCGTAAAAAAGATCTATGAATGGATTGCCGATCAATTTCCATTTTACAAACAAGCTCCGAAAGGATGGCGCAACTCAGTGAGGCATAACTTGTCACTTAACAGGTGCTTCCGCAAAGTGGATAAGGTAGAATATTCTCGTTTATTATGGAAATTTTGTATTTTCAACTTTGTTAGGTTTGTTTTTTTGTGAATTTCATTGACATTTTGCTCTCCATTTTAAATGCATATGAGGAAATAGTTATGTATTTAATTATTTTTAGATTTGCAATAATCACTGATTAAAATTTTGCACATTCAATCAGAAAGATTTTTTTAATGCTCAATTATTTTTTAAAATTAAAATTTTTAAAAAATAATCAAGCATAAAATGTGTAAAATTTTTGATTAATCACATTCACATCATCAAGAAAGCATTATTAACTGGATAGTAAGTTAGGTGCTTAACCGCTAGGATGTTAAGAGAATTAAGAGGTTTGGGGTTTGACTTGTGGTCGAGTTGCTATCGAGTGGTTACTACTTGGATGGGTGACTGTTTGTGGATGGGTAAACCATCTCAGTATGTAATCAGCCATGCATGTCAGTTGTCAACTCAGCCTTCCATCCCTCAGGAGTAAGTAAATCAAGTACCAGTTTGTATGTATGGCTGAGTTAAGATGAGGTACGTTCATCTGTGTACTGTTGGGTGGCATGCAAAACTGTGTGATCCCATGTGGCAAGTAAAGGTAGAAGGTAAAGGTAGGTATTGTAATATATGGCTCTTAAGGAGCGAACCCCTCACAGAGCTACGGAGCGTCATTTGTCATATGGGATCACACAGTGTTATCTGCCACCCGACAGGTGAACGCGCACCGTGATGCGTTGTAGCTCTGAGATGAATTCCCATGAAGAGCTACATACCATAATCTTTATTGTGGATACAACATTTGACACGTAGCCTATCTGGTTAAAAAATAATCACTTATTGGCACTTTCTCCTGTTTCTACAGAGAAACATTTTAGTCTGTCCAATGTCTGCAAAAATGCATGAAACAAATGCGTTTGCTAGCTGTATGTCTCAGTGTATCTGTGAGAACTGTTTAAAATTGTTTAATCATTCCCAAGCTCTGTAATAATTATGTTTAATGATTATTATTACTGTTCTGCTGTCTGTAGGCGATTGGCAAAGGATCTTTGTGGTGTGTTGACCCTTTGTTTCAACCCGGTCTTCTCCAGGCAATGAGGCGCACTCCGTACTTTCCATTTCAGCAGGTTCAGATGACGTCCATGATTAAAGTTGAACCAGTTGAAGAAGATCCTATTGCAGACATGTAAGTATTCCATTTATTTCTTCTTTCTGATTGTTTATTTGGTCAGTAGTCTATTGGCTCATGTTTGTTAGCTTTTACTGACAGTAATACTTTGGTATGGGTTATTTGATATAGGTAACCAGCTGCAAGGGTGTAGTTTTCAATCAGTTTGCATTGAATTTTAACTGTTTGCATTTTGCGAAAGCTTGCATGTAAACAGGTACATCACACGATGCACTAGCGCTAAAGGTAAAGGTAAAGGTCGTCATTTTGTATAGCGCATCGTCGCAAACACGCCTCTAATGCGCTTTCGTCACTAACCAGAGTCGCCTGCCGCACGGCCACCGTGTACAGCCTGCAGACACAGGCTGGCACAGCAGCGGGCTAGGCAACCCCAGTCAGCTGTACCAAGGTCCCCACCTTCCGTAACCCATGTAAATGAGTTACTACTCATTTTACCATCCCACGGAGGGTAGAAGGCTGAGTCGACCTAGCTGGCAGGCTTCGCACCGAGATGGTTTACCTGCCCGCAGGCAGTCACCCATCGCAGTACTAACCGGGCCC
>Ga0209367_1008863_pt1 | contig 13721 bp, 11 predicted proteins | sample WorMetLIZISLAND2_FD_187412 | JGI IMG/M metagenome (GOLD analysis project Ga0209367, IMG submission 187412) | Marine gutless worms symbiont microbial communities from Max Planck institute for Marine Microbiology, Germany - Olavius geniculatus... ... | reverse complement strand
CTCGTTGACAACCACTTGCGCAGGCCTGCTTGAATCTAGAGGGTCCAGACTTGGACTGCTAAAATCTATATTCCATGCTGAAAATTTCATACGCAGGTTGTCTTGGTCTATCTCCAGCCATTTTGGCGCAATTCACTCTTCAAATGCGTGTCGCAGCGCAAAAATTGTGCAAAAAATTCACCAAAAACCCTTTTTTGGGGGTTCAAGGTCATTCAAGGTCAAGGAATGCAACTACATGGTGAAACACAGCCAGCACATGGCAGCAAAATGATATGCCACTAAACTGCAACTGACACGTTATCACTCTTAATGCCACTCGACTATTGTGGTCTGCACGCACAAATGCTGTTAGTTCCAATAGCATAGTGCAATGTTCCGCAGTGTCCTGTGGTTTTAACAGCTGCGATTTGTAATGTGTGCAATAGTATGCAACATGCATGCGCATTAATGAGCTTCAATTTTAGAATACGACCAATTCCACAGTAATCAGGGCCCACAGTTTTCCGCCGCAATTTGCCGTAGGCCAGTTCACAAAATTCCGTGGCTCACTGCAGCAAAATTGTTCAAATTCTGCGGCTCACCACAGCCATCCGTTTGTGAGTAAACTGAGCTCTATTCTGTCAAAAAATTTTAGTTATTGAAGGCTGGCATTGTGCTCAGTTACGTTAGCAACATTCAAAGAAAATTATTAATCTTTTTTCTTTTCAAAATTGCAAACTGTCAAGTTGAATTGTGTTTAGTTATCACTGTGTGCCATACTGCGTTGGCTATTAGTAGGGTTCACAGTATTAGGCAGTTTAGCTTGATTTTTTCCGTGATATAGTCAATTTATTTCGTGATGCTGTGAAGCCAACGATCATACTGATCATCAATTATTTCATAATTTCTGCAAAATTCTATGAAATTCCACAAAAATATCAAAATTCTGTGGAACAGAGCAAATTCCGTGGCTCGTCTCAAAATTCCGCGACCTGCGGAAAACTGTGGACCTTAATCATCACTCAGCATTGTGGATTAAAAGTAAGTAGGACAGGAAGTTGCAATTTTCCCACAGACAGCTGTAAATTTTGAACAAAAGAGATTACGGGTGCTCAAAATTTCAATTTTGCCCTTAAATTTTCCCAAACTGGTTTCTTTCAGACCCAAATTTTGCAGTTTTAAACAAAAATTTTTGGACAAAAACACCTAATGCCCAAAATTTATGAAGCAGCTGCCCCCTCCACCAAAACACCACTGATTGTCAAACTAGCAGGTAATATGCACCAGATAATATAATTAGAAAATACTTGCCTTAAACTGAGAGTCTGAATGTTAGGCATTCTGCGGACAATGCTCACATCAGTCAAATCATTTCCCCTGTCAACACACAACTCACACACGGTACTTCAACTTCCTAACTGCTATTTGGTAAAATCAGAAAATGTTTCCACACATGACAGCGAATCTGACACACCAGTGATCTACATTTCAGCGTAAACTCCAACTATCACATCAAAATCTATACCTGCTTTAAACGTTTGCATTTTTAACATCTATAACTAACAAAGCTAGGGTCTGAAGTCCTAAATAAACATCAAGATTAAACAGAGAAAAAAAGGGGTAGGAATGAGAAACAAAAAGAAGGAAACAAATGAGGGAGGGAGAAAGAAAAGAAAGAAATTGAAATGAAATAGTCAATTTTATGCATTTTTTTCCTAATCTTGGCATACTTGCTAATCCATAAACTGGCCTGTCAATTAATTACACAAGGTGTCATCTGCCGTGAAAATTCACGGAAAATAAGTAGTCAATTTTCGCTATCTGCCGCGAATTTTCACGGAAGCTGCATGAAATGGTTCTCTGCCGTGAAAATTTATTGAAAATAAATAGGCCTATCATTAGGCCTCTCTGCTGAGAATTTGCATCAAAACAAAGCATAGTAAAATAATTGCCAGTGCTATTTAGATTTGAATACTGCAAAAACCTGACATGTAGAAGCAGTATCGACCATCTGGCCCAAGAGACCGACCGTCTGGCCTCCGAGAGGAACTGTCCAGCTTCAGAGATCAACTGTCCGACCTCAGAGACTGACTTTCCAGCCAAGAGATCGACTGTTGGGCCCTAGAGATTGGCCATCTGGCCCCAGAGACCGACTGTCTGGCTCCAGAGACTGGCCATCTGGCCCCAAAGACTGAGCATCCAGCCCCAGAGACTGTTGTCCAGCCAAGAGGGACTGTCCAATGTCACAGACCAACAGTCCAGCCCAAAAGGCCAACTGTTTGGCTCCAGAGACTGACCTGCTGGCCCCAGAGATCGACCATTCAGCCCCAGAGACTAACTGCTCAGCTTCAGAATCCAACTGTCTGGCCAAGCGACCAACTGTCCACCGTGTCCGGCTCCAGAAACTGACTGTCCAGCTTTAGCTGACTGACTGTCCAGCCCCAAAGACCGACTACCCAGCCCAGAGACCAATGATGTTGACAATGTATTTCTATTAGCAGTACTGTCAGGAAGATGAAAATATAAAAATATGGGCAAATAAAATATTTTTAACTGCAAGTACTGAATGTATGCTATATCAAAATGTTCCAGTAGGTAGCTTGATGGTGAGATTTCAGAAAATCATTTTCACTAACAGGAGCTGTGTGCTACTTCGGACAGTAAAATTATGGCACCCAGCCCAGCCTAATAAGCTAATACCGATAAAAAGATGCAGGAAAACTATAGGAAAACTACATCATGACCCACATAGTAATAATCATCAGTTTGTTTCAATTTACTTGCAATCACATGCAGGTACTCATTGCTAGAGGTGTCAACAGGGGCATAGTCAGCAATTTGTTTTAGGAGGTATAAACTGTAATTCATCTATTTTTTAGGGTATAAAAATGCAATAACCATTCTGGCATCATTGTTGCTCCATAAGAAGTATACATGGCCTGATTTTTAGGGGTATATATATCAATATACCTACCCACTGCTATGCATGTGCTCATTGACGATAGTACGTGAGAATATTTTGGGGTTACGCCCATTCCCAATGTGGCCGTGGAGTGGCCTTGTCAGTGAAAAATCACTAGACAGTTATGCATCTGTTTATGATCATTTCAGCTTATAACAATTTTCCTCCTGGTTTTTTGGACATTGGATTGACTACAGACATTGGCAGTGAAAAATTTTGCAAATCAGTCAGACTTGTGACCGTGGCAGACAATTTGCAACAAAACAGCATTGAAACTTCCATCTTGTCTAAAGTCACTACCAGATACCAGAAATAGAGATACCAGAAATAGAGGCCTCTGGCCTGCTTCCGGATATTCATTGATGAATGATGATACCTTGCATAAGGCTGGCAGAAACTGTGGTGAAAGAAACAAGTTAAGCTTCCTCAACATACAAATTTTTCACCATACCAAATTGTTATTATTAGGCAATAACTGTGTGATTATTCGCATATTTTTCAGCTTCAATATATACGTTTCCGTACATCAATTTTCACGGCATATATCCAAAAGTAAAAAAGATGCTTCCGTGAAAATTCACGGAAAATAAGTAGTCGATTATGGCTATCTGTCGTGAATTTTCACGGCAGATATAATCTTCGTTTAATTACAGCGCATGCGACAATATCACAGAGAAGGGGACAATTTGACAACCAACCAGCAGTTCAGTTCTCGCACACATTCTAAATCCGTTCGCCGTGTTCGCCGTAAAACCATCGCTTCTGTTAATTTTCCCATTTCAGGCACCGCAGATGTTCCCAAAACCGCTGTTATCAATAGGTTTCCCTTCCTGATGTCACTATACTGCTATCTTTACAAAAAAGCACTGTTTCTTATTTGTTTACAAACATACGCCGACCATGACGTCACATTCCGCCTGTGTTGCAAAAAAATAAGTAACGTATTTCAGTAACCTGTTACTATTTATAGCGCAGTGGTTCCCTGGTAACGTGACGTCATTAGGCCCTGCCCACGCCTCTGCATGGCGCCGCCATAGATGGGCACCGCCGAGACTGGGACGGGCCAGCGCTGAACTACTTTCGTAATCTTCTCGTGTAGTCGTGGTTGCTTGCTTGAGTTTATTTGATACCGTTGACGTCTGCGGAAGAAATGTCGCCAGGTTTGCTGGTCTTCGCAGTTTATTCGGCACATTTTCGATGTCGGCGAATGTTGCGAATGTATCCGTTTCAGTAACTTGTCAGTTACGTCAGTTTGTCTGATTTCTGTCCGGTTTCGGTCTGTCTTTCGTTGCTTATTGACATGGAGAGGTTCTGCGGTGGGAAGGTGTACTTTGCGGAATTTTCGTTGTGGAACGTTACGTACTTATTACTTGTTACTTGTAGGTAGATTGGCTGGTGAAGCGTCAGCTTTTAGTGCCCACATCGTCCCAGTGATCGTCCAGCCTGTTCTTGAACCGGTTAATGGTATAAACATGAAGAAGGCTAATGAGTACAAGTACCTCGGTGAATATATAAATGAGAATGGAACAGAGACGATGACAGTTGAAAAAAGAATTTCTGAGGCAGCTGGTGTATGTAATGAAATTCTGACACTAAGTCATCTCAAACGAACTAAAAAAACAGAAGAATACCAATTGGAATCCGTTTGGCCACAGCATGCTTAGACAGCTAGCTGCTGTATAATGCAGAAACTTGGACAAAAATTAAAACCAGTGACAAGAAGCTGGAAACAAAAACAGTTCAAAATAACTTCTATGAAAGACTCATTGGTGTGCCGAGAGGATAAACTAACGCTGCCATCATTCAAGAACTGGGAATTATTCCAGTACAATACAAGATCCAAATAAAGAAACTCGTAGAATACCACAGAATAATCACAATGACGAAAGAAAGACTTACAAAGAAATCAGTAGTCAAAAACAGAGCAAATTGGATCAATTAACCTACTGGATGATGCATATGCAATATTGAAAAAGCATAACATTACCTACAATGACAACCAAATAAAAAATATGACACCGAATCATCATCATCATCAACTTAACCGTTTGCACTGCAGCCACTGAATAATGTGACATCATAGCATTGTTAACTGGAACTTCGTACCCGAGAACTTTCATTCCCGGGAACGAAAGTTCCATAGGTGGAACTTTCGTTAATTACTTTCGTTCCCTAACACTAATTATTAGGCCTATACTGTAGGCCTACACAAATTTTGATGCGCTTTTTAAATTACAGTTATGCTACCATTGTCATCTGTCTCTCGTCTGTTCGTCCATTTGTCTGTAACGAATGTATTGTGGATAAGCATTGGGTCATAGAGGAAAACTTTTTGCATGGATAATTAGGCCCCTAGTTCTGTGTCAGTGCTCTCAGCGTGCAAAATTTTGGGGATGCAATGCAAGGGAAACATCTTCAAAATTGGGGTTGAATAGACTGGGGTAGGAAAATGTGCGTTTTTTCAACGGAAAACTAGTCATATCTTGCTTTTTCATATGAGATAAAAATCATCGCACTTGGATGATCTTGAAGGTCAGTACTGCAACAGGAACTGTATAAGCTGTAGTGCGTCTTCTCTAGCAGCAGCTGGGCTTCCTTGTTATTATTATATCCTGTTGAAACTCTAGCTATATACGTCTAGCGAGTGACACAAAATTGGAGCTTTTTTCATTGAACTATAAGCACTACGTAAGGATAAGGGGCTCAGTAATTATCAATGTCAAGGAACGAATGTTCCCGAGGACGACAGTTACACCTATGGAACTTTCATTCCCAGGATCGAAAGTTCTCGAGTACGAAAGTTCCATGAATTGTAGCACCATGACAGTGGCTCTGTACTCAATGAGTAACTGTTCTGTACAGATTATCTCTGAATGCAGCACTTGCCTTTCAATAATAATTGGCCGTTTACAGATTTGATCGCTATGTTTATTTGGTTGTATGCGGGACACTTCCTTGTAAATCCGGGAGTGTCTCGGGATGTGATATGACGTGTCATGGTGACCGACTATACAAAGAGTATTGAGAGAAAATTTTATTCCAGGACATTCTGGTAATCTTTCAAGGTCACTTTTTATCAAGATTTCTTCGGGATAGTTCCGGTTTTACAAGGGAGTGTCCCGATGTCATGACAGACTATATTCGACATGCCACAATGTCCTTCCTGCCACATATGATACGTCTGTGCTATCTGTTTGTGTTTCGCTGCAGTTGTGACTCCAGTGACGACTACTGAGGATCGTGATGATGAGGTGCAGCGTGCCAAGCTAGCGGAGCAGGCAGAACGCTACGATGACATGGCGGCATCCATGAAGAGTGTGACCGAGCGAGGAGACGAGCTTAGCAACGAGGAAAGAAATCTTCTGTCAGTCGCGTACAAGAACGTTGTCGGTGCGAGGCGCTCGGCGTGGCGTGTCATTTCCAACATTGAGCAGAAAACCGATGGCAATGAACACAAGCAGGCAATCGCCAAAGAGTACCGCGAGAAAATTGAGAAAGAGCTGGAGGACGTGTGCCAGGATGTTCTGGTAATTGGTTGCAAGAAATCTGGGTTTTTTAAAAAAGCCCAAGTATCTGGGTTTCATTGGCTTTTGGGGGGGATTTTATTATTAGTGGATCAAGGAAATTAAATTGCATTATGTTTCGTTTGGGTATTTTGGGTGGGTTTTTAGCTGGGTTTGCCCCCAAAATCACCATTTTGGGGTGTATCTGCTGGGGTCTCTGAACCCTGGTAATTTTTTGTCGGTCACGCTAGTTAGTATAGTGGCATGAGAGATATTTTGAAGTTGACTATATCCTGGTTTCATCGGGACAGTCCAGAGTAAACAACTTACAAGGGAGTGTCTTGACCATGTTTGCGATGCGAAAGTGTCCTGTTTTCGAAGTCTGTTATAAGAAACTAACACTATTTCTACCATTTGCCTTTATAGTTCAAACAATTACATTTTGTTCTCAGTACACTCAATGTGGTTAGAGTTGAGAGGAAGCTTTAATGCTGACACCAAAAAAATTTGTGGGCATCGATATCTGAACATTCGGTGAGTACAGTTGTGTTGATATCCCATAATGTGAAATCCACCCATTTCTATTCCAGCCAGTAAATTTGTCAACGTTCTGACTTTGCGCTTACTAGTTAACTTATGTCGAAACTCAGAACTGATGTCTCATCCTTTCCCCAGAAACTCCCAGATTTTTTAAATATCATTAAAGCTCTCCCGCTCTACTCTTCACATATTAATGCAAACTTGCTCTACCAGGTACTGTTAGATTTATTATACTATTGGTATCTGATAGTCTAGAACTGAAGTGAAAGATGTGCAGCTCATGAAAAGTAGCATCAACTGGCAGTTGAGTAGGTAAATTGCAAGTCTTGCATGTAGTTGTTGTATCTTCGATATATTCGATGGTCATGTTGGCACCATGTGGATTAATGCATTTGTGACCGGCTTTTTTATGTAATATTTCATCTTTTCATATTTTCTGTAACTTGATGACTAGTTGACATTGTGCTGTTTTTTAATGTCACCCAGGTTTGACCCTGAAATGGTATGTTTACCTTGGATACCTTGAACCGAAAAAGTATACCGGTATGCAAACAACAGCACTTACAGCAGTGTAGTGATATCAAATGACTGCTGACTGGGGCATTAATGAAAGTATTGTCATTCATCTACAGGACCTGGGCTAAAAATTATTTTATGATTAATTGATTAGCAGTTAGAGATATGCCTGTTTTTGTGACATTGTCGAAAAGTGTGGATCCAGGGGATTGCATTTTTTTTGTGTGACACTGACTACACATTACACATTGTACATTGATGCTGTTGTAGACGTTGCTTGATAAATACCTGGTACCTGGTGCCAATACTGCTGAATGCCAAGTATTTTATTACAAGATGAAAGGTGACTATCATCGGTATCTGGCTGAGGTGGCATCTGGTACTAAAAAGATCGGTATGTTAATTCTTGTTACTGGCACTGTTTAACGTGACTGAATAACGATGGTATAGTTAACAACGCTGTTGTCAAAATCTTTGATTAGCCTGCATACTGTAGCAGCCTCCTGGAAGCTATAGTTATATTATGGGAAGGTCTGAGTTACGATTTTTTTAGTTTCAGTCAGCTACAGTTATTATTCTTCAGTTGCACTTAATAGCGTCACTTATTTTGACAACTACATGTTTAGTTTCTCCAGTAAAATGATTGAATTATTTTATTTATGTATAAAGTAGGCTATAGTGGTGTTGTATAAAAAAGCTGAGTGAGGTTGGGGTGGGGAACTGGTGTTCTTGTTGGTTTAATGTTAGTTCCCCGGTACTTAGACATTATGTGGTGTACAGCAGGTGCATTTAGGTATAGGAGTCAGTTGCAGTGTTATTAGCATACAAAGTTCCCAACAAACAGAGATCTAGCAGTGTACATAGGTTAGTGCTGTTAGTGCTATATACGCTGTGTCCCAAAAATGCATTTCCGACATTTTTGACTGTAACTCGAAAACCAATTATCAAATTTTAACGATTTTTGGTACAATGCTACGATTTTTGGTGGATGCTTTTTTGTGACACAGTGTAGTTTGTCCTCCCCGCCGTCGCTGGCCACTGTGATTTTCTGTTTGTCTGTCTTAACTGTCTGTGTGTGATGAACGTCGATGGATGCTGTAGCTTGCTTGCCTGCCCGGTCATGTCAGTGACTGATGCTTTCGTCGCCGCCTGTCAGCCAGTCCGTAACACACACCCAACACAGCCATCCCATGCTGTCAAGTTGTCCACTGTCCAGGCCCTGCACTTTGCAACTGGGTACCATGTGTCTGTCTTGTCTGCTCTCCTAGCAATGCGTCGCCTGCATGCCCGCCTACAGTTAACTGGTTAACCGGTCTTTCTGCTGACGGTTAACTGGTCAAAGTGAATGGCCGGTCTTAACAACTTTAGATGACACCTGGCTAAGATATCACAAAAATCAGAAGTGTGACGTTTTTGGAGACATTATGTATATATGATGACATTGTTGAATGTTTTGTGTCTTTGGCGTGTTCTTTGTTGAACATTGCTGTGTTTACCTACAGCCGTTGTCGATGAATCACAGAAATCATATCAAGCTGCTCTTGACATTGCCAAGGAGAAAATGCAGCGAACAAACCCCATTCGACTTGGTCTCGCTCTCAACTATTCCGTCTTCTTTTATGAGATTCTCAACGCGCCCGATCGTGCTTGCCACTTAGCCAAGCAGGTTAGTTACTAGAAATATTTAACATCTTGCTTGACACTTTTTGATTCTTTGACATCTGAACTGCTGCCATAATAATTTCACTTTAGCAAATGTTAGTACTTGGATGTTGTCTGTCTGTAGACAGTAAACCGTTTAGTATATAATTAACAGTCAACACAAAGGTCAATTCAGGCTTCCATCTCTTCAGGATAGATAAATCGAGTACCAGCCTGTCTAGCTGGGGTAAAGGTGAGGCACATTCAGTGTTGGGTAGCAGGTAAGACTGTGATCCCATATGGCAGGTGACGCTCCATAGCTCTGAGATGGGCTTCCCATAATGAACCTTTTACCTCATAACCTTTATGTTGTTTGAGGAGATTGTTTCAAGGATTATGAAGTGCAGTAGCTGAGTGTAGTTATCGTGAAGTGTGTTGTTGATATTTTTGTGATGAATGTGGTCGATTGTGTGTTTATTAAATATCCATTACAACTGTTGCTGTAGTAGCCATTTGCATTGCGTCCATGTGATGTCGGTGTCTTACAGGCATTTGATGATGCAATGTCCGAACTGGATACACTGAACGAAGACTCATACAAAGATAGCACGCTCATTATGCAACTTCTCCGTGACAACCTTACGGTTAGTTGCAGTTGGTACTTGAGTCAGTCGCTGTTCACAAGTAGCTATAATGTATTGATTCAATGCAATGAACACTTGCAGTCTTGCATCATACTCAAAGGAGAGCAGTATGTCATGGATAGCGGTTTAATAGCGGCTTTTGTTGTCTCATTTATTGCTTACTTTAAGTTATTTACCTGAAACCAGAAAAAAACTTTGTCATGTTGATATACAAGAAAAGACCAGCTAACGCAAAGGGGAACACGCAACAGCGGTGCGGTGCATGTTTGAAAGCCCAGTAAAACAAAATCTATGTTTTTATTACAGTCGCCATAGGGCGCCAGACGACCGGTGGCTAATTATCTATAGTGTTTTTACGTGCGAAAGTAGCAACTGCTTTCAGCACGTCTTAGCCATCGCAATTCTATCCGTCCATCCGTCTGTCCGTCCGTCACACGGGTGGTCCAGTCAAAAGTGGTGCAAGCTAGAATTACCAAATTTTCACCTTTGGCTGCCTGGACAACTCTAGTTTCAGGAACCATAAAGCTTTTCCATAAATTCGAAGGGGATCACCCCGAACGAGGGCGCTAAATGAGAGGGGGGGGGCAAAATTTACAATTTTTGGCCAATAAGTCGCTGTATCTCAGTAACGGTGCGAGATAGGGCCTAGGTTACTATTAATCACTAATAGAAAGTTGTACACTGGCTCTTGATTGGTGCTGAATTCAGTGACCTTGAACGCCAAGATAGGGGGTTTTATGGATTTTTTGGCGATTTCGGGCTGCGACACAAGTCTATGTTATTCACGAGATGGCGCCACGGAACTCGTTATGCAATCCATATAGAGAATTCGGTATTTGTATATTAACTTAGCGTGAACACCCCCAATTTTCAGCTAAACTACTGAACCGGAACTGCTATAGGCTTTCGCGCATCTCGTGAGCATTAGCTCAAATTTCTTATAAATGTACACGCCAGAGGGCATGACCTGTCTCGCTCTGCCAATGCCATATTGGCTGGAAATAGCAAATTTTCCTTACCCTCTCTCATTTAGCACCCTTGATCGGGGTGACTCCCTTCGAATTTATGAAAAAGCTTCTTGAAACTAGATGCTTCCAGGCAGCCGATGGTGAAGATTTGGTGATCCTAGCTTGCACCGTTTTTGTCTGATCCACCCGTGTGGTGGACGGACAGACAGACAGGCAGAATTGCGATGGCTAAGACGCGCTACAGCAGTAGCTGCTGTTGTGTGTAAAAATTAAGACCTTGCATTCTGTTAGGATGGCCTCGTGAGCAGATACAAGTAAGATGCTGTGTAGAGTGTATTTATGTGAGCGAGTGTGGCATAATAAACTCCATTCTGTCTAGACAGTGTTGAAACTTGAAACATACTTGTTTTGTGACTGTAATTAGTGGGGGTGTCTGGCTGGCATATGTGTTGTGATATAGTAGGTAAAGTAAGTAAAACATAAATTTATATAGTGCGTCAATGTCAAAAAAAACCCTATTAGTACTCTGAAAAGAAAAATGTCTTAAGTAATCGTGCAAAACAGACATAGTGTGAATAGGATCACAAGATGCGTTTCAATCGTCTGCTTGACTGGAGTGAGATTATTGGCAGTTATAACACCCCAGACACTGGTAAGAATTTGGAGGATGAAGTATATTATAAAATAAAAAATGTGTCAATGCATTTATATAATCAACAGTATCATGGGTTAAAAAAGGAGGTGGTGCAGGAAGTTGCAAATTTCCGACGATCATTGCAAATTTCTGGCAGAATTTTGACAGACAGTTGCAAGTTTCCAACAGAGTAGATTATCAGAGTTCGGAATTTTAATTTTGCTTCTAAATTTACCTAAAGTGTGGTTGCTAGTCCCAAGTTTTGCATTTTTAGACTCGAGGTTTTTGAACAAGAATAAGATTTTACAACAGCCAGTAATTTCGGAACTCTGCCATGACGGCACTGTATATAATTGCTGTGAATTTTAGCTGTGGACATCTGAGACGCAAGCGGATGAGGCCGGTGCATTGGCGGATGGTGAAAGTTAAGCACTGCCAAGCTCCTATTGTCTGCATTCCGTCTGACCAGCAGTGGATGCTGCCTGCGGACTTCAGTTGTCGCTGTGATAACATTTCTAGTTGGACACGTTTGTTTGCGGGGGTAGTCTCTGTATTCAGAAGTGATGGCTATAGCATCAGTGGTGTTCTTAAGTACCACACGTTTTGGTTGTTGCTTTATTTACGGCTGGTCTAGTAAAATTGTACCATATGCATGCTCGCGCATAAAGAGTGCGACATAGAATGTTTTGGCATAGATTGAGCAATCGTACAGTTGCAGAAATGGTTAGCCTTGATCATTGCAGTGTATAGTGGTCGTGTTGACGCTTGAACGTAGCATTCAGCATGATGAACAAGGATGTGGTCTCGGTCAAGACGTTTCGGTCTCGAGACGTACTAACGTCTTGTTTCGGTCTTGTCTCGGACAAAATCTTGAACGTCTCGTCTTGGAGACATGGGTCTCGTCTCGGTCTTGGCTCAGAAGGTCTTGTGCACATCTCTGATGATGAATGCCTTTTACTGCAACCATCGAGGCTAATCATTTCTGAAACTGTCCAATTGATCAATCTATGTAGTTTATGTTACACTATTTGTGCCGCCCTTAGTAATGTACATCAAACTTAAAAGCGCATACATAGTGACGTAACTGCACTGAACTGACATGGTTTAGTTTTTGCAAAACAGTAGGCACCGTCTAATGGCGTTGGTGACTACATGACTACACCCATGCAAGCATCAACCAATGACCAGTGAGCTCATCCTGCTTGACCATGGGTTATTTTGTCAAAAACCAAACCATGTCAGTTCAGTTTAGATACATTGCTCTATATGCACCTAAATGCTGTTCAATTCAGATCTGTATCGTGAAAATGTCGACAGCAACAACTTAAAAGTTATTCATTTGCAAGTTTACGTTTTAGTCATCATATGTTTCATTATATATTATTGAGTGTTTATTCCAAGTTAGTTAGCAGGCTCTTTGTTCAAACATATCTTTGCGTTTCATCTCCAGTGTGTGTATGTGCATGTGACCATGTGTTTTGCACGTCTTATCTCAGTTACTGTCTTACACTGGCATCGTGGCCGGAGGTGAAGGGAAGGGGAGGGTGGGTGTTAAGCCCCTCCCCCAAATTGTGGGCTGTCGGAAAATTGATGCGAAGCCTTCTGTCCGAAAATTTTTTTTCCCAAAAATGCAAAATTTGGGGCTGAAAACTATAATTTTATGGATATTTCAGGGCAAAATTAGAATTTTGAGCAGTCATAATCTTTTTGTCAGAAATTTAATGGGGTTGTCCATCAAAAGTGAAGTATTTATATTTCTAAGCCTTGAATATATTGTTTTTGTTGACCATTTCCATTGGCGAATGCCAAGAAATTTTCATAGCAAATGTGAGCACTGTGCCAGTGAAATGCAATTTTTGTTTTTTTCTTTTCTTATGAGTTAATTTGATTTATTTGGTTGTCGTTTGCATCATGAACGTGTTTTAATGCTTTGCAAACACTGATTGCAAAATAAACAAGAGGGTGCGGCCGTTGAGGGGCCGCCCGCTATGGGGCCGTCCTTGCAGCTGAGTACGGACAGACGGAGGGAACGGCCGTTGCCATGGCAACGAGGGCACCCGGGGCAAGGCAGCAAGGGATCCTTACGCCACCTGCCAAATATCAAGTTGATTGGACAACAGGCAGCGAAGTTGTGGGGATTTTTTTAAAACAACGCAATTAGCCGCTGTGACCTTGACCTCTGACCCATTGACCTTGTAATTGGTCAAGGGGTACTGGTGTCCCAGGGACCCTTCCTACCAAGTTTCGTATACGTAGGCCTTTTCGTTTTCCCTCTAGGTGGAGGCACGCTGGCTTTCGGGTACGGTCGGCCCACCCAAGCAACAGCTGGGAACC
>Ga0209367_1008862_pt1 | contig 13721 bp, 12 predicted proteins | sample WorMetLIZISLAND2_FD_187412 | JGI IMG/M metagenome (GOLD analysis project Ga0209367, IMG submission 187412) | Marine gutless worms symbiont microbial communities from Max Planck institute for Marine Microbiology, Germany - Olavius geniculatus... ... | reverse complement strand
TCCCTCCCCTCCCCTTCCTCTTTTTCTTTCCATTCTTCCGTCTTTCCTTCTGTGTCGAGGTTCGTGCGTCCAATATTTGAGGCGCCATATCTCCATAAGGGTGCAAGATAGACGCATGGTGTCGATGGATCATTTATAGTGAATCGAATGGTCTCGTGACTGACAATGTCTATTGTTCAGTTAAAATAATAGAGAAGGATGAAAGGATCATTGCTGCTGTTCAGTTTGAAGGTGAACGGTTTGATTTTTTTCTACCAGTCTAAGCAGCTCACTGATTACATTTATACAGACATATACTGTAAACTATCGAAATGCATTGGACAGACTACGTGTTCGTATGAACATTATCTTGTTTTAGCAGAGTTTACTTACTACGGTCAGGCTATTGCTGCGCTCTGTCGTCCGAGTGTGTGACAGAAGCAGATCTACTGTCCGCTGTCCCTAGCAACAGCTGGGTTTTTGTTGTCATAGCGTCATCAGATATTTACCGATTACCAAAAGTTTTTAAATGGTACACATTGCAAAACATTTGCAAAAAATGATTAGACATGCCAGTACACCTCGAAAGTCTCGCTACACTCTTGACTGCTTTGTAAAATATCAGCGTCGGAAAACGAGTGTGTCCTATCCACTGCGCCAGTCGCTGTAGAAAGTGAACTTGGGACAGATCAACTTGTGACAAGCCCAACTCAGGCCTGTCTTCTAGGGAGTGACACCTTGGCACTGTGCCAAGGGCCCAGCGACCAAAGGGGCCCGGGCTACCACGGGGTGATCGCCACAACGTACAATAATAAATCGATTGATCAATCTAACTAATTTTCATCGCGTTACGGAATAAGTTATTGGCACTACTGGAACTCAATTAAAAAATGTAGAAAATATATTAGGAGGGAGAAAGTTAAAATCTAGGGTCCATATTTTTTTTCGCGATAGGCCTGCATTACAGACATAGACCTACCACATAGTATTACGGTTTGTGGTGTGGGATGGTCACGGGTCACTGTGTGGTATCAGGGGCCCCGCGGGTCAATCAGTGCCAAAGGCCCCGCGCTGGCAAAAGACGGCCCTCGCCCAACTGCAGCAACGTAGAGCAACCAGTTGTTGGAACGTTTTCTCTGTCAAATTTCTGTGAATTTTCTACTGTTCTTAATTACTAACAGGTGCTTTTCTTGTAAAATTTACAATCATTTTAAGTGCTTATAATGGAAAAAGTAAAACATTAAAAGTGATGTGGATGTGGTATATTCAATAGGCTAATTGCTTTTAGATCAGTAAAGGAATTGCAAAAATCGGACAATAATAATAATTATTATTTGCCTACAGGTAGTTATGATGACAAAAATTTGCAGCATAGCTTACTTTTTTTGACCCACGCTGTACCTATTGATCAATATGATATTGTTTATGTGAAGCTATAGGTAATGCTTAATGAAGCTATGCTTCATTATGCAGTCCTTGATGTGGTCATGTGACGCAGTAATATATCTTTAGTCTAGTGCTTGACAGCGGTATAGAGGTAGGCCCGAAGAAATCAATAAAATCTAGGCCAACCAATATGCAACAACAAAACAACAATAACAATTTTATGTGCCAAGCGCAGTTACATGTAGCCTATAGGCCTTGACATTAGGCCTATCACAATAATTATGTGTTACAGCAAACGGTCATAGAGGCTGGCCGCCCATGTAACTAATTGAAAGTGAAACACATTACTCGGAATGCTTACATTTTATGTATATATCGTGTGATTTAACTAACTTGAATAGCGATGCCAGTATTCGTAAAGGTTCGCTGCCTTTGGCTGTCCATAGCACTGTCACCAAATCTTACCAATTTTGTTACAACATTATATTCGAGCAGTACACTACGAATGCACCCAAATCGCTATACAATCTCGGAAGTGGCAGTCGATTAGCATAATGAGCTAATGATACCGATAACAATTGGAACCGCGGAGCATTTAGCAGACATACCACTGCCCAAATCAGCTACAATATGCGAGCCTTCACCCCTAGCCCGTATAAGCTACTACTTATTTCCCATCCCGCTAAGAGTAGCAGGCTGAGTTGACCTCAAAGTGTATTCATGGACAGTGTACGGTTGACCTCTGCAGCATGCTATAGGCTTACAAAATACATTGTACACTACAGGCAGATTGACGTGTGATGCTTTGCCAACTGTTTGATTACTGAGCGGTGCCCTGCGGTCACACACTCGTAGAGTTCAGTATAGTAGGCCTAAGTTGAGTTTCGGTACGGTAGACTGCCAATCCACTAAATGAGCTAAATGTCGCACGCGTTATGTGCGTAGCCTACAGTGTATGCCGAGCCAAAGGCATCATTATATGAACGTATTTCGAGTAACCAATATGCTTAAGTCAAATTTTAGTTTGAAATGTCAAAACCTAAAGAAAATAACGGATATCTAGACTACAGTATTTTGCGACTGTAGGTCCAATTCTGTGGAAGAGCCTTCCAGTTCATATGAGACAAACCTATAGGCCTAGGCCTAGATTAACTGTAAAGAGTTTCGATGGCTGCTAGCGACATTTTTGTTAGGCTGTTGAAAACACAGCGCTTTGTGACTAACCGTTAAATCGTGCATTCTCAGTTGAGTTCCTTAACCTACTTACTTACCCATTGTATACTGAATACTGATGTGAGGCGAATTACGCGCCGGCCAGTCATGGCACAATCTTGAGCATCGGGCGGCTCATGCACTCACTGCAAACTATAGGCCTACCATTAATTTACTATCAGTGTCGGCATCGCTCGGCAACTGGTCGGACGGCCGCATACATGTCGGCAAGTGTTCTCGATAACACCTTTGATTGCTTTTATTCACAATATATATAAAAAACTTACCAGTTTACAATTGTGTGTAAGGACGATGTGATGATATCAGTCCTCTAAAACGGCAAAAAATCATTTGGGTAACCTTAGATGGGGCTATGCATATGGCGTCCTTACAAGCTGACTTTAGTTGGTAATCACTAACATAGCCTTTTTCATTTGATGTTATTTGTCATATTAGACCTACATGGTTACCGATTTGGCCGAAGACGATAGGTATTTATCATCGTGGTTAAGACACAATTACATAGGACAATGCTCACAACTCTCTCCAGACAATATTTCTCAGTTGTTTGATGATGTTAGTTCAAATACAGGATTGCAGAAGGCGGCTTCAGAGATTGTTCGCTGGATATTAAACTGTATGATATTAAATTGTATGATTTATGGCAGACATTTGTCTTCTCTGAGTATACGGTTTCTTGATATTTTACATGAACGTGTAGCAGTACAACAGCTGAAAATTAAGCACAAAAACGGTTGTCGATCTTCATCATCACTCATCCAACAAATACATGATCGTACAGTAAGAGAGCTCTGTGACACCATAAGTGTAATGGTATACTCATGGTGTCACTGTACGATCATGTATTTGTTGGATGAGTGATGATGAAGATCGACAACCGTTTTTGTGCTTAATTTTCAGCTGTTGCACTGCTACACGTTGCATGTAAAATATCAAGAAACGGTTTCGGAGTCAAGTTGATGGATATTTTATCGACAGTGCTAGCACTAATCGGACGCAATAGTGTCTGAAGTCGGTGTAAAACCGAAGAGAACACATTGGAACTCGTTGAGTTGCTGCAGAAGTCTGCGTTTGAACATCTGATAACATAGCGTCAGCTTAAGGCGCAATGCTTCGGTTTTGCATTTCTGATTGTCACCATAGATTTCGAGGCGCTGACAGCGTGTACGAGTAACGCGTAAAGTATTAGAAGTGCTTGCAGTTGTCAACGCAAAACTTGAGCTTATATTTGTCCCCTGGTAGTTTTACGTCTTATGTTCCGACATTTCTGAAGTTCATTCAGTTGATGGATGACGACATTGTCTCACTGACTGCACTGACACTCAATTCTAACTGCAGAACTGACATTGGTAACACGCGCATCAGTCAGCTGACTCTGCCGCTGTATCGGATGACTCAGTGTCAATTAAAGCTACAACACTCAGTGACGTCACTGGTTTAGATACTCGACTACGTTGAAGTCGCTCATAGAAGACATGGAACTCTACATAGATAACAGACTTCCTTGATAGAAGACATCCACGTTAAGCCACGCTGGATTACTTGACGGTGAATTTGATTGTACGCAAAGTTCTCATAGAAACACAAGTACTCGTAAATTTAAATAATTGACGTCTTGGCCCCTGTTGAGTACCTATCGATCGTATTGAGTACAGCGACATCATGGTGTGGATGCTCGGCTCAAGCCAAAGTGTTGACGTCACCGACATCAAACAGCGTCATTATAATTAGCATCATCGTCACCATTGCCATTAGCAGCAGCAGCAGCACTATACAGGTGATAGATGTAGACGCCGCATTCGTCGCCGATCACCTACTGACAGCTACATTCAAGGTAAGTGAGTGAAGATATATGTATTTAGCCTACATGGATTTCATGCTTATGCTTGAATTCAGAATTTGTGTATCACTGTGCACTTGACATAGTATTATCATAAAACACTCAACTACGATAATAATGATAAAATACATTAGCGAAAACACGAACATTAAAAATACGACGAGTTTCTGGAGCACGCGTAACACTTTTTTTGCAGGTGGACAAAATTTGACGTTGGCTTCGTTCTAGAAAAACTACACTGTGTCCCAATAAAAAGCATCCCCGACATTTTCGGCCGTAACTTGAAAACTAATTATCAAATTTTAATAATTTTTGGTAGGAATATTTCTGACTTAGTTTGCCATCAAATCACCGTTCAGTTTTCCACCTCACCCAACGTATGCTTCTGCATTACCTAGGGAAAGCAGACTTAGCAAAATTGCGTTGAAATGAACAGAAAACCTGAAAAAAACATCGCCGACATTATGGATCGTAACTTGAATAAAAAATTAGCAGATTTTAACAATTTTGGCAGAAATATTTTTGACACAACTGACACAACACAATAAGTGTTTTAGTTTCTACCTAACCCAACGTCTGCTTGTGCACTACCCGGGGAAAACAGACCAACAAGCATAATAAGTGGTAAAATGAACGAAAAACGTCAGTAAATTCCATCTATTCTAATCTGTGAACCTCAACAGCAGGTCCATTACAAGGTTTGACTGTCATGCAGCAGTGTGTCTACCAGATAAAGTTTAGGAATGTTTGTGACATCAAGAAGCGACTGGTACAGCCTGGATTGGTCTGGAGCAGAACACATCGATACTGCTGTCAATGGATGGAGAAAGCGTCTCCTTACCTGCGTTCGCATAGTGGGCCAACAGTTCAAGCAATTTTACTGCAGGCCTGCAGTTGAAAAATGGACAATTGAATGAAATGTCAGCCATAGTGTCAGAAATGTAAACAAAGTATGTTTTACGCGTTATGTTAATTAAGCAATCAGATCGTATTGGATAAAAATTTGATATTTTGCTGGTTGTGTTTTCCCCAAGTAGTGCAGAAACAAACGTTGGGTGAGGTGGGAAACTGAATGGTCATTTGACGGCAAATTGTATTAAAAATATTCAAAGCAAAATTATCATAAATATGTTCATTGTTTTAAGTCGGGGATGCTTTCTTGGGACACAGTAGATTTGAAGATCGTCATACTGTCGTGGCGAAGAAATCGCACAGTATGCAATATATGCATACTATCGTACTTCTGGGTGACGCACGGTAATTGTAACAGTATTAGATTGCAGGTGATGTATTTCGCGTGAAATTTGAGATGTTTTTTCACAGAGTGGATCACTGACGTTGGCGTTTCGAGGAGTAGGCCTCCAAACTATGCTAATTATTTATGTAGTTTTATTAGGCAGAATAGCTTTTGCAGCTCAAGCGATTCTGCCTATTGCTACACATCTCTCCATAGCGTTGTCTGTCTGTCTATCTGTCTCCACATTCGTACACTTTATTAAAACCGGTCGACGGATTTAGCTTTCATTTCGCAGGTGCGCGTGTGCGGTCTAAGGACACAATGTGTCAGCCGGGTGTCTTTGTAGAAAAAAAGATTCGAGGATGTACCCTGCAGTCAGAAAACATGCAGTTGCAAATTGTTGTCGTCACCTAACGTTAAAAAGCGATTTTTCTATTCCTAAGTCACCATTCTATGTTGCTGTTTTTCAAGTAACTTAACTTACATGGCGACCGGTACGGTTACGTGGAGACAGATAGGCGAAAATATGTATATTTACATATTCCAGTTACCTACAATACGAACAACGAACAGCATAGCTTACAGCCAAAATGTTGTTACTTAAAAAGTTTGTGATAACAACTTTGGTATAGTCAAAATTTTTTTTATTGCACTGTAACTAAATTTCCACTATAACGTAGGTATTTTAAAACGATTGACACACACAGTGACTATAAATTTATAGCTTGTGAAATCGTTTAACGACAGAGCTTGGCAGGCATAATATAAGACACATTCAGTTAGAATTTTAAAGATTGTTTTGTACTGCGACAGGTCAGAAGTTTTCTGTGATCGAGAAAAGTTACAAGAACAAGACTTGGTGGAACATTAATAGCATACCTGCGGACGTGCACGATGAGGTGCTGTTATATTCATGCATGCTTTTGGTTGTAGGCCTATTGACCCGATCAAGAATCTCATTCTACTGAAAAGCCACAACGTAGCGAAATCAATAATGAACTCTTGGACTAATTAGGCTATTCTGCGTGAACGGTTGAATATTTATTTTTGATATCGCGCGTCTCATAAGTCTAAATATAACGGATCAACTGCTGCAGCAAAAGCGCGCCTGGCTCCAGCTTATTACAGGTGTCTACAGTCTAAGCGCGCCTTAAGCTTATAATCCGCTTGTGCAGGTATAACAGCCCATTATTACATCCTGTTTAGGCTCCTATCATCTGCAGATTAATTTAGCTTCGAGGCGTATAGCGTTTGCTGTTTGAACTCCGGTCATCTACAACGTGAGTCAGAAAAAAACATTAAACACTTGTTCGTATCTCTGCAAGATAGCCTATCGATTTTCTCAATTTTTCATTGTTGCACTTAAAGTGGGAGATTTCCAGCTCGGAAATTTGTACTATTAAAAAAATTTTCGACGAAAAGAAAATTATGAAAACTTTTGCGACGGTCTAAAATTCTGAGAATGTTTTGTCTCCATACCCCGTTTAGTTACGACGCCCGTCATTTATTAAAATAGTATGGAAACGGTTCCTAGCGTGGAAAAAAGTAGAAGAACAATCATGTCCGCCCGCCTGTCCATCAAAGTTAAATGGTGCCTACGTTTGCGACAAAAGCTCCCATGCGACAAAAACAGGACAAGGCTACGTACGTGGCGTATTGTCGTGAGATGGCGCTGCCAAACTCGAGTTGATTGGCAGCCGCACTGTACGTAGCGTATTCCAGCTTTTTTGTCGCATGCGACGTTTTGTCGTACATGTAGAAACTAGAGATGCCCAACTGCTCGCGGGAAGGGAATGGGATTCTGAATTGATTACAAAATTGGGAATGAGGTTAGACAAGAATAGACATTGACTGTATGGAAATAGGAGTGAAGCGAAAGGAGAAATGTAACAAGTAATTTGAACAAAGCTCACGTGACGCGCGATAGCAGCGGTCCTGCCACCTCAGCAATCAGATATTAATGCGTCTTAAAGTGGTATTTAAATTTGAGGCCTCCATATGGAAGACTCTTTGAATTTAAGAGATCGAAACTTAGATTCTTAAAAATGTACGTTCTATGGTAAAAATATCATACGCAGGTTGCCAAGACCATCTCCAGCCATTTCGGTGCAATTCATTTTTAAAACGTCTGACGCAGCCGGAAATCGCCAAAAAACTCACTAAAACCCCTATTTTGAACGTTCAAGGTCATTTAAGGTCATTGACATTGGCACCAATAAAAAGCTTGTGACTATTGGTCGTTATGATAAGCAGCATATCTGTGCCTATCTGCAACCGTTTTCACGCTACACGAGCCAATAGCGGTAAAATAACCGTTTTAGGGAAGGGTAGCCGTCTTTGACGCCCTCCTGCGCCGGTCTCCTGAAACCTAGGGGGTCGGGACTTGAACTGCTGAAATGAACGTTTAATGCTGAAAATTTCATACGCAAGTGGTCTTGGTCTATCTCCAGCCATTTCGTCGCAGTGTTGAAAATGTGCGCGCTGCATCTAAAATTGCCAAACATTCACAAATACCCCGTTTTAGGGGGTTCAAGGTCGTTCAAAGTCATCGATGTTGATAAATTTAAAACGCCTGTCATTAGTGCTTGTTATGATAAGCAGCATTTCTCTACCTATCTGCAACCGTTTTCACACTAAACGAGCCAATAACGGCAAAATAACTTTTTTTAAAGAAAAGTATCTCTCTTTGACGCCCTTGTTCGAGAGGAACCCCAGCACCCAGGGGCACGAAATTTTGTCACGAAAAACTAGAGTCCTTGGAGCAGTACGGTGAAAATTTCGTGATCCTAGCTTGCACCGTTTTGACACAATGTGTGACAGACGGACAGACAGGCAAACAGAGTACAGACAGACAGACGCCCAGGCCATGGCTAAGACACGTCACACGTGACATTCGGACTATCGCGCGTAAAAGCTATTCTTGGCAAAATTATTAAGAAGTTTGATTAATTCGCCTTATATGTTTGGCGTCAAAAGCTGGATATATACATTAAGCTGGATATATATACGTAAAATGCTCCCGCCTTACAATTCTGTGTGACTGTGGTTTGCAGTGAGAGCGCCAACGAAAAATTCATATCGTTCGAGGAAGCGTCGACAATCTTGCACGAAGAGTTAAACTACCCGCCCGAGCGCGCCTTGCACTTCGTTCAGATGTTTGATCGCAACAACGACGGACGCCTGTCGGCCGCCGAGTTCAGCCAGTTCACCAGCAAGATCGAAGAAACGTAATGTGATTTAATAATTAACACTTACGGCGCCGACCGACGCGACGACTCAACAGTACTGTCGAGTTGAGTTGCGTCGGCGCCGTCGGTGTGAATTGGGCATTGACGACAGAATTGGTGTCATTGGCGGGTTTGGCCTTGACTTTGGCGACGTGGTTGCGCCAGGCATCGGCGTCGTATGTTAAGAAAGTAAAGCGGGAGAGCGTGCACTAAATTACATACAATCTTCCAACAAACAGATGCAAATTTCCAAGTAGATCACGGATGCTAACCCACCCTCCAATAGAGGATTTTTATCCTCATATTTTGGATTATCAGTAAAAAATTTTCGACAGGTAAAATTTTTTTAGGCTATTAGGCCTATTCAAGGTGCCGTTGTTTGCCTTTGACTCCTGTTGCCGCCAGAACGCTGTTGCGCCTGGGCCTCTCTTTGAAAACGAAACAAATTGTGTTAACGAAAACCAAAAAAAATATTGATGCGAAGAAAAGATTCAGCCATAGTTGTGATAAACATTTGGTTACAAAACGTGTTTTGGCGTTTGTTCTACATTTTTGGCAGGTATTTTTTTTACAAACATTGGACTCTCAGCGTAAAAACGATGTCAACGTAAAATATTTATATACAACAAGAAATTTGAGCTAATGCTCACGAGATGCGCGAAAGCCTATAGCAGTTCCGGGTCAGTAATTTAGCTGAAAATTGGGTTGTTCACGCTAAGTTAATATACAAATACCAAATTTTCTATATGGATCACATATAACGATAGTAGCGTGGCGCTACCTTGTGAATGATATAGACGTGTGTCGCAGCCCGAAATCGCCAAAGAAATCCATAAAACCCCCTATTTTGGCGTTCAAGGTCATTCAAGGTCATTGAATTCGGCGCCAATCAAGACCCAGTGTACGACTTCCTATTAGTGATTAATAGTAACCTAGGCCCCTCTCGCACCGTTACTGAGATACAGCGACTTATTGGCCAAAATCGCCAATTTTTTCCACCCCCTCTCATTTAGCGCCCTCGTTCGGGGAGACCCCCTTCGAATTTATAGAAAAGTTTTACTGTTCCCGAAACTAGAGTCTTTCATGCAGCCGAAGGTGTAGATTTGGTGATCTTAGCTTGCACCGTTTTTGACTAATCCACCCGTGTGACAGACGGACAGACAGACAGACGGACGGACAGAATTGCGATTTCTAAGACGCGCTGAAAGCAGTAGCTGCTTTCGAGCGTAAAAAGTGTTGACGTTTTTTAATCTTTGTGTACAGGGAGTTTTTAAAATTGTTTTTTTTTCATAATTCTGCGTATTCCCTTAACGTCTGTCGAATATATTTGTCGTAGGAAAAAAATGCTGGAAGCAGCATTTGCAGGGTTCGATGTTGACTGCAATGGGTTTATAACATTGGATGAGGCTTCGTCCATTTTGCGTTCCGATCCGTTCTTGTTCCCGCCTGATAAGGTTGTCCACGTGCTCAAACGATTCGATAAAGACGGCAACGGAAAACTCGACTACCGCGAGTTCGCAGGCTTCTACGCCGAGGCCAAGGCCAGGTACGACCGTACGAGTATGCCTCATTACAGCGAACGTAAGAGATTGTTCTTAATATATTTCGTTACGTTAAAAATTGTTCTTTGGAGTTCTCGTGTACGAAATGCCAACACTGTTTATTTTCGTTATTTCGCAAAATTTACGTAAGCGAGTCGAAGCTAACGAAATTCGTTTTAAATTTATTTTCGGTCTATTTTTAAACATTTTTCATGAAGTCCAAAAACAAAAGTCGTAGACTATGAAGTCAAAACACAGTTCATACTTACGCTATCGTAGACTCGCCGAAACTTGATTGCACCCAGTGGCGTTGTATTTGTCTTGGGCTCTATTCCTCCGGCGCGAAGGGTCGAGATTTGAGACCGAAAGCCAACATCGGTGGATTGGTTTCTATGGAGGACAAATGAGTAAGTTTTCCACTAACGAGGGAGTATGGAGAGCCCTGCCAGCTCCCCCACTAGCGTTCGGCATTTTGGACAAATAAACGCCCACCAGGAAACGCAATTTTCAAGCTGGTGGAAAAACTTGGCAACTCGTTTATAAGGGGGAAGCACCTGCATTGCCTACACTACCGTACTGACCACACTCGGTGTCTGTGTAGTTAGCGTTATCGTGATGATCTATGCAGCAACGACGAGATGTCGACACGCTTCAAGCAACTAGACAAAGACGGAAACGGACTACTGTGTCAGGATGAAGTGAGCGCATTGCTACAGCAACTGATGATAGTGATGATGACGACTACGACAACGACGACGACGTAAACTAAAATTACGATGATTACAACAACAACGACAACTACAACGACGTCGACGACGACAACGACACTACGACAACTACGATTAAGCCTACAACGACGATGACCACTACGATTACAAGAACAACGACAGTGATTACAACGACAACAACAACAGCAGCAACAACAACGACGGCGTACGACGACAACGATTAATACTACGAAGACGACAGTGACGAGAACAATAAGAAATACTACGACTACGACGGCGACGGTATCAACGCTTCGACAACAATTAGGCCTACAACAAAGACGACAAGAACGACGATGACTACGACAACGACGACAACGAAAACGACGACGATATGTATTTCGTGCTAACTTTAAACTTTGTAATGCAGTCATGGTTTTCTGTCATGTAATGGAGGCACTAGAAAATATTTCATATATTATGCTGATGATATGACATATGATGATATGACCACAACGACGATTATGATGATAACGGACTGTGAAATCCATGAAGTTTATCTGTTATTGCTACAGCAGCTGATGGGGTTCGATCGGTCGATGGCGCTCTATCTGATCGACATGTTTGACACAAACCACGACGGACACCTCGACAAGACCGAGTTCATCCAGATGTGGTCAAGCATGTTCGGCCGCTAATACAATCATCAGCACGAAATACGTACTCGTATAATACCCCGTTTACACGATCGAGCAAACATCAAGCAAACGTCGAGCAGACATCGAAAAAACATCGAGCTTAGCTCGCGCATAAAATTTCGTGCAAGTACGTGCAAACGTCAAACAGAAACCAGGTCTGATGGAACCCGGCCCCTGGCTCAAATGTAGGCCTAGGCTTAGCCCACAGCTGATCACGTGTTATATAGACCTTTCAATTACAACCCTGCGCCTCTTCGGCCATATCTGCAGAATATGGACGACAGCAGAAAAATAAAGACCCTGGTGTTCGGAATGATGGATGATTCAAACAAAAGAGGACGGCTTCACTGAGAATGACATTGAGCAGTGGTGTGGGGCAACCCTGCAGGAGTTAAGCCACGCTGCCCTAGATAGGCCTAGGCAGCGGTGGGCAGCGATAGTAACAATGGCGTCAGACACCAACGGGCGTTGAGCCCACGGTTGTCGATGATGATGATGATGATGAATTACAACCCGCCCGCCCTCCTAATTAGCATGCTAATTACTATAGATCATCGAGCAAACATCAAGCAAACGTCGAGCAGACGTCGTGCAATTAGCTTGTGTACTCGACGTTTGCTCGATCGTGTAAACGGGGTATAAGTTTCAACACGGTCTATAGTGTATTATGCGAGCGTAAAGGCGCGCACAGAGCTAAGTAACTGAGCTAAACTAAACTGAAATGATTTAGTTTTTGACGTACAGTCTGACTGTGACCAATGGGCAAGCAGTAATGCATTACAGTAGGAACCGTCCAACGGCGTCGGGGATACACGTATGCCTCGATTAATGGCCAATGGGCGAGCAGGCTCAGTTCGTCAGAAATTACACCGTGTCGGTTCGGTTTAGTTCAGTTTAGCTACGTCGCTCTACATGGACTGTGGTAGACGGAGTTGAAACGTACTTATTTCATAGCCGTGATCGACAGCGTGTTTTGCCTGGACGCACGTTTGACAAACAAGCACCGAGACGCTATCAGTCGTCACACTTACTTACAATATATCACTCCAGACAGTAGAGTGAGAGACGGGAGGACTAAGTAGGTTAAGAAATAAAGAAGAAATTAGTTTCAGTTATACCCCGTTTACACGATCGAGCAAACATCGAGCAAACGTATTCAAAATACACGTGCTATTGCTCGCCGTCTGCTCAATGTTTGCTCGATCGTGTAAACGGGGTATTAGCCAGCAGTTCCTCAGCATTTTGTCATTTCTGTGCTGTTGAAACAAGAAACCCAGCTATCGCTAGGAAAAGCCGAATGTGCCGTTTACGTCTAAAGCTCAGGGTCCGAATTCCAGTCACGGAGAGAAAGCAATTTGTCAGAGGTGCGACAGTTCCATGCACGCTGACTTAACGAAACGCTGTCTCGAAAGCTACAACGAACGCTAGTATAACAGACATCGCACGTGGTCATTTCGCAAGGTGACATAATCAGCTAGAGAGTAAATGAAAAAAGAAAATACTGAACGCAGGTTTTGCAAATATTGCTTAAAATAAAAACGCCTTGCTCGGGAAAACAAGCCTATACAGTTCCTGTTGCAGTACTGACCTTCAAGGTCATTCAAGGTGAACGACTTTTATGCCACTTGAAAGCTAATACACGACTGTCTATGGTGTTAACAGTGAAATAAAAAAGTAGAACGCCAAGCCTTGCTTAAGGCAAAGTATTGTCCGTGGGTAGCCACAGCATCCTTGGCTTGGTAGTCTAGTGGTTAGCGTGTCGGACCCAATGACTGCAAGGTCGTGGGTTCGATCCCTAACCACTGCACTCTCAAGTAACAACCTTGGGCAAGTTGTTCACACACTACAGCCCGTCGGTGCGATGCCCCAGTTT
>Ga0209367_1008861_pt1 | contig 13722 bp, 9 predicted proteins | sample WorMetLIZISLAND2_FD_187412 | JGI IMG/M metagenome (GOLD analysis project Ga0209367, IMG submission 187412) | Marine gutless worms symbiont microbial communities from Max Planck institute for Marine Microbiology, Germany - Olavius geniculatus... ... | reverse complement strand
TTTTTGAGTTTAATGAATTATGTTCAGTTTATTCTGTAGGTAAACTCTCTCATGGACATTTTAAAGCTTGTGTTTGGTATGCTTTTTATGTTTGTATAACTTAGGTTTATTGTTTGTCTTACTTTCTGTCCGTCTCTGTTTCATTCTACACTGCTTTTGTGTGAATAAAAGATTATCAATAGGAGCCTAAATGCAGTCATAGATTGTGTCTGTTGTGATGATAATAGTTTGTCAAATGTGCGGAGAAATTATTCACAGCGTGGCTGATGCTTGCCAAGCAGCCGGACAATTGTATCACACATCCTGCTTTGTCTGCACATCCTGCGGTAAGTTGTATCTGATCTTGGCTGGTACCAAAATATTTTAGACATCATGTCCCCAGTAAGAGACAGGCTTCCTACAGGTCAGGGAAAACTGGAAAAAGTCGGGGAATTCCTGTGGTTCGGAAATTCGGGGAAAGGTCAGGGGAAAATATTATTTTCAAAAAGTAAGGGAAAAGTCGGGGAAAATGATCTTGGATCATGCAGACTTTGGATATCTGTGAATCTTTGTGTCTTCAAATATAAAAAAGCAGGCAAATTTGTGGCTTCCATTGAACATCCAAAAGCTAGAAGTGTTTCAGCTTCAGGGGGGCTGCACCTCTCTTGATCCCCCCCGACCAGGGTTTCTGTTATTTGCATATTGCTCCATTAATACTGTTTCATTCGTTAGGATATAGTGTACCATTTCTGACATTTGTGCGGTATGGTTATTGTTTCGATAAGGTCAAACTATGTGCGTCTAACACAGTCTAGTGTCATACAGATCATTCATCGCAATGTTGGTCTGAAGTGTTTTATCATTTACCTAAATTTGGTTCTTATCGTTAGTTTTTGCCTACATTTATATTTCACAAGTTAGTGTAGATATGCATTTACCGTGTGGTGGGATATATAATAATCACATTATCGCAAATTGTCTGCAGAGTGTGCCAGTGAAAGAATTTTGAAAATTGGTCAATAATCAGCGAAGATATTGACAAAAGTATAGTGCCACGTTTTTCTGGGCTATAGAGTAGTACTGCAACTTTTAGCTAGATGGAAAATTTGATAGCTTGATGAATTTATTATGAAATCGATCTTGCAGCATTTCATTGCTTGTTTCAATGTAGGCCGAACATTACGTGGCAAAGCATTTTATAATGTCGATGGACGAGTCTACTGCGAAGAGGATTACTTGGTATTTATCAATGTCACATTTCGATAAGGACTGGCAGTAGTCACTTTTAGTATGGTACTAATTATATAGTTATTTTAGTGTGTGGCTCGGTAGTCTAACGGTAACGTGTCGGACTTGTAATCCTGAGGTAACTCAGAGGTGCAGCTTTGACTCCGCACCAGGACACTGCCGGGTAACGACCTTAGGCAAGTTGTTCACACACGTGCTTCTGTCACCAAGCAGTATAATTTGGTACTGGCTTCACCGCTGGGACGTAAGCAAGCACACCGCGCAATACACTGGTCCCGTATCCGTGGTCTCGCAGTGTAAAAACTGGTGTTTGGCTGAGGGCCTTAGGAAACGGAGATCAGCGCCGCCGTATGGGCCGTAAGGCTCAGGAAGGACTTTACGTTTTACGTTTTTACGTTAATCATTTAGTTATAGAATATTTGTGCTGTTTTGATGCCAAATTCTTCACAGGCCCATCGATAGCCACAGCGGGGCTTAGGAAACATTTTTGCTGGCCCCCAAACATTTTTGCGGGGCCCCTCTGGTGATAATTGTTTAATTTTTTTTCAAAACGGTGCATTCTGATGTATGTTATATTTCTTAGCGACGGTGGGGTCCCCCAAACGTCGCGGGGTCCCGGGGTAGCATACCCATTTTACCCCACCCTCTCGACGTGCCTGCTTCTTCATCACTACCCAGTGTAGGGAGGTTCTGTATGGGGTATAGAGTCCACATGGGTGGCATGTAATCTACTTTTTCTGATATTTCTGGCATCCTGTTACCACTGCTGCTACTAATGGGCCAGTTTCTGTTTCTTAGGCTAGTTGTTCTCTACTTTCTCAAAGTCATTCTTTGTTGCTCATAAGTGAACTTATATTGAGTGATATTGGATCCGTCATTTTACAGGTCGAGCAAGCCTTTTCCTGCTAAGTAACACTGAAGAGTTAAAATGTATAGTTGAGATTGAGGTGAATTTTATTTTATTCTGTACTCCAGTGCTGTCCAACCCGCGGCTCGCGAGGGAATTTCATGTGGCCCGCCATCGTCCCACATAAATTGTAATTTTGGCCCAGTGATTAGTCGGATGAAATCAACTTGCAAAATTCAACAATGTTTGATGGTCTTTTGCGTTTCCAAATTTCAGAAAAATGGGCGAATGTGCGGTTTCCATTGAACATTCGGAAGCAAAAAGTGTTTCAGCTTCAGGGGGCTTTGCCCCCCTGACCCCCCGACCAGGGGCTCTGCCCCTGGACCCTGCTGGAGGCTCCGCCCCCAGGCCCCCCTTATAGGCTCGCGCTTCACGCGCTCGCCATGACCCTCCTTGATTGCGGCCCGCCAGCTGGTGGAAAATTGACTAATTGCCCGCGGTGTCAAAAAGGTTGGACAGCACTGCTGTAGTCGATTTTTTTGTTAATCCAGATCTATGTCGTGATGTTGTGAAGTGTTTGAGGAAACGCGACTGGTGAATGGTGATGTTGCTAGAGTCTTGTGCTGTGCAACAGTAGAAGTAAGTAAGTAAGTAAATTTAATTTATAAAGCTCGCAATGTCAGCGAGAAACTCACTGAATATGAGGCGCTGAGGTAAGGAGTGAGGCGGGCCACTAAACATGGCTAGATGTTGAAAAATAGAATGTTTTGAGTTTACAGAATGCTGTTTTGTACTGACAGTTTAATAATAACAGTGATAACAGCTTATTTAGTAATTTTTTAGTAACGGTGTATACTTTGTTATCAGCAATTTCAACAGAATCATTGTAATTTGTGTGTTTCTGTGTCAGAATGTTTGTATGTTATTTTTTCCATATAATTCCACACAAAGGTAAAGGTAAAGTCCAGCAATTGCTACAGTGCTTTTTAGATGAAACGGATCCAAGACCAGAAGCGCTTTACAGTCTCTGGGCAAGTGGCAGCTGATTGGCATGAGCTAGTGATACCTCAGCACACTATGCGGCCATCCATTGCCCACATCAGCAAAAAATTGGACCCTCAGTTTGCAGCTAGCAGACATACCACTGCCCCAATCAGCCACACTAGGCCTTCATCCTATAGCCTGTAAGATACTACTCATTTCCCATCTCATGGAGAGTAGGAGGCTGAGTTGGCCTGAGCACACAGTAGGTTAGCAACTTGCTCAAGGTTTCTTGCAAATGACCGGCAGCGAGAATCGAACTGCAACCTGAAAGTTACGAGTAGCTACTAACCACTAGACCACTTGCATCTACACAGGCAAGTAGGTGTGAACAACTTGCCCAAGGTTGCTACTTGGTAGTGCATTGGCTGGGCATTGAACCGTGGACCTTTCGGTCTTATATCCAACGCCCTAACCGCTGAGCTACCAAGCCATGGTTATGCTGTGACTGTCAATTTAGGCTCGCAGTTTAGTGTAAAAATTAGCACAAATAAACTAAGAAATAAACATTATTAAAGTGTGGAAAAGTAGTAGTGCAATGTTTTTTTAATGTAATTGCAGTTCTCTGGTTTCCAAGAAGCTGCTGAGAGGTGCACGGAATGTGGACATCTTATCACCGAACTTGTAATGTTTTTTTTCTGTTAATTATGAATTATAGCTAACAAACATACGCTCATATGGCCACCATATTCTTCTTTTGTTTCGGATTACTGGACTGTTAGTTTGATTTTTTCATATTTTAAAAAAAAATTTTCTATCCTGCAACACTGCATCTGTCCTAATTTCATCCAACTATGTGTTTCTAGGGGTGGCCGCAGTTTTTATATTTTTAACGCCTGGAAAGTCCCCAAAAACCAAATAGGGCTTTGAAAGTTTTGGTATTTGATGGAAGAAGGTTTTGAAAGTCTTTGAATTTCAGTAGTTTGTAATCGTAACTCCTATCGTTATGTGTAAATATTTCAAGCCCTGAGACTGAACAATCTACAATCGTTTAGTAAGAAAAACTTATTTAACTGCTGTATTACTGCAGTTAGTAATATTTAATTTTGTGCTGATGCTGGAAACGTTAAATACTCTAACATAACGTGGTCTGGAAAAGGTACTTGAAAGTGAGAAGTGAATGATTTTTTTGCCGCAAAACTGTCACCATTTTTGCTCGTACGTCCCTCTGTTCATTTTCTATCGGCTTGAGGTTCTTGACTTGCAAAAAGTGCAGGAAAATCAAAGTCGATTTGCCAAATATCGCAAAAATCAGGTCAATGGTCAAGGTCATCGTATGTCAAACACCTGAAGAAAGTGGGGCGTGTCTCACGTAAATGTTTACTTTCGGCTGGCCTGTTGTGCAGTGTGCTGTGGGCACGAACAGCTGCATACAGGTCAGCACAAGTGTGGTTACATCTTTGCCTGTTAAATGTTGCAGCTCTTTGCATGCGCTTGTCGGTATAAATTGGATGTTTTGGTAGATACTGCAAGCGGCCGGTAAGTCGTATCACCCAGGCTGCTTCAGATGCTGTGTTTGTGGTCTGTGTCTTGATGGTAAACCATTCACGGTCACTTTGGACAACAAGGCTTACTGTGTCAAGGACTACCACTGGTAAATGATTAATTTTAGTCCATAGCCAAGCTGTTAGAATTCTGTTCTGAAAATGCGTTTTTATTTCCTATGCAGGATGATTTTCCATTTGTGTTTTACGAGCATGCATCTTTTTTTAAGTGCGAACATATAAGTGAATATTATTCAGTTGATTTGGTGACTGATTTTTACGCGCGAAAGCAGCTACTGCTTTAGTGCATCTTAGCCATCGCAATTCTGTCTGTCTGTCTGTCTGTCACACGGGTGGATCATTCAAAAACGGTGCAAGCTAGAATTACCAAATCTTCACTATCGGCTGCCTGAAAGACATTAGTTTCAGGAACCGTAAAGCTTTACCATAAATTCGAAAGGGGTCATGCTGAACAAGGTCGCTAAATGAGAGGGGGGTAGGAAAAATTTGCAGTTTTTAGCCAATAGGTTGCTGTATGTCAGTAGCAGTTCAAGATAGGGCCCAGGTTACTATTAATCACTAATAGGAAGTCATACACTGGTTCTGGATTGGCACCGAATTCAATGACTTAGATGACCTTGAACGCCGAAATAGGGTTTTTAATGGATTTTTTGTTGATTTTGTGTTGCGAGACACATTTCAAAAGCGAATTGTGCCGAAACCAATTGAGATAGACATGGACAAGCTGCATATGAAATTTTCAGCATTGAACGTAGGTTTCAACGGTCCAAGTCTTGATTTTCTAGGTACAAGGAAACCTGCACAAAAGTCGTTATTTTACCGTTGTTGGCCAGTTTTTCGTGAAAACAGTTGCAGCTGATCACCGTGGGCATGCTACCTATCACAACAAGTACTAGTGACGAGCTTTTTAGTCGTATCAACATCAATGACTTTGAAAGACCCTGAACTTCCAAAATAAGGGGTTTTATTGATTTTTGCGATCTTTGGCTGCAGCGCACACTTCAAGAATGAACTGCGACGAAATGGCTGGAGATAGACTGACAGTTTGCGAACAGGAACTGATATGGGCTTTTGCGCATCTCGTAAGCCTTCTTAGTTCTTACCTTACCTCCGGGGTGGACAGGCTCTTACACCTGCCCAGCGCTGAGGCTGTATCAGCTCGGCTGCATCTCGTAAGCATTACTGGTTGGCAAGTGACTTTCAAGGTCATCCAAGGTTGATGATTTTCATTTCCTCTGAAAGGGCGTATGCCACTTCCTATTAGTGATTAATAGTAACCTTGGCCATATCTCTTACCATTTTCGAGATATGACCAGTTTTCCGTTGAAAATGCTCATTTTTCCTACCCCGGTCCATTCAGCCCGGAATTTGAAGATATTTCCCTTGCACTAGATAGCTGAAATTTTGCATGCCCAAGTTTAACACACATGGCTAAATATTTGTGTAAAAAAATATCCCCTACGACCAAAAGTTTAGCCACAATATGTTCATGATGGGTGGACAGTCAGATGGACGACGACAACTATGCCATAGCGGACCGTTACTTAAGTACGGTCGGTTAAAAACTAAATATGGTTTTGAAAGTTTTGGAATTTGATGAAAGAAAGTCTTGAAAGTTTTGGAATTTCAGTAGTTCATAGTCGTCGTTGCCATCGCTACGTGTAAATCTTACTCAACAGTTGTAGTGGTAGCAATATTTACCTCCGCCAAGGAGGTTATGTTTTTGCCAGACTTTGTCTGTCTGTCTGTCTGTCTGTGTGTCAGCAAGATAACTCAAAAAGTTATGGGCGGATCTTCCTTAAATTTTGAGGGTATGTCGGGAATGGCACAAACTACCAGCGATTCAGTTTTGGGGGTGATCTGGAAGGAATCCTGGATTCTGGATCACTTTGAAATTTTCGTTACCATTGATCTCAATGGGGCGTAAGGGAAACCGCTGCAAAACCGAAGATGGTGCTGCCACCTAGCGAACAACATTGCCTTGTCGGAGGTGTGTGGGCTCTGATATCACCATGTATTTGCTGGTTAGCGAACATGTGTTACTGATTTGATGCTGTGTTTGCAGCCTGTTTGCACCAAAGTGTGCTGTCTGCGGCCTTGCAATAACTCCGGTTGAGGTAAATATCACCTATTTCATGGAATTAATCTCCTAATTGTGGCGAATGGCAGGCAATTGCTGATGAAATCCTTTCAGCTTACAAATTTCTGTGAATATTTGTACTCATTAAGACATAAGTACAGAAAAACAAACCAGGTAACAAGAAGTGCTCACGGCCGAAGACTTTGCACTTCCAGCATTCTTAATTTTAGACATTCCTAGATCTGTACTCTGGTTGTCACAAAATTCTAATCGATTGCTTTTTAGAGAATTTGTTGGACTGCTCAAAAAACAGGTTAGAAATGAACAGGCAGAGGGGAGAACATAAACATAAAATCGGAGGCACAAATTTATAGAAACTGGGGCCAAATTTTCGAAACTTTCCTAAGACATTTTCCAAAGATCTTCCTATGTCAGATGATTTAGGAATTCCAAAGAAGTTTTCTTATCCAAATTTTCGACGGCTTTCTTTGCGTTTCCAAAGAACTTCTTCTTTTCTTATCTTCCTAAACTAGTTCAACCAATCAGATGCACTTATACCAACAATGTGTGACCATGTGACGTAATCAAAACTTCTTAGGAATACTTTTTATCTTAGCATGTCCACGGGAAATGCATTTTACGCACCGCTTCGTTTTTTAGGCTGACCAAACATCAATTTCCTTTACTTACTCATTGTTGATTTTACCGCAGCATTACGCAGTTAACTTATGATGTCACATATGACGTCTAAACTAAGTGTCAACAGTGCGTACTTTTTTTGCAAATTTCGTTTTATTACACAGCTTTTTCTTTGTAGGACAAGGTTAGTGCTTTCCTATATATTTGCTTAAATTCTTCCAAAGAAGTTTCCATTTAAGTTTCGAAAATTGCGCACCCTTTCTCAAAATCTTCTTTTGAAGATCTCAAATTCTTCCAAAGACATTTTCCGAAGAAGTTTCGAAAATTTGGCCCTTGATTACTATGTCCAGCGTGTCTGGAATTTGTGAATTCAGTCTCTGTAATAGCTTTATTTTCTGTTTCGCTGCCATTGACTTATGGCAGTTTTGTTTGTTTTGACAGGACACGGATGAGACGATTCGTGTTGTGGCGATGGACAAGGACTTTCATGTTGACTGCTATCATTGTGAAGTCAGTATGCCATAATCTCTGTTAATGTGCTGCAGTCGCACTTCGAGCTTTGCAACTGTCGGCATTTTACAGCATATTTATCAACAGAACACACAGTGGGTGACTTCAAATTTCGCTTAGACCAAAGTTTTAAACTATAGTTTTGGATCAAAACTCGGTTTAAAACCTAATTAGTGCAAAGTTTAAAGTGACGATTAAATCCGGTTTTAAGTAGGGTTTTAAACCAGACGCTTCCGCTGAAACCAAAGTTAAAACTGAACATAATACCAAACTTTGGTTTAAAACCAAACTTAATCTGAACAATCCGGTTTCAAACCTGATCTCTGTAATGCATCGAGATAGGCTTTTCTTCTTAAAGACTAGTCTTTAGGTTTGGTTTAAAACCAAAACCACTTTAACCTTTGATTTAGCTAGCCAAAACAAGATGGCGTTTGTTTACCCAGCGGTTGCTATTGCTGCCGGCGTTCTAGGGCCCAGTCACTTACGACGTGCGCCTAATGTACAGCACGAATCATGTTTATCTGACAAAGATGAGTTTCTTTCAACGCGTCTAAGTGCTAGACAGATTCACCAGCTAGCCTTAGAATACATCCGGTGGCGTCGTCAGGTTGATGGTGCAAATGTAAGATATTACACCAGTACTGAGCACTTAAGTCTACAAGAAATTTGAGCTAATGTTCACTGGACGCGTGAAAGCCTATAGCAGTCTATCTCCAGCCATTTCGTCGTGACTTTTACGGGGGTACCGCTCTTTGATGCCCTTGTGTGCAGGTTTTCTTGAACCTGTAAAATCGAGAGTTGGACCATTGAAATCTACGTTCAATGCTGAAAATTTTATATGCAGCTTGTCCATGTCTATTTCAATTGGTTTCGGTGCAATTCGCTCTTGCAATATGTCTCGCAGCCCGAAATTGCCAAAACAATCCATTAAACCCCCTATTTTGACGTTTAAGGTCATTCAAGGTCATTGAGTTGGGCGCCAATCAAGAGCCAGTGTACGACTTTCTATTAGCTCACGAGACGCGTGAAAGCCTATAGCAGTTCCGGTTCACGCTAAGTTAATATACAAATACCAAATTCTCTATCTGGATCGCAAAATGATAGTAGCATGGCGCCACCTTGTGAATGATATAGACTTGTGTCGCAGCCTGAAATCGCCAAAAAATCCATAAAACCCTCCATTTTGGCGTTCAAGGTCATTCAAAATCATTGAATTCGGTGCCAATCCAGAGCCAGTGTACGACTTCCTATTAGTGATTAATAGTAACCTAGGCCCTATCTCGCACCGTTACTGAGATAAGCGACTTATTGGCCAAAAATTGCAAATTTTGCCATCCCCTCTCATATAGCGCCTTCGTTCGAGGTGACCCCCTTTGAATTTCTGAAAAAGCTTTACGGTTCCTGAAACTAGAGTCTTTTAGGCTGCCGACGGTGAAGATTTGGTGATCGTAGCTTGCACCGTTTTTGACTGATCCACCCGTGTGACAGACAGACAGACGGACGGACAGAATTGCTATGGCTAAGATGCGCTGAAAGCAGTAGCTGCTTTCGCGCGTTAAAACCGAGTTTAAAACTGAAGTTAATCTGAGCATTGGTTTAAAAGCATACTTTAGAGTCCAGATTATGGTTTGGTTCAAAACTATAGTTTAAAACTTAGGTCTAAGCGAAATTTAAAGTCACCCAGTATATATTTAACAATAGAACATATTTAACAACAACAGTAGTGGCTTAAAATTTAGAGTGACCTCTTGCTTTCTAATAGCGATGACATCTTTTATCACTTTTATTAGCGCCACTTAAATATATTAACTGTATACTTTGAATTTAGGCCATATTGTTTTAATGGTTAATTTCTCTTTCAGATTAAAAGTTAGAGTAGAACACATCCCCATTGTGTCTGCTGTACAGGACTGTGAGATGCAGTTGACGGATGAGCTGGCACAGCGCTGCTATCCACTTGACGGACACTTGCTCTGTCGTGCCTGTCATCTTCAGCGTATTAGCCACAGTTTTTCCATGACCACTTAACTGCCTCCTCCCTGCCCCCTCACTGCCATCCCCTGTACCGGGACCAAGATCTCAGCATCTGAACAGAAATGTCTTAGGTGACTGCTTAGCTGATGTCAGTAAACTCGTACGATGAAGCAGTAACCGATAAGCTACCTACCATTCATTATATAAGGCCACCGGGTTGCAAACATTGCTTACCGATTTCTTGGCATTTCAGCGTCTGCTGTTTCTTTCTTGGAATGACATTTAGACGCGACCGGAAATAGTTCCAGAGAAGGAAATGTTTCGTTTCATGATGGATTCGTAAGCATATTGACGTCAGTTTGTACTGCTTTGGGCTTTCTTCATACACAGAGATGTGTGCGTGGATTTGTTTAGCTAGTTCACTTGTCATAAGTTACTCAAAGATAGTATGGATCGGATGGTCTGCTCTTTTTATTCCAACTTGAGTCACTGCTTGTGACGCTCTTGTATACTTGGAAAATTTGTTGTTACTAAATGTTGTTTAGTTGTTTTCAGTGTCTCTGCAAGTAGCATTTGTCACGGCTTGGTCAGTAATCGTACAGTTGTTTTGGAGACTCACTTTTTGTTGTTTTTTATGCGTTATTTTGTCACCCAGTAAATACATCCATCCAAGAGGCTTTGTTTCTTGCCTGGAAATGCCGATCTGTCTTTAAGCAGCATTTCTCAATAAATTTATGAATAGATTTTTCTTTTGTGGTATTTTTGGAATGAATAGATCTTTTGAGCAAGTACACTTGCATGAAAAAGCTGCAGAGTGAATGAATTTGACAAAAACTGTTTAAGAAGGTCAGAAAATTGACCTAATGTCAAAGAAATGTTCTTGTCGGGTTAAGTTAACTGCTCATTTGGATCAACACCAGTGTTTGGTGGCATAATAGTTAAATGATGTATTGTTGTAGCCGGGGTTCTCAATAGCAAACATTTGGGCATAAATACGCCCAAAAATTTCAGCCTGTACGCCCAAATTTTTAGACATTGACGTCACAACGTCAAAATCAAACTGTATTGTGTCTATTTGTCTGTAATAAATTGCGAACTGATGTCACAATCTGTTTTCTCTCACTATGTGTGCAATAAATAACTCTGATCCACAAACTGCATCTTTCTTTCTGCATAGGGCTAGAATTGAATGTTGCTTGTTTTAAAAACAAAGACCTAGTGACACATGTACACTGTGTCTCAAAAAAACATCCTTAACATTTTCGACTGTGACTTGAAAACCAACTATCAGATTTTAATAATTTTTGGTACAAATATTCCTGACACAACTTGCCATCAAATGGCCGTTCAGTTTCCCACCTCTTCCAATGTATGCTTCTGCACTACTTAGGGAAAGCAGATCAAGCGAAATATGCGTTAAGATAAACAGAAAACCTGAAAAAAACATCCCCAACATTATCGATCGTACCTTGGACAAAGATTAGCAGATTTTAATAATATTTGGCAGAAATATTTCTGACATAACTGGCTATTAAATAAGTGTTTTAGTTTTCACCTCACCCAACGTCTGTTTTTGCACTACCTGGGGAAATCAGACCAGGCATAATATGTGTTAAAATGAATGGAAAAACTTCAATGAATTCCATCTGTCCTAATTTGTGGGCCCCAACAGCAGGTCTATTACAAGGTTTGACTGTCTTGCAGCAGTGCGTCTACCAGATGAAGTTTAGGAATGTTTGTGAAATCAAGAAGTGACTGGTAGAGCCTTTATTGGTCTGGAGCAGAACATTATCGATACTGCTGTCAAGTGAATGGAGAAAGCGTCTCCTTGCCTGTGTTCGCATAGTGGGCCAACATTTCAAGCAATTTTACTATAGGCAGTTGAAAAATGGACAACTGAATGAAATGTCAGCCACAGTGTTAGACATGTGAACAAAATGTGTTTTTACGCGTTATGTTAATTAAGCAATCGTATCAGATTGGATAAAAAAAAGTGATATTTCTCTGGTTGTGCTTTCCTCAGGTAGTGGGAAACTAGTCATTTGATGGCAAGTTGTGTCAGGAATACTTTTACCAGAAATTATCAAAATGTGTAATTGGTTTTCAAGTTACAGTCAAAAATGTTGGGGATGTTTTTTTTGAGACACAGAGTAGTAAGCATATATTGTTCTGCCCATTATGTTAATTTTTTGCTCGAGTTTTCTTGTAACCATACTGCGTGACTTCCAGATTTTGTACACTGACGTCCAAATTTTTTAGCTTTGAATTCATAACGTCCATTGAGAACCCTAGTTGTGACCCACTCCATTTCTTTATTGTAGTATTATTTCTTTGCAATTATATTTTGTTATTATACTGCGGTTATTCGTAGAGAGAAATGTTTTAAGTGCCTGGAGAGTGGTCTTTGTGCAAGAAACATTATTGGTAAGACATTGTGACTGATGATGTGTTGTGAATGTGCCGCAGACATTGATCGTATTCCTCGTTGATTTCATCGTTTTTTTCTGCATTTGCAGTTTTTCCCACATGTTAAGCTGGGATGCAAGCTTGTTTTGTCAGCTTTTTTGAAATGCATGCTTAGTACACGTAGCATGCTAGTACGTTGTCATATCTAATGAGTATACGGTATCTGCAGTTTATTCTGAGAGCAATTATACGATGCAGAGCTATTGTACGATGCACAGGTGAGCACTTACCTGGCAGTCCTTGAAAATCCGGAAAAGTCATGGAATGGAAAAAGGTTGGGGTATTGTCTCAGAAATTTATCTATCGTACAATGGATAGTTTTGCAAGCTTTTAATGAGAAATGCAAAGATCGACAGTATGTTCAAGACTAAAGTTTATCTCACTCGGGTACGGAGGGCAGAGGGCAAATGCCATTTGGGGAAGGATTACCTGGAAAAGATAAGAATTTCACAGTGCCCGGAAAGTGGACGTCCTCTTGTGCATTAGATTGCTCTAATGCGGTGGTTATTTAGTTATTAATCTAGTTATCACTGCTGTCAGGGAGATTTTCTTGTCTCGTTTGGTGTCATCGTCAGTGCAAATACATAATTAGCCTATTATTATATTATGGATGCTATTCGAGGATATTTTGGGGGAAAAGTCAAGGCTTGGTAAAAGAAGATTCTTTGGATTAATCCAGATTTCAGAGTTTGTTTATTTTTTTAATGTTACAACTAAGATCTCGGCATGTAAAATTGGCATTACAACCGTGGAAAATCTGCCTATTTCGGGGCATCTGGGAAGGAAAACCACCACATGAGCCGCAGTATATGGGATGAGTCCTGACATAAGTAAGTAAGTAAGTAAGTAATCTGTTATTAAACAACGGTCAAACGCCATTGCAAAAACAGAACATAACAGAGCATAATCGTTACAATATCGATAAGAAAAAAAAGAAAAAAGAAAAAGACTTAGATAATCACCCTTGACAGTGGTTCACACTCTCCAAGTGCTTATTGTTCATTTACATTGTAATGTATCTGCCTGTGTTATATTAGTTACCAGTCCACAGTTTATCGCATGCAGATTTATTATCAGAGGTATGATTCGATTATTTTTGTTCAGCGTTCGTGCCAACGATTTCTGTTATTTTCATTTGTACAGTAGGTTAGCCTGTCAGTCGAGCAATACGGTATAATCAAATGATGTTGGCGTATTTGTTACATAACCGTTGTTGGCATGAAGTTGAGATGTATTCTCAGAGTAGTGATATTTGGGTAATTAGAATATTATAATTTGTTGATGCATATTGATTGTGTGGCACTATTTCTAAAGTTGCAGCAAGGTAGGTCTACACGTCATGGGATGATTTTCGTTATGAACGGTCTCCATCTACAGCGTGTACAGCATTTTTAGTTTCGGGTATCCGATCCTGCTAGCCCCCTCTCCAGACC
>Ga0209367_1008859_pt1 | contig 13723 bp, 8 predicted proteins | sample WorMetLIZISLAND2_FD_187412 | JGI IMG/M metagenome (GOLD analysis project Ga0209367, IMG submission 187412) | Marine gutless worms symbiont microbial communities from Max Planck institute for Marine Microbiology, Germany - Olavius geniculatus... ... | reverse complement strand
GCGCCGCCATGATGATCTGCGGTGACGTCATGAGTTTAGCCTATAGACGTCGTGAATTAATATTCACGACGTCTATATAGGCTATGGCCTAGCCTAGAATGATGACGTCGTCGGCTAGCCATTAATATTCATGATCAATATGGGCTAGGGTCATGACGTCACTGCGGGCACTGGTAGATTAAAATATTTCGCATAACGTAACGTAATGCCGCATTTCGTTTGCATTCAAGCATTAATTTCATATATTTATGAAGCTCAAATCGACATATTATATATGCGAGGTTAAATGTCTAATTTAAATCTACAGAAATTTGCGCGAGTGAGTTTGACCGTGGCCATGGACCTTTAACACCAAAGACTATATTGAGGCATGACTGTCCAGTGGCACAAGATCAGATAACAAGCGACCGGGGTTTCACAGGCACGGCGGGGTTCTATAGTTGCAGCAGCCAGCCACATGCTATTAATGTACTTAATTCGAGACAACTGAGGCAGCTACCACCACTTGACGGCTGTCTATTGTGCAATAACTTAAACGTTCTTCGGCGTAGTAATTAGAATGCAATCGCTGCGCCATATGCAGAAAGTGTATGGCTATCGTCTTTTTCAGCTGTGATGCGTGAAACTGCATGCCACAGAGATAGTGGTCTACTGTCAAAGGCTCAAAGCGTGTGCAACCTGCTGCGTTTATGTCAGGCAGCCGAGCACGTTGTGTTGCATATACACCGTGTCCGGAAAAAACATCCTGGACATTTTCCATAGCCTAAAGTAGAATTATCAAATTTTAATAATTTTTGAAAGAAATATTTCTGACACAACTGACAATCAAATGACCGTTTAATTTCCCACCGCACTCAATGTCTGTTTCTCCACTACTTGGCAAAATCAGAATCAACAAAATATTGTATTTTTGTCCAAGGGAGCATTATTACGTAACCAAAATAAAACACAAAACACATTTTTCTACATTTATGTCATTTGGGCTGACAGTTCATCCAATTGTCCGTTTTTCAACTGCCTACAGTAAAAAATGTTTAAAGTGTCAGGACCACAGGCATAGGGATGATTTTATGCTTTTGTTGACAGCAGTGTCAATGATGTTTTGCTCCAGATTAATTCAAACTTCAGCAGTCACTTTTTGAATTCATCAACATTCTTAAATGTCATCTGGTTGACGCACTGGGGCACGACAGTTAAACCTTGTAATCGACTAGCTGTTAGGGGAAATAGGTCCGAAGATATAAAATTTATTAAAGTTTATTTGTTTATTTCAATCCATATAGGGCTTGTTTTGGTTTTTCCAGGTTGTGCAAAAGCACACATTAGGTGATGTGGGAACTAAAACGATCGTTTAATAAACAGTTGTGTTAAAAATATTTGCACCAAAAAATTTTAAAATTTATTAATCTTTTTTCAAGCCACAATCGATAATGTTGGGATGCTTATGACGTATTTTTGTTTATTTCAACCCATATTCTGTTGGTTCAGTTTTCCCCAGGTAGTGCAAAAGCAGACATTAGGTGAGGTGGTAAAATGGCCGGTCATTTGATGGCCAGATGTGCCAGAAATATCAGTACCAAAATTATTAAATTTGGTAAACCCTTCTTCAAGTGACAGTCGGGATGTTTTTCCGGACACGATGTACATTGGCTGTAGTGTTCGCGAGCAGTATTTAGTCTTGTGCAAAGCTTAACAATTTATAGTTTTGTATATTTTAGTAAATACATATACGTTATCGCTGAGGAAAATTATCGATTAGTCAATTAATCGTTGAATGACCTTAGGAAGTCGTGTGTCGGACATGCGAACCAGATGCCCAGACCAGCGAAACTGTGCCTGTACAAGCATGGCTTCAATTCCGGTCATCTTGCAATGAATGCTCTAGGCCTAAAACTTCTGTGTTTTGTATTTTGTCTTGCCATTTTATGCCGGTTATCTACCTCAGACTTCTCAGACATTTCAGACATAAATTAACGTTTTATTTACTTACTTTACTTAATTACTATCTAGGCGGTGGCGCATAAAAACTAAAGCATGCATGCTTAACGCATAGGCTGTGCAATTGTAAGCATACTGTTTATGAAACAATATTAAGTTTACAACTTTTTTGCTCTTACGACTTTGTGTTGTATAAATATAGTAATATTAATTGTTAGTTAAGTGTTTTCGTGCACGTTTGTATGCGTACATGTATATCTGATAAATACAGACTACAGAGCTGCCAGATTGAGCAAAAACGCCAATTGGGCTATTTTTGTACTTACTGCTGTTGCCTTAAAATTTGTGCTTGGCGTCTTGTTTACTGTAGCCTACTTTTGGGCGTCCGAATCACAGGGAGACCATTATGATCAAGCTACTTTTCGTCGGTGTTGGGCACCATGGCTTTCAAAATATCTGGCAATCGTGAGAGAATCTTATGTTATTTCTGGTTATAAAGATATTTTTGTGTTTAGTAAGGCATCTGTCATTTGTCGGACTTTTTTTACTGTTATTCTGTCGTTTGTCTATGTGATGTATTTGATTTTTTATTGGTGTGCTAGCATAATGCATAATGTTTTAATAAAGTCAAATACCATGTATCAAAAACACACGGTGTATAATAAAGCAGCGCATTGTTTTTTATAAGCGATAGACTTCCTTCCGAGTACGTCTCAGAAGTAAACATTATTACTAGCTACATGCACATACCGAGGAAAAATGGACACTCGAACACTTTTGATTAATGGCTATAGCATGCGGCCAAGATAAAACCTTCTTTCCTATACACACCTCAGGCTAAATCCGCCGTTTGCATAGACGTTTGTCAACTGCAGTTCATACGTCTGCAGGGACACACAGACAGGAAATTTGCATCGACGATATGCATAATTATCATTATAATGTGTATACTTTCTGTAAGCGCACGTAAAACATACAAATTCGGCATTGTACAAGACTTTTGTTTATTGTAGTTGAGCTTATTTTTGTGCCACCGTACGAAATCTGCGTATGGCGAACAAAGTTGCATAATATATTTAGTAGGCCTATGTGTGTAAAATATACATTGAGAGGGAGAGAAGTTTATTTGCCATATCAGTCACAACCAATACAATAACAATTTCACACAACGGCAGAAAGGAAAACTCCATCACAGCTGGCCACCTATGATAACATGACCAATAACTGTAAACAATTTAATAAAAAATAATAATAACAAACAAAAAAGACAGACGAATAATGCAACCAAGATGATTACTAAAAAGTGCACAAAGCAGATACTGTAAATCATAAAGAAAACTGGATTAGTTTGAAATTAGACATGATTATTTACGACAATGCCCTCATATAATTTTTTAATTTACACTTGAAAGAATTGATAGAAGTAATTAACTTTAACTCAGAAGGAAGTTGATTCTAAAAGATTACTACTTTTATTTTTTATACATTTTAGACCATAAGAAGTTTTACATGTAGCAAGATGTAAATTATTCCTATTGCATGTAGGCCTATCGTAATTATGAAACAAAAAAATTCATTAAAGTACGAGGCAAATATACCAGGTAACTTTTCTTTATAATAAAAGAATTTGTGAATTAAGACAAGAAGTTGGAAATTATGAAGATCAGGAACGTTATAGGCGTGTTAAAATTTTTATATAAATCCGAAACAAGAACCTTACGTGGGGCATTCTGAAGAATTCGTAACAGTTTATTGTTTAATACCATTTATCTATTCAAATAAGCACGGTAGGTATTCCCATAGATTTCTATACCATATAGCAAATGTGAGTGTACAAAAGCAAAGTATATATTATCAAAACTTTAACAGGCAAAATGTGACGTATCTTATAAAAATACTAGTAAATTTAAAGATTTTGTTATAAATGTAATTAATATGTTCAGACCAAGTAAGATTATTGTCAATTATGAATTTATAATCCCCAAATATTTACAACAGTTGACCTGTTTAAAAATCACATTACCAAGTCTTAATTCAACTTTACAACGAGCCTTATCATCACGAACACCAACGACACTAAAACAGGTTTTATCCAAACTAAGCTAAGTTTGCTAGCTAAAAACCAAGTTCAACTTGATTATACATATATTAGCATTAGCAAATACTTCATCAATAGACTGACCACTAACAAATAAATTTGTATCATTAGCAAACAATTTAACAGTAGCATTATTAATACAAGAATAAATGTCATTTACATAAATGAGAAACAATAATGGACCCAAGACAGATTCCTGAGGAACACCACACAAAACAGAAGCAGTGTCAGAGTCTATTTTTCTGATTTAGACAAACTGTTGTTTATCATATAAGCAATCTGTAAACCAGTTATATACATTCCCACGAACACCATAAATGTAAAGTTTAGCCAATAGAATACTGTGATCAACAGTGTCAAATGCTTTTTAAAGAACCAATTTCAGAGTTGGTAATAGGGGAACAGAACATGCTTTGTTTTGATGCGGTTGGTAAATAATTTTTAACGTTAGTAGCTGAATGTGCTAAATTATTACTCAGTTTTTTTCCTACTGTACAAAAATAATTATTAAAGCAATCACTGATTTCTTTGCTATCTGTTACCTTTTTATTATTTACAAGCAACTCTGATATTGACATTTTATTCTTATTTTTGCTAAATAAACAAACCCTGTCGAGATTATTCCATAACTGTTTGGTAGTATTAGTTCTAGTATCAAACAACTGTTTGAAATATGTCTGTTCAGCTTTAGCTGCTATTTGTTTAAATAGTTTTTTTGTAGTTTTTATAGTTTAGTTCATTCATTGTTTTGCTTGTGAGCCATTTTCTGTATAATTTATTTTTGTGTTTACTGCTAAGTTTAAGTCCGGGTGTTATCCACATTTTATTTTTAGAACGCTTGATATGTTGCGAACTGCATATTAAAAAGTAGTTTCCTAAGTATATATAATTTGTGTACATTTGTAATTTTGTATATAAATAAAGTTTTAATCTGCACAATTAATAAATAGGTCTATATCCGAATAACATATGTCATGGTATACATAATGATTATTATTAAATATAATGTTTGATATAAAGTTTAAAATCTCAAAACAAGTAGTCATTGTCAAATGTATAAATATTTAAATTATTTTAATCTTTATTGTATTCAAACGCTTGAAAGTTAAAAATCTATATATATATATATATAGTCATTGACAAATTTGCTCGACGCATGCGTTATTTAGTACCATGCATAACAATTTAGATGTAACCTTAAATTGCATTATTCAATGCCAAATACATCAAAATTCAAAACTTGTAGTATAGCTACATGCGTTTGATATATAAACTGACTTTTTACAAATTGTGACATTTAGATGAAAATTGATGAAGAAATACAACGATGTTGCTATTTCACACATGGCCTAAATATATACGGTCTCAGCCCTGGGCAGTTTAATATAACATCCTGTCTACCCCAAAGGTAAGCTAAGGTAAGGTAAAATAAGGCCAATATATAACGGCACAAAATATTTATCCGGCAGCCGGATGAATAGGTTGTCTGAATAGCTGTTGTTAGCCGGCCCGGTTATTTTTGCGGCAGCCGTCTTGGGCGGCTTTAAGCCGGTACGTATATAGGCCTATACGTATAACCCGCGCTCGCAGGAAAGCCCTTTCGAAGTAGGGTAGCATTTTCACTCATCTGTGGCCAGGAAGGTAATTCTGATTTGTGACCTTCGATTGTGATTGTGATTGTGATGAATTTGGCGGTTTTATTTGGGTGTCGACGCATCGTCGCTCAATGCGTAAATATACCCTTAAATTAGTAGGCCTAAGGCCTATATGAAAAAAGTAGTATAGAATTTTTCAATGTTGTTAACAATGTCTTTATACACATTACGACAATTAAATAGTCACCGCGATATATAACACTAAAATGTGTTTAAAATTGCAATCAAGATTTTATTGAATAAAGCTTGATCTGCGTGCATAAAATGTTTGTAAATTAATGGGCTTCATTTATTTGTATATTTTTGTCTGCAGTATTTTGTCATACCTGACGAAAATGTGAGCAAAAACAGAATGATTTGAGACTCACTAACCTACTAGGCCTAGAGTACATAAAGATACAATGTGCATGGTCCAATAAATGCTTAGTTTTTAGGGTTAAGGGTTAAGATTATGGTTAAGGTTTAGGGTTAGTGTTAGGGTTAGTATAAAGGGTTGGGTTAGGTTTAGTGTATTTCAGAGATTTATGTGACAATAATGCACACCAGCCTATTATAGGCTGGTGTGCATTATTGTCTGATGTTTTGTATCACAGGCGCGCGGTAGCGCAGCCCTGTGTTAATGGCGACCGGCTAAGTCAATGGAGAATGGCAAAATTCGACACTTCGCAGATCCGAGGCCCCTCAATCGATTGACATAAAATTTGAAACATTTAATTATACGTCCGCGAAACTACCTCCTGTGCAAAATTTCGTGCAAATCCGACAGTTGAAGGTTTCTCGGCAAAGGGGTGAAATAAAACGGAATTTTTTAATTTTCATATACCTTTTTAATGGCCGACCTACTGGTCAGACCGGTCGGCGGATTTTCACGCGCAATGGCTCAAACGACGCGGTCTCACGCAAGGGTGTGCCTTTTCAGAGGTAGAAAATTTAAAGTTAATATCTAACCGCTGAAAAATCTCCCCAAAGTCGAAAATTCGGACCAAAACGGACTTGGAAGTTTTGGGCCAAAAACGATAAAATTTTCACCCATAAAAGGCCTTTAATCGTCGTCGTAGCTCCATAAAAGTTGCATAGTGAATAGGCAATATGGCCTCGAGAATTCCAAATATGTGGTTATTTTGACCTCCCAACCTACAGGTCACGTGACACGGAGCATGCGCAGTGAACTTTTGGCCTTTAACATGGGCATGTGCGACTTTGAGGCTTTAGGCATCTCCGAAACGATGCAAGTTGGACGCATAGTTAGGCCATATGCCGAGTCCAATGGTCATGTGACCGATGACGTCACGTGACTCCAAAAGGACAAGATCGTTACTAGGAAATATGTAAGATTCTGTGTCTTCATGGCCGTGGAAGACGGATGAATTATAGGCCAATTGACGACCAACAAGAAAACATCGTTTTTGTAGTAAAACAACAAATATAAATGTAGGCTACAAAACATAAGTTTATATACACTTGTTAACGGCGACATGCAATGACTGACACATCGAAAACAGCAAATATCATAAAAAGGTGATATCACTCACCATCACATCGTCTATCTGTCAATGTGCTGTTGAATGATATCACCTTTTTATGATTTTTGCTGTTTTCGATGTGTCAGTCATCGCATGTCGCCGTTAACAAGTGTATAGCCTAAACTTGTGTTTTGTAGGCCTACATTTATTGGTGATAAATTCGACACTGCTGCAGGCAAGTACGAAACTTGCCGACTAACGATCCGTGATTCTCTATATACTTGCTAGGTTTGAGGTCGTCAGTTGCCCGGCTGGCGTCGTGTCGCATACAGCGGTATACGACGCGCACCGATCCAAAGGGTGCTTGTCGTGCTCCTGCAGCGACACGGCCTTAGCCGGTACCTATATACGAGCACCGTTGACGGCTTATGTTTTAATTTAATAACGAAAATAATACCAAACACATTGGACAATTTTAAGTTGTCAAAGACAATAAACGCAGCCAAAGTGTGTATAGGTTACATATTCCAGCCTTGTATAGGCTACAGGATAGGCCTAGGCCTATGAACAGCGTGAAAGTGCATGTCGGTAGACCTAACAACGCGTGTGGGGCGTATATGGTCAGTAAAACAATCGCCAGATGGCGACAGCGTATTACAGCGACGACATTCTCTATGCAGTTTGGCTACACATTATAACTAGAGCTGTCAAATTAACGCGTTAGTCAAAGCGTTAAGGCGTTAATAAATTAGCGTGCGTTAAAAAAATTAACGCACATGCGTAAATGTATTTAATTTACTAAATTCTGTGAAGCAAAAGTTCCAATATTTCGTTAAACTGCGGTACTTGACAATCGAATGAATTCAAGTAGTGTAACCACCCGCTGCTTTCGCTTCGTCTTTCGTACTGGGTGATTACAAGATCTCAGCTTCACGGGTACCTTCGACCCCGAAAGATAGGCGATTACCCATGCTGGTAATGAGTTCGTGTTAAACGAAGGGTTGCCGACGAAAGGGACTTCGTGAAATGACCGTGAATGGACAGAGATATAGTTATTATTGAACAGTGGATTTCGTTTGGACGAAGGAAGCCTCGTTGGTTTTCGTTGCTTCGTTTGGGAAGGCAAAGGCTCAACACCTTATCAGTCGATGTGCTCTGTCCGAGCGCTCGATCAAACTGATCAGTTGTCATCACTGCGCTTCGCCTTTTATACTGCCGGAGCCGGCCAAAAGGACCTATAGACTGCCTATCACGTGACTGCCATTGTCATAACATAACGTATTTTATAGCAACTGTTACATAACGTATGTACACGGAGCTCCGACAGCACTTATATGTGGCTTTATACCACACTAAAAGGCAACGTTTGATGACCTTTTTAACGAAAGATATAAATTTTAAATATTTATTACTTATGTCCGAAAGTTAAATAATTTTAGGGAAATGGACTTGAAATATTTCAGTAAAAAAAGCCCGAATTTAATTTTATTTCACCGAAAATACGAAGGCACATTACGACACAAAATACACTACATCCTCCTCTGCCAAATTACCGCTTCGTTCCGATGCGAACGAAAACAAAAACAAACGAAAACTTGCAAACAAACAAAGCTGCCTTCGTTCCGAAGCAGCTAAAACAGATACGAATTTTCCTTACGGTGACATTAACTGACTTTAGCTGACTTCGTTTTACCGCAAATTTGAAACGTAGGCTATTTTAAATACTTTAATTATAATACCGAAAACATCACAACAAGTACAACTGCCAGAGGCAAAATGTCTTCGTGTGCGTGCAGGTGTCTTTGGCCAAGCCTATACATCTTAGAATCTATGGGCCAAGCTTTAGCTATTCGCCTATTTTATACGAAAACATATAAAAAGAGAAATGAAATAAAATAACTACAAAATTCAAAATGTTCGCGACGCAACAAATGTCTGTGTCTTCGTTGCAGCATACGACCGAACTCCAGCTCCGTCGTCGTCTCCTCTGCTGGTCTTCGTCGTCGGTGTACACGCCAAGATTCGAAAATCAGCTGCAGACAGATAGTCGAAGACAGATAGTCAAAGACTGGTGGTCCTTCGTCGAACGAGGATGCGGGTAGACGTCGGGCGCCGAAGCTCCAGGTGCGTAGACGTGTCTGCACCGGACATCTGTAATTGTCGGTATGCAGCCTGGATCACGAAGAACAGCTGCGAATGTCCTTCGGATCGACAGACTCCACGTGTTCCAGACGAAGACGTACATCTGCTGGTTGACCGTCCGCTTTCGTCTCCAAACCGACGTTTTATGCTCTACGGCAAAGTTTTCATCTCCAACCACCAGCAAGAATCGTATTCGTCCTTCCGTCTTCGTCAGTGGTTGGTGCGTGCATCAGGAGCGAATCCACCAGTAATCGTTGTCGTCGTATTACCGTCAGTCGTCGCCTTCGGACTTTCTATTCGGTTGTCGTAACGAACATTTGTGCTCCGAGTCAGCTGGCATACATCAGCGTCTTCGTCGTTGCTTGGGCAAACGTCGGCGCTTCGAAGCGGCAAGCCAGTACCAGTGTTGGCGTAGCCTTGACCGACGTCTTGTACTTCGGGTGACGAATCCGCGTCGGCGTTGTCGTTGCGTGGGCGAGCCTTGGTGCTTCGGTGGACGAAGCGTCGATCCAGTGTCAGCACTCGGAGCCATATCCACGGATGTACCCATCCTTCGTTATGGGTCCAAAGCGACGATGTCTTGCAGAAAGGAAAACCTCACCAGCCAGCCCAAGATTTACAATCTTCGCTCTCATAGTGAGTACTCAACACATATGATTTCGGCAGCAAAACGAAGGTTTGTCCGAAGCAGTGTGCGCATCCCTGCTTTCGTCAGAAGCTTTTATATACCGAAAAGCCTGCAGACTACGTTTATGATGCGTCCATCTACTTCTTTTCCTAGTCACTCAAAATCGATAAGGGCGTTCCAAAGCGAGTGAACACCTGCTCGACTAATACCTTGGCTACTGCTTCGGCTTCCTTGATTCGGAGCCGAAGTGCTTCGGCCCACTTCGTGTACGAATCCATACATGTCCAGATATGTCTTCTATCGCTCTTCGGGTGGGGCCCTGTTAAATCGATATACCGTCGTTCGTACGGCGCGCCTGTGACCACAGGCTACAACGGCTTCTGTTTCGTCAGTTTTCCTCGGTGGTATTCAGTGCATTCCGGACATATTCAGCAAAACGCTCAGTATCTTCCTTCCACCAGGACCAATAAAACCTTCGTCTTACTTGGTTTAACGTTTTTCGGATTTCAAAGTGTCTATATATACATACCCACTGTTCCAGCGTGGCACAATCTTAGTGCTTCGTCAACTTTGCTTCGTGATAGCAGCAGCTGCAAGAAGTTCTATTCTCCTTTTTCGGATTATCTCTGTTACGAAACACAAATCTATTATACACCTTTAACTCGTTCCACTTCGTCATCATCTTTTTCGTTAACTCGGTTTCGGTCTGAAGGTCTTTGTTGGTAGGTGCTTCGTCCGCAGTCAAACGAAATTTCACCGTGGCTCCGAATTTGGCATCATTCTGTTGTAGCTGAACAAAGTTCTCTCCCACCAAGACGGCAGCACCTCTCTCCTGCGCCACAACACGTACGTCTGCTACTGGCGCTTCGTCTGCTTTATTATCTTTAGTGTCTTCAGTCGATTCGTCTGCTTCGGGTGATCTACGACTTAAATTGCTTAAGGCCAAAAACCACGGTCAGCAATTCCTTCCGCGTCGTTTCGTATTTGCTTTCGGCTTTCGATAACGTCCTTAAAGCATAGGCGATAACTCTCTCTTCGTATTGCGATACACGAAGCTTTTGGTCTGGCTTCAAAGCGGGTGCTTCGGCAGATGCTTCGGTTTGTCTTTGAAATAGTGCAGTATCCAGGCCAAAGTCTGATGCGTCTGTATCCAAAACGAAGCATCCATCGTTCTTTGATAACGCAAGTATAGGCCTTGTCATCAGCCTTCTTTTCAACTCAATTTGGCCTTGGTTTGCTTCGGATGTCGGCGAAGGACAGTCCTTGGCAAAGTGTCTAATCCCACCACAGAGTCGGCAAATATATCGATTTGGTGGTGCTTCGGTCCGGGACGAAGCAGGTGCTTCGATCGTGAACCTAGCAACGTATGGCTTCGACAGTTGAGTCCTCAACTCAGCCATTTCCTTCCGTATTTCTTCTACCTCTTTCTTTGTATTCTTCATTTTTTGATACGCCCATTTGTCAATTTTCGTGGTGCTTCGTGTAGCTGTTCGTCAGCCGTCGCACCCGACTTCGGTATTTGACTTTCTAACTCCTGAACTTGCTTCGTTTTATTCTCTGATTCCTTCAACAGCATCTTATTCCAGCGTTTTATCGCTGATGCGGTCGTCGTACTGGACTTCGTTACTTCTCTCATTTTTCTTTCGTACGGTTTTCGGATTTTCCAGCTTCAGCCTGTCGCTGTCCTTGGTTCACACCTCGAGCTGTAAGGCTATTCGTAGTGCTGAGTCTAAATCCTTCGGATGTCTTTCGCGAACCTTCAACGCGAAGTTCGGATTTGACAGAACATCCAGGAAATAATCCGTTGATATCATTTTTTGGTTCGGTATTCCATATCCGGAAAGGCTAATGCAGCTAGTCTTCGTATGTTCAAATGCAAATTTCGTCAGTTTCGTATTTCACTACGATGCTTGTCAGCGAAAGTTTGTCCTCCGAAGCGGATCTTCAATATCTTCGTCAATTCGAAAAGTGATTTGGTCACTTTCTTCCCATAATCCCACAAGACGTTGGCGAAATCTTTATCTAGCGAGTTACGAAGGTAGACCAGTTCGGTGCTTCGGCCCAAACGATAGTGTCGTACACAATTCTAGAATTGGGCGCATAACTTTTCAAACGAAGTCGTTTCATCAAACTTCGGCGGTTTCAGGATATGCTTCGGTCTGGTTACGGCTGTTGTCTTTGTGTCTCGTTTGTCGTCCGACGAAGTATTCTCAGACGACGAAGCAGTCGTTGATTTGGGCTTGATTCGGTGACTTCGTCCACTTCCTTCTCTATATCAAGTCTATATCCAGCAGTAGTTGCTTCCGCGCGTAAAAATGATGGGACTTGGCCTATAAGCTGATTAATATCCAATTTGACGGGCCAATTATGGGGTGTTTGCACGATCCAGCAAACGTCCAGAAAACTTCCAGGAAATGTATTTAAAATACACGTGCTAATGCTAGAAGTTTGCTAAACGTTTGCTAAATTGTGTAAACACCGTATTAGTCACCGCGATAAGATAGAGGGCATTGCTTATTATCTCAGATTTATAAATAGTCAACATGGCTCAGTGCATGCGATCAGAGACGAATTTTATGGCGCGTACAAAGAGCGACGTTACTGAACTGAACTGAACTGGCATTATTTATTTAGTTCTTGACGAACTGACCAACGGGTAAGCAGGGCGAGGCTGCAAACCCATAGGCTATTGGTTGACGCGTAACTGAGTGCAGTTATACGTGTCTGCACCGACACCGTTAAACGGTGCCTACTGTAACACATTACTGCTTGTACTGCTTGTGCATTTTGCTTGTCAGTTCGTTAAAAACTAAACCATGGTCAGTTTAGTTCAGTTCGATTACATCGATCTGCACGCACCTTTAGACGTGTTTGGTGTGTTCGGCCAAACAGGAGCCCCCTTAAAAACCTCCCACAGGTCATATAGCCTACATGCAGGAAATCATGAAAATATTGCGGACAGCAGCATAACATTTTGTGTCTTGCGATGGCATTTTATGTTTAGCGTGTTGCGCTCGCGACATTAGTTCACATGATGCTTACGGTTTTAACACTGATTTTGTGGTAAGTTTTTGAACATTGCTGTCAGAAAATTTATATATGCACACAAAAAAACTATAGTATAAATAGTTGAAATAAGTTTGGAAAATATACTTGAATGCATTAACTTGTATCAAGTAAATGTACTGATTTGGAAGAAGTGTGCACATACTGAGTATATATTACTTCTTACAAGTAAAACCTAGTTATTTGTGCATACTTGCTTCTAGTAAGTAAGTCAACTTGAAAATGTTTACTTAATTCAAATACACTGCAGTTGCAATAGGCCTAATATGCTCATACTTTTGTTAATCATATGTGAGATGAGTTATCGTCGTTCGTCAGGAGTCGCCACCCGTTATTTCCGCATTATGTTCGCTGAGCCTGACGACATTGTGCTAGTCACACATTCAGTTAATGCCATGCGTATTATGCTTGATATTTGTGAAAAGTTTGCAATAGATTTTGATATAAAGTTTAATGGTAGTAAATCAGTTGCTATGCGAATTGGTGCTCGGTTTGATGCTGAATGTGTTCCTCTTAAACTGTCTGGTAGTGAGTTACAGTTTGTTTCCTCTATTAAATATCTTGGTATTTGTATAGTTGCCGGTAAATATTTTAAGTGTTCTAAGGACAATGTCAAAATGAAGTTTTATAGAGTTTTTAATGCCATTTATTCTAAGTGTAAAGGAGTCAATTCTGAACTTGTCACAGTAGAACTTATGAAATCATATTGTTTACCATTTATCATGTATGCTAC
>Ga0209367_1008857_pt1 | contig 13725 bp, 11 predicted proteins | sample WorMetLIZISLAND2_FD_187412 | JGI IMG/M metagenome (GOLD analysis project Ga0209367, IMG submission 187412) | Marine gutless worms symbiont microbial communities from Max Planck institute for Marine Microbiology, Germany - Olavius geniculatus... ... | reverse complement strand
GTACTTAGATGGGTGACTGTCTACAGTACGGAGCCAGCCAACTAGGTCGACTCAGCCTTCTGCCCTCCGTAGGATGGTAAAATGAGTACTGGCGGTGGTCAAGCCCATCGCTAGGGAAGAAACGGCGAGTTCTGCGCAACAGTAGGCCCTGTGGCCAGGACTGCAAGTAGGCGATCCAGTCGGTTAACCCGGCCGACTTGGGCTGTATGCTAGCTTAATTGGGCTTCGCCCTCGCCGGCTCAAAGTGCCGTCAAGGGGATGAGCTCCCTCGCAATGGACCTAGATGTCTATGCGGAATTTTCTTCTTCTTCTTTTTTTTGTACGACTAAATATTAACCATATACCTATATTTAGCGAATCACAGAATCGAGTCTGGAACAGTTGCAGGGGAGGGGCAACTGCCCCAGTTATGTGGTTTCTGGTGACACTGTACTCCCTCAAAACAAATTTCTGGCTATATCTTTGTTTTCTGTCACAATTTTTACTCATCAGTGTTTTGGTCAGGTTTTGGAGACTGTGTTACGCATAAGGATTTTTCCCGTGGCGGATCTAGGTTTCAATCAAGGGAATATCCACTTCGCTCCTCCCTCTCCTCCCCTTTTCTTTCCCCCTTTTCCCTTTTCCTTTTCCCCTCCTTTTCCCATTAGGACTTCTTTAATCCAGCTAGGGCCTTTGCATCCACCACTAAATTATGCCTGGATCAAACCGAACGATAAGCTAATCCAGCAGTAAATACAGTGACTTTACAGTCACGTGAATTTATATCTGTATCTCTCTAGTCAGGCAATGTCGGGTTTTCAGCGGACGTTAATTTAACATCAAAAGTCGAAGTTTAGCGTCATCCCACTTACGTTGACACTGATAGCAGGGTTTAGGCCTACGTAGCGGAGCGTTGCTCGTGCTAGAACAGTAGTCTCTGTTGTGTAGAACATTTGTGTATAGAGTTGATTAATTCAGCGAACCCGGTCTTTACATGTCTGCAATTTGCCAATTCTGGACTTGTACGTCGGTCATTAGCCGGGTTAGCAATTCCATTGTGTATTAATTAATGGGCCGAGCGAATCAGCGAGCGCGGTAGGCGCTGGTTGAAGGCTGTAATTTAATTCTTGGTCCGTCAGAAAGAGTGCATTAGGTCAGTTGTTGCTCGGGAGCTCGGTAATTGAGTGGGCGTCGCAGCATCAGCAGCCGTCCAGTCGTCGCGTATCATTAGCATCACATCTCGGCGCCGTCGCAGTCAGAAAGCTAATCGGCGACCATCTGCCAGGTGACCGCGCGCGACGCCGGTGGGCTGACCGCCGGAGAGGAAGGCCCGTCCCCCCTCGAGAATAAAGCAGCCGGGAGAGAGGCGGGGGTTAACGGGCCGCCATGGCGATTGTGCAATTTTACGGTCGGGCGCGCACGTCTTCTGGGATATCGTTCGAATTCGGATAACGGAACGCTGCAGCCGTGTATAGCCGAGACTATGCCGCAGCGTATCGTGGTGGCGAGATAAGCAGACGTCTGGCTGATAGCAGTGATTGAATACTTCATGGTGGTACCAGGATCCGCAGACCGCAGCCGCGCTCTCAATCCGATTTTCGTCTCGGATTTCGTCATTAATCGTGATAAACGCCAGCGGGCAGCGTTGGCCTGCGCCGGGCTAGCTAGCGCAACAGTCGTGACGGTCTAATGACTTTTATCGGACACTATTTATGGCGTCTTCTGCGCAGAGCGTCGTCGATAAACCATGAAAAATGTCATGCAGTTCGTCCGTCGAACATCTATTTCACCTATTATACATTTTTGTACAATTTTCTGACGTTTCGTGATCACAAAATTAATAAAATACACTCATATGATACACTTTCCGCTGCGGCTGTTTCTGCGTCGGTTGCCGTCTCTTGCGTTCGTCAGTTTACACTGCTACTACGCATTCGTCGGCATTATGCAGTTGCAGCAGATTTGTGAGCAGAGCGCTTTTCACAAGCATCCTGTGCACATGAGAACGTCTTCGCAAAGTTTCTCGATGTCGTTACACTTTCGTTTTATTTTACGCTTCCTGGTTTGCCCAGTAATTAGCATTGCACGTTGCGGTAAAGTTACGTAGCGATGCGACTTTGGCCTTTGTTTCCGTTTCTGTTTATGCCTTAAAATTACTGTGCTTCCGCTTGCAGTCTGGCGAAAAAGCAGGGACGGGCGAAAATATTTTTTGTTTATTTTTTTTATATTTTATTCTATGACATGTAGTCTAATAATATTACACATAAAAACTCAGTAACACACTGAATAGTACACATGAGAACTAATATAAAAATTTTGAAGCATTTGATAAAAAAAACTAGATGCAAACAGTCTTTTCAGCAAAACTTTTGAAGCAAACAAAAAACTGCACCAACATTTTTGACAGTTCAATAGTAATTTTGGGGTCGAGACTTTTTAAGGGACGGACAGCAACCGGAAGTAGGCGTATTGTACAGGATTTTTCGTGTCAGGGCGTTATGTGTGTGGCGGTTGCAGGGTGATCTGAAGACGTTTCTGCGTGCGACGAGCGGCGACAGTCACAGCGAGCTGGCACAGACAGGTAACAACGGTCGACTGCCGCCACTGAGCACAGCTCAGCGCATCACAATGTGCGGCCAGGTTGCACTGGGCATGGAACACATTGCCGATCGCGCACTGACACATCGCGACCTCGCCGCACGCAACATTCTCCTCTCGCCGTCACTACATCTCAAGGTACGTCTGTCTGTCTGTCTGTCTATCAACTTGTGCTGCTTTCCTTCTACAGTGGTATATGGTATAGGCCTAATTATAGTTTCCAGTATGCACTGTCATATAGCTAAAATCCACTGACGGATCCAAGGGGCAGTCAGGCCATGCCCCCCCCCCCTTCCAGTAATATTCAGTGCCAATATACGGCCACGTTCTTCTTTTTTACCTGCTGCTCTTGGTGGAAAGCGGGGATAAATAATTCCCTGGTGGAAAGCACTGTGACCAAACTAACGTATTGATACCGGTATTCGACGCGGTCTATTTGTCGTGTTTAATGTTACATTTGAGCAGCAAGTTTACACGAATTTTTTTATTCGAGGGTAGATGGAATCAACTTTTTGAGTCCGCATGAAATTTCTGACACCATTATGTCAGCCAGTGATGTCAACCCAACACCCTGTTTTTCCCAAATTGAAACCTTGCCTTAACTTATCATTGCTGATGTCGTTCGTCGTGTTGCAGGTATCGTTGCCCGGTCTGTGCCGCGACGTCTACGCCGACGAGTACTTTGACATTGGTGATGGGCGCATAATTCCTCTGCGTTGGATGGCGCCCGAGGTGGTGGCTGACGCGTCGGAGCGATGTTGGACGTCGTTCGCGGACGTCTGGTCCTTCGGTGTCGTCGTCTATGAAGTGTTTGCCGGCGGTAGACGGCCGCTAGACGAGCGAAGTGACGTCGAGGTGCTTGCAGGGCTCAACTCTTCCGCTAATCGACTCACTCGGCCACCGTCCTGCCCGTCCGATGTCTGGACGCTGGTCGAGGCTTGCATGGCGGACTTCGTGCACCGGCGACCGACGTTCAGCGACGTCGTCAATCTTATCTACGAGTCGACCACATCGTCGGCGATGAACTCTACGGCCTAGCTCCATCTAACTTAATTACTCTACTTTTCTCTCTGTCTCATTGGAGATAGAGATTGGAGAAATTGGAGAACCCTTATGAGTATTTGACAATATCAGCGCGGTTTTATCACATTTTCTAATCGGTTTACTGGTCTGAATCATGCCAATTTTTAGACAAAACGTAAACGATTCCGCTCACAGCTCGTCCGTTGAAATCTGGTCAACCCTGACAACTGTTTTGGGAGTTCCACGGTCAGTCTATTCACGCAGGGGTCAGACCCCCAACTCCAAGATAGCTTTGCTCTTTAGCGCTGCAAATGACTGTACACGGTTATTTTATCTGTTTGTCAGTAATTCTGTCTCAGCGCAGTTTTGGATCATATTGTACATAAATGCGGTTTTTATGATTTGCTGCATAGCGTCATTTGTCATATTTACTTAATGAGGCTGTAAACGTTCTATCTGTATATTTTATTGTCCATTTGTATGTATGTGATTTCGTTGCCTTTAGTTGCTGTCGATGTAACGTCTAAGACTGTAAGTCATACGTAATAATATCAGTGCCACGTGATATAAGATTCTGTGCAATTTTTGCACTTTTTGACAGTTTCATTGATAATTTTTGATAATCATTTTTTTCAAATGAGAAAATCGCTTAGGAGGTAACGAGCATGCACGAAACTATTACGGTTCGAAATGTAACCATTTCGAATTTTCTTTCAGATGATTCTGTAAATAATGTACATACATACTGTACACGGGTTCTTAATAGTAGCAATCTGGGTATGAAAAAATGGCACATTCCTGACAGTGTCAGTTCAACGTGCATCACAATCCTATGGCTCTAAAGTTTATTGGCATTTTTTGAAGCATGGACCGATAAATTTAAGGCACACAAATGAAATGAATGACTGTTTATAGTTATTGTATTGTATATTGTAGCTGTCCGTTGTGATAGCGACGGCTGTTAGGCTACTGTATTTTTAGTCACCTGTAAGACGTTAAAATCTAGTCCTCTGTAGGCTACAATGTATACGACGTAGCCTGTCAGCTTATACGTAATATTGCTGCAGCTTCAAGACGACTTTTTGTCGCAATCTGTTGAATACTTGCGCCTTGCTCGCGCGCTGTCTCGAGCAGTCTTGTGTCAGTTGTCTGACCGATTTTTTCCCTGTCGTAAAATGCATTGTAGTTACATTCAAGTCATTGATCTGACTGATGCACAATACGTACCGTTACCGTACTACTCGCACGTCGCGTGTACATAGTTTGTACAGAACGGCTTTACAGCTTGTTTTCTGCAATATTCGCATGTGAAAAAGTCCATGTACAATATTTGTGTTGTGCTGCTTTTCTAGCATCTTACGTGTCACGACTGAAATGCTCATGTTTAGCTCTAGGGCCTTAATATAGACCTATAGTCGTGGCACATAAAAATTCACTTCGTCTGCATAACGTAAGGACTTTTAATTAGCAGATGATCCAGGGTTGGCAAGTTTTACCTATATGTGATTTAAAAGTTAAAACTGCGGCTTAAACCGGGCTGGGCAAAACCCCAAAAACCCATCTGTGTGGGGAAAAACTGGGCAAAATTCATTGTCTGGCTGCCAAAAGCACTAGTTCTTCGCTCGCATATTATTGTACCCACACTTTTAAATTGGTGGCACCACCTTTGGATGAAATCAATTGCTTGGTCTAACTGGGGGTCTACCTCCCAGTCTCCCTGGTGTATCGTTGAATCTTTGCCTGCCCTATTGGAAAAGTCGAAATTTTATGTGTCTGGAAAGTGGTCTCCCGAGAAGTACATATTGGATGATAGCCTGAATGTAACGAGGATAAGAAAAGGGGGAAAGGTTAAAGTACGAAATGAAAAAAAGTGTGGCCCCCTTACACATGTCTTGGCCCTTCTTGGCCTCCCCACTCATAAAAAGCTGGCGCCGCCACTGTTTCGGGAAGGGCGTTTGAACCCGCTAACCCCACCCTTAAATACGGCCCTGCCCTACCAAGTCAAGCTTAGTCAAGTGCTGCATTACCCCCGGCGATGGATGACGACATACTTACTCATTTGTGTCAGCAGAAAATTTTCTAAGGTAAAGTGCACTTGTATGGGGAGACTGTGGCATCAAATAAAGTGCTAATGAGAGTAGGCTATTTCACTCCCCAGTTGGTTAGAAAATCCAGGGATTGAGGTGAGATCCGGATCGAGTGGGGTCCGGGGCGGAGCCCTTGCCGAAAATGAATATGGTACATTTTAGCCTCACAAAACACTTTTGGTCAAGTTCTAGTGTAACAATGACTGCCTCCCTGAAGCCCTAAAAGTCCCCCCTTGAGAAAAGTTATACGCTTTGAGCGTAGTCCCTATATAATGGACGTAGACGCCCCTGCCGACATCTATCATTTCTGTTATCATATCCAGTCTGACATCAGCACTCACGGGTGTCTGGATCTAACAAAGTTTCGTTCTCTATCGAGCCACAATGGTCTGCGGAATCATGTCATTTGTACACGCAGCTTTTTCACTGTAAACAGAAAACCAAACACACGAGAGAATTTTACGCTCATGCAAGAGGACGCAAAACCGCACAACGTATGCTAAAACATTTGAGTTCGGGCCACGTGATTTGGCTAAGAGGAAAATTTCAACCCTTCCCTCTGTCCCCCATATATTTTCTTCCAATCGGACACGGCGCCGGGCGGACTCACGTTGGGCTTTGCCCCAAGTTCCTAGTTTGTATCATTTAACACGCGAAAAAGTACAATTTTAAGTAATTTTTGTAATCTCGAAATTCCGGGATCCCGGAATTGCAATCGATAGCCAACATCATTCATATCATATGTATACTATAAACGTCACGAAATAAACATGGTCGTGTTGACCCATCCCTAGTCTACAATATTAATGTTGTATATTCTATGTTTATGTCAGGTGGCAGGTGGGTGTGGCCACATGGATGTGGCAGTCGGTGGCGTGGAATATAAAGTTTTGCATTCATTAATTTATGAGTAATATAATGCCGAATCATCATACTGTTTATTTACACAAGCTTATTTAGTCAGCTAGCATTTTGTATAAACTAATATACAGTGCAGAAGTGTCACGTCTGATTGTGATTCTTAGTTGTTGTGGTTGGTGCAGGTGCCGTATTGAAGTGTCCGTGTGCTTAACTGCCAACCATGAATGTGCCGTGGCTGAAAAATTTTCTTGGCTTTGAAGTGACAGATGAGCAAATGCGTAACATACCGTATCCGTATGCAGAGCTGCATGCACATGTTATTATGAAAACTGCGCAGGCATTCGGCTTACTTGGTACGCTGGTCGTTGGCCCGGTAGTTGCTCTGGCACGTTCGGAGACAAGGTCATTTGCTGGCGTAAAGTCATCAGCGTGCACGTGTGGAAAGTGGGGTGTGATGCTGTCGTTTGTCGCTGGACCGGTGATGACACAGAGCCTACTGCATAGTAAACAAGCCACTCCAGACTCTGTCTACGATCGCTGCTATAGTCTGCGCTACAACAAAGGTCAGATTAGAATTGATCGTGGATCAGCCTTTGGTGCAGTTAGTGGAGCTGCACTAGCTGGGCAGATGTCTGCCAGTCCTTTGATGGGTGCTCTGCTTGGAATGTCTGCAGGAATGATTTCCATGGCTCTTTACAGTTATGCTTCGCAGCGACCAGAGTTTCGCAAATTACTGGCTCGAATGTAATTCAGTTACAAATTACTAACATGAATGTAATTTGAATTAGAAATAACAAATAAGTTTACATGCAATTGCTGATCTTGTCTGCCCCCAACTTTTTTTTATTCACGATGATGCTGACACTGACACTATTTGTTGTCATGTAAACCAGCAGATTGATGAGATGTATGCCATTGTATTGTGTGTTATTGAGCATATATGACTAAGACTGTAAACTGATATGGTTTGGATAGGTTGAGTTTAGAAATGATACTGATTATGTCAAGTGATGTACGGCGATGTGTCTTACTCAGGGTTGTGTAAAAATAGCTGTTAAAAGTACTGCTTGCATTGTTCCTAAGTTAGGATATGCTGAATTCTGCACTGGAAGAAACTTGTGAAATTTTGCACATTGCTTTTCAGATGTTGTTTGAATTTTTATTTGTATCATTTAGCACATGAAAAATTACTATTGTAACTAATTTTTGTAATCCCGAAATCCTGGGATTTAGATGCAGCCAATTCCGGGATTGGCAAAAACAGCTGAGGTCCAGGAATTCAGGATCGTGGGTGTGCTGTCCCTACTCCATACTCCACTTCAAAGGCAGGGAAAGGGGGTGGGGAGGGAGAGTGGAGGAGAATGAGAATGGAGGGCAGGGAGAGGGGATGAAGGATGAAAAGAGAAGAAAATGGGGATTGCCTAAAGACTAATTTTGGTTAAGAAGTTGCACAGCTAAAGCTAGAAGTTAAAGTATTAAATTGTGTAGAATTCTGTTTGTTTTGCTGGTTCTGCACAGAATGTTTTATTCCATTTAAACTCCAGTTGTGCTAGCATGAAATTGCAGAATACAGTGCTATATTTTTCCACATATATAATGATTATTAAATGAGTTGTTGCAGCTGTTAATTACTGTACATGTTATTTGATGTGATTTGCAAATGATGTAATAGACAAAGTTAGTGATGTTAAATCATTTTTGTCATACTGCACAACATTTAGCATACTAACTTTAATTGAATACAATGGAATGTCTATTTTGTTACACTGTAATAGTCTGTATAAACAGACTCTGTAAACATGTACTAGTGTCATTCAAGTCGCTCTCATATGCAATTATGCACTATTTTCACTTTTCATTAGTCAAGTTGAAAAGTAATTGGTTTTGATACATATTTATTATTTTGCTCGATTTTTGTACGTGGATCTAGTTCATGCATTGCACTTTGAAATGTTGCAGTTTTGTGCTGTTTTTTTAATATTCTGATGTAAGCTGAAATTCATACTAAATGTACTTTGTCTTGAATACCACTGTGATTTTTGATGACATATAATACACACTTAACAAATTTGATTATTATTATTGTCACTTATGGCTCAACACTTCATTTTAGGTGTAGTTCAGGCATAATTATCCAACATTGTTATTTGCGAGAAGTTTGGCTGAAAAGTAAATTCAAAATAACTGAAATACACTACTGTGTTAAATGCAATATAGGCCTATAGTTGACTGAGAAAAATGAATATAGCTAAGTTAATAACAATAATCAAAAAGTTAGAAAAACCACGAGTCATTTCTTAATGGAAAAATGTGTGATTGAAATATCTTTGCAAACATATTCAGCCAATTTACTTTTTTTTTTTAGTTGCCCACTGTAGTGGATAGCAGTATGACAACGTCCATTCATGGTGGCATTTGGAATTTCCCACGTCAGTTGACAGTACACCATTGCCACAGTATGTGCGCATTCATTGTTATCTGGTTTTGGATATGCCTCGCTAACTGCCATGGTCATCGTGTATGCAAAATGTGTGTTGATAAGCTCTGTAAAGATGCAGTCAGTCAGACTGGGATTCGTTGTCCATATGGCGATATGGACCACGTGGACTGTTTGACAGATTTTGCTGTATCACAATACGAGATAATGCTGGAGTGGAAAAGGTTAAATGGGGTCACGTCACATGGTTTGTAAGGACAGCCAGTTCGTCATTTTATCACTCTGTGTCCTAGTAAAATGATTTCTGCTGTTTTGGATGTGTGATTTGGTCGCCCTTACACAGTAATGTAAACTGGTAAGTTTTTTATGTTTAATATTTGCTGTTTTATTAGCAAAGTAAATTGTGAGTTTGTGAGTTAAAAGCAATAACGTGACCAAACCTAATCATGTGACCATTTAACTTGCGGTGGGTGACTTCCTATAGGTGGTCTATTGTAACCATGCGTCTATCTTGCACCGTTACGGAGATATAGCGCCTCAAAGATAATGGGGTCACGACTTTGACCTTTTGGGTCACGTGACGTCATCGGTCACGTGACTATTCGACTCGGCATATGTGATTTCCTATTGGTGGTCCATTGTAACCATGCCTCTAGCTTGCACCGTTAGGGAGATAAAAGCCTCAAACTTGCATTTGCCCATGTTGAAGGCTGAAAGTTCACTGCGCATGCGCCGTGCCACGTGACCTGTAGGCAGAGGGTCCAAAATAACCGCATATTTGGAATTCCCTAAGCCACATTGCCTATTCACTGTGAGGCTACGATGACGATTAAGGGTAGTTTGTAGAGCATCTCGATTGTTAAGCATTTTCAGTTGTAATTTTTCTAAGTCCGAAAATGGGCCTAAAATTTCCGGTTTTGGGGAGATTTATGGGGGAAATATGAAAGATGAATGTTGAGACCCCCCAGGAAATCACTCCCCGTACCGAAACACGTCATCTAGTGCAAAGAATGCAGCGATACTCCCAAAAATGTGTTCCCAGAGCTTGGCAAGAAAAGAAAAAAATAACCCAGTTGAACGTTATATTTCACCCCTTTGCCCCGCCGACCCTGCATGCTGGGCCGATTTGTACCATTTTTGGCACGCAGGGTCAGACCACCGACATGATCATCCAAGTCAAATTTTAAGTCGATTGATTCAGGGGTTTGGGGGCTACGGGTGCCCAAAATCTGGGGTTTCCCATTGACTGATACTCGCCCTTACAACAGTGTTACGCACTACCGTGCTACACTGTGACAAGTTATTCGGGAGATAAGAAAGTGCGATGTGCTGACCGATAGCGAACGTGTTCAGTGCAGTCTACAAAGTTCATTTTCTCAAGTTATAATCATTGTCAGCCGAACATCTATTATTCCGCATTTATGCTGATTCTTGCATACTCCGCCTATGTATTAAATTTTGCTGGAAAATTTTCAGTTCTAATTATGTTCATTTATAGTAGGGTATCTCGAGCGATGCCCACTGTTGTCAAGGCCTGTCGAGAACCAGCTGCTGCCTCTATTTACATTTGAGACAGGCTAAGACACCCATTGGTAACGGCTTGAAGGCTACGGGAGGCAGTTTTTACAACAAGATGGCGGAATGTTTACCGAGCCGAAGTGTTACAAATCGTTGTTGTTTAAAGTGTAGACATGTAGATAAAGTTCGTTTTTTTCGTTTTCCTAGAGATCCTGGTCGTCGCCAATTGTGGACTAATTATTGTGAGAATTTGAAGCCCGGTTACACGCTGAAAGAGAGTCACCTACTGTGCTCAGTGAGTAAGAATGCTTTGCATACACTTCGGGACCAAGACATTTCGGCATTCACTAAATTGCGGTCATGCTAAGAAGTGCGATTTGTACGAGCAGTGCGTTTGACCGGTAATGACCGTTTAATCGCTACGCACATTTTATTTCAGCATGTCATTTCAACAGGGGTATCCAGCCACCCAAAACCAGGACGCAGACTTTCTCCTGCTTGATCTGCCTTAGGAACCACGTATTTTGTGTTAACGGTATATATTGCATTGTGGTTATGTTAGCCTTTGCTTACTATTGGTGTAATTAATACAAATTTCCAAAGTCTTTTCATCCACTGGAAGTTGCGTACGTTTGGGTGAGACGAAACACCACACCAGCAGCACTGATTGATGATTGATTGATTGATTGACTGCACCATCAACAAATTACCACAAATTACCACATTAATGCTAACCCTAAGCTTAGCCCTAATGACTAACGTTCACCCTAGCAGCTAATATGCAGTAATTTGCTGCCGATGAGGTCGGTGCTGTTGATGCGGTGTTTCGTCACATCATCATACACTCCATTGGAACATATCACAGGAGACTTGACAGAGGTGTATAAATTTATTACCAATAAATACTGTATTGATGTAAACTTGTTGTTTAATTCCACCTATGCTATTGCACCTGCTATTCCAAAGAGTGCTATGGAACGTGATGATGTAGTTTAGAATTGACTCCTTGTTTGACACATTCCAATGAATGACCACAGGTTTGGCGGTGATGCTGTTTCAGAAACATTTTGACAGTGCTCAGTATGAAAGCCATCGTGAGGATGGACTACAGAAGTTACGTTCGGATGCAGTGCCGATGGTCTTTGAGGTGTCACCAGCAGCTGTGGAGTCAGTGAAGTTAGCGAACCGGAAACCATTCAGTAAACAGGGTAAGTGCCAAATATTGCTATAGAGTTTGGTGTAGTGTGCATGCTAAACTAATACAGTGTGCAACAGTAGAAAAGAACCCTCTACAAGAAGTTCATTGTTTTCAAAACAGCTCAACAGTTTTGAACAAAATTCTCACTGATTTTAAGGAGACAATTTGCCACAGATTGCACAAGTTTCACGTAATATTACAAAAATGGCAAATTGTTTCACGAATAGTCTTTGAAAATTTTGTCCAAAATATTGAAACACACCAAAAATAATGACATTTATTTATGGGCATCTTTTCTATTGCCACGTCCTGTATAGTTATCAAACCTGTAAACCTTCATTTGAGAGAGGGCAAAAACCCGGGTTTACGGGCTTAATTTCGAGTGTCAGTCAGTAAGGCTATGCAGTATAAAATTGCAAACGATAGTTTTTACATGTACTTTTTTGAGCCGAATGTTAAGCTGTAAGCTTGAAGGCTGGGCCCAATTGGTATGAGTTGTCTTTCTGTCTGTCTGTTTATAATGGATGTATTCTGGCTAACTGGTAGATAAAGAAAAGTTTTTATGCAAATAATTAGCTCTGTCAAAACTAACTTAGGCTTGCAAAATTTGGACGATGCAGTGCAAGGAAAACACTTTCAAATTTGGAAATGAATGGAGAGAGTAGGAAAAGTGTGCACTTTTCAGTGGAAAAGTAGCCGTATTTCATATTTTTTTGCAAGGTTTCAACCTATTTGTCTTATGCTCATTGCTCATAGCCTCATGGAGTATAATTACTATAATGGGCAGTGATGGCAGTAAGCTTATAGAACTCGTAGGCTATTGTTTAAAACAACTCACTTCCATAAATCTAACCACTCAGACTAGTCCACGTACGGCTCCCAACTCGCTAGTCTGCCCCTGACATTTGTGCATTAAGTGTAGGCCAAGGTACCTACAGTATCGGCTGTCCGCCCGGTACCCTGGTTTGGAGGCCATAAAACCGTAAACCTGGGTTTGAAAAGTACCCACCGGGTCTGCATTTCCTAGTGCCCACTTACTGTCAAGCACATAATGATTGACTGTTGAGATGTTGGTGATGTTTGTAACAAATAATTTATGACCGCCTATTGTTACTGATCAGCTTTGTGTTACTGTTACAGCTTATTCGGTGTCGGATGAGCACCTGTACTGCAAACAGCACCAGGAGCCAAGTGCTACAGCTACAGCAGATGTCATGACGCTAGAGACAGACGCTCAGATGTCAGACGATGATAGTACTGCAGATCGTATGGACACCAACAGTGACGTCTCATCTCCAGAACAGACCATCAAAGACTTGCAGCTCGAAATTCGGCGATTGAAGAGACAGGTTCCAGATGTTTACCTGTGCGATGCTATGCATAGAGCGGGTCTTTGGCACGGGGACTTGTCCGTCCGTTCATTCGTCTGTTTGTCACAGCTGGTATTCTATCAAAACGGTTAAACGTATCGTTCAAATTTTTTTACCACTGGATAACCCCTAAGCTGCTATCATAACTGCTGTCGTCAATTTTTTTCATCAGTTAGCTGCCGCCGTTGAAAATGTATTTCGACTAAGCCGACTTAGCCAATGTTAGATATTTTTTTATTATTCACAGCCGGAGAAATATTTGGCTACCTAGTCAGATTCAGTCAAATGAGAGCAACACATACTATGGTCATTCAGCTGTCTTTGTGCATCACATCAACATCATGTGATGTTTATATGTAATGAACTGCGCCATTTGCTTTCTTATTATACATAGTGTTTCAACAAAAAGGCACGTTTTTTGTTTTCTACATAACTCACTCAAGTGACAAAAAATATTTAATGAACGACAAGTTTTTGTTTATATATTTTGATTTAGTATTCTTTACTATGCTATGGCTGGTTAGCTTACTAAGGGCGCGTTGCACCAACGTCGTTCAACTTTGAACCCGGGTCAAATCTGAATTTGAACCTAGTTCAGGCGTAAATTGCGTTGCACCAAAGCGGTTCAAGCGTTGATCTCCGTTCAATTCTGAA
>Ga0209367_1008855_pt1 | contig 13725 bp, 6 predicted proteins | sample WorMetLIZISLAND2_FD_187412 | JGI IMG/M metagenome (GOLD analysis project Ga0209367, IMG submission 187412) | Marine gutless worms symbiont microbial communities from Max Planck institute for Marine Microbiology, Germany - Olavius geniculatus... ... | reverse complement strand
GTATTTTAAACATAGGGCACATTTGAAATGCAGAAGAAAACACCATTCATTTATCGTTAAAACAGAACCATCACCAAATTTACTACAGCGTTTTATAGGGTAAAGTTTAAAGCGCCTGTTTTTATTGCGTTGATGCAAGCGCGCACAAGCTGTTTTCTCGTCACTTCTTGCGACAGCTCGACCCATATCATCGATAATTTGTTTGCATTATTATTATTAACGCAATATAATGAGATATAATATGACATCATAATTAGACTAGTATTCGATTGTACGCAGTTTTAATTTAGGCACCTAAAATGCGATTAGTTACAAGCCCCTAGACTAGTCACAGAGACGCGTTCACTTGAAAATGACGCATTGAAACAAAAAAAAATTTGCAACATTAACGCACACTAACTAACATCGGACGGAACTTGTTTCGTATGTAGCAAATTTTCTCCTTAGTAAGCTTAATCGCTGAAAAATCTCGTACAAAAATATCGCGCTTTTTAAAGATGTTTGTGTAGAGGGGTGTTTTACTGCCGCACGGCGTTTTCTTACAGCGCTGCGATGCAGTCTGCTTAATACAGACACTGCGAAATTACGTTCACAACTACCGGCGGGTGCTGCAAGTGAAAGCTGCCATGATAGGCCTACCTCACGCGACCTTTTGTCCCGTGACTGTGCCGAGTTGATTGTCTCCAGATACCTCGATCATTCCGTCGTTGAACTTTTTTTGACTCAGTGTACATATTCATTTCTCGGTGCTTCGATGCTGTTGGCTGGGCGACAATAACATCAAGCCTGTCAAAGTTCTGTCAAAACAGTCCCAAGAAACTTGAAGTACTTCGATTGTCTATCGCATCAACAAAGTTAGGCCTACCGTACGCTGAGTCACGTTAGTAGGCCTAGGCTACTGAGACGGGAGGCCGTTCACAGGTATACCGTCTTCGCATGCACAAAAACCACTCAGGTCAACTCAGCCTGGCCATCTTCCGTGGGTAGACGCAGCCCAGCGAAAGCTGAGGCGTATAAATAGGCACATCCAGCGTGGTCTGGCAGTGTAAGATGGTATGTTGCTGAAGGCTTAAGACTTTAAGGAAACAAGAGATGAGTGTCGCCCTCTGTGTCGGGAAGAATTTGGAGCACCGGCCTAAACAATAAGTGCAACGTAATGTCGTAGGCCTATGCCAATTAATGGAGATTATATTTCATATTCTATATTTTTTCTTGGGTGCATTGCGATTTGAGATTAAGCGGTTATGCGATCGACTCCCGGTGGGGTCGCTATCAAGCGAACACTGGGCAAGTTGTTCTCACTTATGTGCCTCTCTAGGTACAAATGGTCCAGTTGTACAGTATTAGATTGGCACAGAGGTTGCGGTTTGATTTTCACTTTAAGCAAATTATAGCCCGTTTACACGATCGAGCAAATATGAAGTTTGGCTGATTATGGCGAAGGTATATCTGCTGGCAGCACCGCGGGTCCAGTTTCGATGGTGTGTGCAATGGATGGCTGCATAGTGCGCTGCAGCATCGTTAGCTCCTCATGCCAATCAGCTGCCACTTCCGAGATTGTAAAACGCTTCTGGTCACAAGTCACGGCCATTACTCCTGCGACCAGCGTTATAGTTTTAGTAAGTACACGACTTTACCTTTACCGCAGACGAAAGTAACCTGGATGGTAAATAATTATTTTCCAAATTTCAAACGTTAAGTCTGATTTTTACGCGTGAGAGCTAGCATAGCTATAGCGCGTATTAGCTACGGTAATTCTGTCCGTCCGTCTGTCCGTCACGACCCGGTACCGATCCAAGCCCAGGTGAGGTAGAGAGTTCGGGTTTTCACCGTATGATAGCCTAAAGACTCTAGTATTTCGTGACAAAATTTCATGTCGCTAGGTAAAAGGGGTCCCCACAAACGAAAGGGCGAAAGAGGGGCACCCCCTTAAAAGGCGTTATTTTACCGCTATTGGCTCGTCTAACATGAAAATGGTTGCAGATAGGCACAGATATGCCGCTTATCATAACAAGCACTTGCGACGAGCTTCTTAGTAATGTCAACATCGATGACCTTGAATGACCTTGAAAACCCAAAACAAAAAGTTTTAGTGATTTTTTCGCGATTTCCGGCTACGACATGCATTTCAAGAGTGAACTGCGCCAAAATGGCTGAAGACAGACCAAAACAACCTGCGTATAAAAGTTTCAACATTGAATGTAGATTTTAGCTGCCCAAGTCCGAACCCTCTAGGTTCAAGGAGGGTTGCACAAGTGGGTATCAAAGAGGGGTACTCTTCTAAAAAGTGGTTATTAATCTGCTGTTGGCTTGTCTAACGTGAAAATAGTTGCAGACATGCTGCTTATCATAACAAGCGCTGGCGACGAGCTTCTTAGAAATGTAAACACTGGACCTTGAATGACCTTGAACCCTAGAGATATTGGTTTTTAGTGGTTTTTGGCGATTTTTGGCTGCAAAAGAGTGAATTGCGACGAAATGAATTGGAGATAGACCAAGATTACCTGCGAACAGGAACTGCCATAGGCTCTCGCACGTCTCATGAGCATTAGCTAAGATTTCTTGTTCACTCCACTACAGAATAAAACGCAAATGCTACGTTTGCCATCAAGGAGATAAAACTATGAATACTTGCGTCTGATCTAGTATTACATACAGTCAAATGTACAACGCCAAACGAGCAGCTAAGAGTCGAAATGACACGTCAATACTGTACAGCTGCTCGCGGAACACATTCACACTGATATTATTACACATCAGCAAGAAAATATACAAAAACCTACGCTCAACACAAACACACATACACACACAGACAAAGAGATATACAGACTGACAGACAGACAGACAGACAGCATAACAATGCTATAACAAGTGATCCGTTGAAGAACAAGTGATACTATAACAAACGACTAATAACCAGCAGAGCGAATAACTCCAGTCTGTTGCCAAGTGTGCCACTGCTGTTGATTATTAACATTACATAGTACGATGCGCTACACAACAAGAAATTATGACTTCTTCATTAGCTATCAAAACTAACACCAGCAAGCTAGAGCTGGACATAACTTGATGACACTTTCAACACAGACTGGACACAATCTGCCTAGAGAGAGAGAGAGAGATGAGTCATGATTTAGTTGCAACAAACTACACCAAAACGCCAAAATATAAAACAAAACTTCGAAACACTCGTCAACTGGGTCTAGAGCAGTTGATCTCCCGACACAACAGAGATCTCAACGAAGGACCATCGACTGCAACATTGATAAATCAAACGCACTGAAATCTGCAAGATAAACTCGAAAAGAATTTTACAGTAACTAAAGCAAACCAAACCAAACTAACTACTGCTTAGATGCCTCTTGACGGCATTCAGTTAGGAAATGCACAATCAAGTAAATCATGCTGACAAAAAATGAAGCTAACACAAGGCTTTAGCGTAACTCCACATCGTTATTCCAACGTGTTACAATCTGTTAAACACTGTTCATATGGGTTTGAAAAAAATGGCCAAACATCAAGCAGTGTCTGTAAATAAATTGAATCTCTTGCTTCCGAGCATATATTGGATTAGCACCGATAAGCTTTTGAGTTTTACTAATATAATAACGTCAAAATAATACATAATACAGCATAAAATGCAAAGTAACCAATTCTGCATTACTAGTTAACACAACACATGATATCACGGTCCACATCAAAACAAGGGGCCGCCCGCTATGGGGCCGTCCTTGCAGTTGAGTACGTGCGTGCTCTTTCGGGGCTTTCTACGTCTGTGCAAGGCGGCAAGGGATCCTTACGCCTCCTGCCAAATATCAAGTTGATCGGTCAACAGGCGGCGAAGTTATGGGGATTTTTCGCCAACAACGCAATTAGCCGCCGTGACCTAGACCCCTTGACCTTGAAATTGGTCCACGGGGTGCTGGTGTCCCAGGGACTCTTCGTACCAAGTTTGGTATTCGTAGGCCTTTTCGCTTTTTCTCTAGGTGGAGGCACGGGACGGACAGATGGACAGACAGCATCGATACATAATGGGGCCTCCTTCTAGGAAGGACGGCCCCATAACAAGTGAATTACTACTGGCTGGTATCTGTATGAAAATAAAACAATTAACTTCAGATATGTTGGATATACAATTATGCAATGCATAAAATTTGCAAGTGACCTTTACAATAAAAGAAAATGACAATAATGTGCAACAAATACTAGGCTATCAGCAGTTGTCAGGATAAATATGCTGATATATAAAATATTTTGTCAACTGGATGTTGCAAAAAAATTATCCGAAACAGCATGAGCATGATAATTCACTTTTGCAGGACACAAAATAAGTCAAGTGAAAACTGTAAGCAGTAGTAGCAATATTTGTTAACCTCAAATTAGTTTCTCATAATTTACACACATCTGCATTCCAGGCATACCACCAGTTCCCACCATCAAACCCCTATAAAACACACACTGCACACTAAAACAATTATTTCATTAAAATACGTAATAACCCATTGTCTGCATGTGTATAACCCACAAAAAGTTATTACGATGGACTGAAAACACTGAAAACAAATGCATGCTGCACAAAACACCAACAAAAATAATACTCAGTTAATGTAAAAGCTTTACGCATTGCTAATATTCACACAAAATAAATAATGCACACAAAAATATGGATAATGAAGTTAATATGATATAACACATACTTCAGGCAGTTTTGTCACTCCTCTGTATCGCAAGAAATAACGCGCTCTGGCTCTGGCCATAACTTAGCCAGATTATAACAAATTTGGATAAATCATGGTCCAAAACAAACAAGAAATTTGAGCTAATGCTCACGGGATGCGCGAAAGCCTATAGCAGTTCCTGCTCGCAGGCAGTCAACCATCGCAGTACTAACCGGGCCCAGCGTAGAGTAACTTCGTTGCAGCCGAAACGCGTTACCAACGACGCCACGCCACCAACGCCAGTACCGTGGCGCCGCCTTGTGAATGATTTTGTGTCGCAATCCGAAATCGCCAGAGAAATCCATAAAAAATTCCTATTTTGGCGTTCAAGGTCATCCAAGGTCATTGAATTCGGCGCCAATCGAAAGCCAGTATACAATTTCCTATTACTGATTAATAGTAACCTAGACCTTATCTCGCACCGTTACTGAGATATAGCAAGTTATTGGCCGAAAATCGCAAATTTTGACCACCTCCCTCTCAGTTAGGGCCCTCGTTCGGGGTGACACCCTTCGAATTTATGGAAAAGCTTTACGGTTCCTGAAACTAGAGTCTTCCGAGCAGCCGATGGTGCAGATTTGGTAATTCTACCTTGCACCGTTTTTTACTGATCAACCCGTGTGACAGACGGACAGACGGTCGGACGGACAGACAGAATTGTGATGGCTAAGACGCGCTAAAAGCATAGCTGCTTTTGCGTGTAAAAATGCAGAAATCTCTAATTAAAAGCTTTCAACAATTCAGGGTAATTAGCCAGCACTGAATCATCTGTAGTCAACAGCATGTTTACAATGCAACTGCACGGCAATCATGCAAGCATCATCTAGTTCAAAAACGAATAAATACTTCAGATACAAAGTATAATGTAGGCAAAAATAATCTGGAAAATTATACATGTGTTTAATAGCAGATAACCTGTTTGTTTTAGACAGAAATCAATACAAACTTATCATAATTTAGTGAAGTTATTGGCAAAAAACAGATGCCCCTTTTTGAGAGTTAGAACTAATGCTGCCTATATCAACGACTGAAAGGCATTGCTGGTAACACAAATTCACACTATTTTCACCATCTGATAACATATTATACACAAAATCAGTAATACAATTCAAAACAACAAATAGTTAACTGCATAAATGACTAACCAAAAATTTCAACCAAAATGATATAATTGCACGCAATGGTTAACATTAACTCAATGTGATATATAATTGACCTTTGACGAGTTACTGATCATAACTCAAAGTGTATCATAAGCCAAGAAAAACATTCCAGAATGTCACTTCAAATGCTACAATTCACTAAACTCACAGAGGATGTCTTTCTTGGCTGATAAACAAAACAAAACAACAAGCACAAGTTCACAGTCTTTAATCACGACAGAAAATGACAAATAAACTAACTCTGCAACTAATGATCAACTCAACTGTTCTAACCAACCGCTGCTGCAAGCCAACAGTTACTATTGACAGCGATGGGTGGAAATACACGAAACGCGCTACCACCAGAGAGCAGACATCAGAAAACACAGCACAGATACGATGCATACAATCAATATGAGCAAAGCTCGGAGTTGTCACTGTGCAAACAAGCAACAATGTCAACCTAGTGCCGTCATGATATGCGGCTCTCCGGCTCAGCTAACTGCCCTGCATATTAGTGCACAAAAACGGCTATTGACCCTCTAAGCTAAAAATAATTTACACCAATTTCGGTTTAATATTCTTGTTTCTGAGTTAGGAGCCCATAGGACAGACAGACAGACAGATGAGTGGGCAAAACCCATAATGCACAGTATTGGGATTAGTGACTGCAATCCCAGGATCCCGAATCACGGCATCTCGGCCGTTTTCGCCAATCCCAAATCCCGGGATTGGCGGCGTCTCAATCCCGGGGATTTCGGGATTACAAAAATTAGCTAAAATTGTACTTTTTTCGTGTGCTAAATGACAGAAATAAAAATTTTAGCCATTTGGTAAATAAAATATTTTGTGAGTGCTGGAGTACTACTTTGTGCTGTCGTCATAAATTTGTATTTTGACAGTCACTGTCACTCTCTACAGTTCGGATATACCTTCTGCAGGGGCCCTGTGCACAAAATAAGTCAATTGGGGATACCAAAATGACGACCAATCTGTAAGCCTAATCCCGGGACTACAAATTTCTCAATCCCAGATCCCACGATTCGCAATTCAATCCCAGGATTGCAATCACTAATTGGGATAGCCGCATAAGAAACAATCACAGACTACAGAAGTTGTCACATTCACACCAAACATTCGGTCGAGAGAGCATGTGTCTGCATATCGGTGTCTGGATAGCAAGATGCTATTGCTTGTGTGTCTGCACTGCACTGATAACACACAACATAGTGACTAGCACAGTGGTGCTGCACAACCCTCCGCAGCCGTGGACCACAAAATATAGTCTCGAATATTCACCGAGGCTCAGACTTGTGCAAAATGCATTAATGACTAAATGCAAAAAAACACCAAGTCACATATTTCACCGAGCTCAGTCATGTGTACCGCCTAGAATTGGAGGAACACATCACTAAAAACTTAAACAAATCCAAAAAACAGTAATTTGCAACATACACAATTTTATGTCATTTTAGTCTTTTCTTTTGGACATCATTGGCTCTATAACAACTCGTCATGTGGCCCATGAGCTAAATGTTATGCACCAACAATCAACCGCAATTTGTACCACTATAACTCACTGCAGCTACTGTAACTTAACTATTTACATCACAGCCTCCATTCATACACCGAGCTGTAGTCATGAACAGCAGTTCCAGTCTGACACAAAGTAACATCAGCATTTTGCTAAGTTTATGACTAATGCTGCGAGTTAATGTAATGTCAAGTTGCTAAAGATAAATTTCAACACTTTTTTACTTTTCACGTAACTATAGCGAAAGCCAGACACATGGCCGATGGCTTGAAGACCAGGATCGGCTCTGGCACCAAGCTTAAATTCAGCACAGTAGCATCTCTACCACTTACATGCACACATTTGCAGGACTTGTTCTGCAATCTCGGGACTTGCCAGCTGTTCACACTGACTTAACACGTGTGAGTTAAAGACATGACTTAAAGTTTTATAAAATAAACAACATCTAACCCAAGACCGATTATGTATATGTGAGACTCAAATGACAACTCAACTCAGGCTTCAGCCTGTCTCTATTAACATGCAGGTTAGCATAAATGTTTGAGAAATAGAGTTCAACAGTAATTATGCAAGTTTGAATATTAAACTCTTAATACTACAGCACATGTGCATGTGAAAATCTCATATTGCTATCAAGACAATCTTTGAAGCTGCAAAAGTTTGCAATTTTAACAGATAAGTGGAAGTTTGGCAGATTAGCCACAAGCAAATGACAAATGCTATCAGCAAATGCTAACGCTACACACGACTGCAGGTCAGTGCAACGTAAGAACAGTAGAAAATCACGGAAACACGGAAGCCGCGATTTTCGGCAAATGCCATGATTTTGCCAAAATGCTGTATTTTTTAGCCAAAATACCGTGACTTTATGTTTTTTACAGAAATTTTTCATTTTTATCAGCATAAGATAAAGGTCATTGTGTGATTTTAACACAAAAATATTTACTTTTGCTACTGGTGCCAAAGTCTGGATGTTTTGTTACTTACCGGCTCAATGTGTGACCGCGACCTCGTCGTAGAAGTATGTAATGCTTCTCAGCGACAGAATTTTACTGATGAAAACTTTGCACTACCGGTAACGATGGTCATCAATGAGTGAGTGAGTGAGTAGGGTTTAATGTCCCGCCCGAAACGGTATAGGTCATTTTGCTGATGGCCTTTGCAGGCAAAATTGCACATACAGTACACATAATAACGAAACAAAAAGTTTAACCTTTACAAAAAGTTTAACCTTTATGAAACAAAAAAAACAAAAGAACGACAAAAAACTAAAAATGTAAGAACAGTTCTAATAATCTTCTCTGTTGTCCTCCAGTCAGTCATCAACCTCATAATGTTGCCTATTGGAGGACAGAGGAAAAGTGGTTGACTACAGATAGTCAATAGGATTGTTCAATAATTCATCGTTTTCAAATATATAGCACATGAAAACTGCACTACAAGTAATGACGGTCATCAATGCTAAACGTCGAGTTTTATAGATTTTATAATGGTCTTTGAACCCATAATTTGATGCTCTGGCTTTGCCGCAATTTTTTGCGATTTTCACAAAAGTTTGCCGTGATTTTTGCTATTTTTTGCCGTGATTTTCTACTGTCCCTAGTGCAATGGCATGCTGGTACTAAGTAAATCACGACTAAAGATAAAGAAATTTTAATACATTTGCTATAGAAAGAAGTTGACGTCATACCCTCAATACTTTACAACAGTAACTCACATCAATGAAAAATCACACGCATGCACACACACACACAACAGCACAACATAGACTTTATCTAGCACCAACTGTCATCCATAGATCTATTCTATATCCTGCTACAACATCGAGCAATACAACTGATCGAACAAATACTGAGTTTTGACAACAACGCAGATACTGCACTACCAATAAAATATACAAATATCACACGAACAGCATATTTAAACAGCATTAAGTACAATTAAGTCAAGCATTGATGATTCTACAGAATTGAGTTGTTATGACGACATAATTTGATCTAGCTAGTGGCAACTGACATAGGCTCACATTACACACAAAAATGGTGCACAAAGAAGTTAAATAATACATAGGCAAACATACACATATTTGAAACCACAGAAATACACAATAAACAGTGACACTCAGTAGATGTGAATAAACAGCATACGTTACTAGGCTTGTGAGTTCACAAACCCAGTAATGAAATGGAACAGTCGGAAAGCAAAGTGCTTCTGACGAAAGAACACCTACTGACATCATTTTCAGACTAACTCAGACCTAAAGACAACAATTCAATATCATTTGAATATACAAATTACAACAACAAGTTTGCACGTAATCCACATGTAACTGTATTTTGCAGTTATCTACCTGATAACCACCGACTTGGCAATCGCAATGGAATGTCTTCAATCCGCATGCACCGATACGATCCGTAGTCCGGTCTCATCAGTGACTGAATACAAGCACTACACTTCACCAGTGATGCGTGCACTGCGAATGAGCCAACTGTTGCCCTGCAGCATTCATCAGTCAGTGGCAGAGCTAGTGGATCGCCAGTTGTCGAGATGACACTGACATGGCTGAGTGGAGCTACGGTCGCCCGGTGAACTCGTGTATGCTCTGTGACTGCAGAGCTGCATCCCGCTGTGTCCGTACATGCTGCAGCATGTACAACAAACACATCAATACCAATGACTGTAAAGGGTATAACCACAGATATATAAAGTGAACATTAAAAGAATTCTAGATATTCGACTAAAGGCTCGCTCCGTTATGGAAAACGTCATCTTCAAAACGGCCCTGCCTGACTAGCACGCTTTGCGCAAAGTACAATGTGGCATTGCATCACCCAATGATTCATGACGAATAAGGCAAGCGAACATAAACGAATCGTAATTAACACTACATTATAAAAGAATAAACATCCAGCAATTTAATATTAATTACTACCGAACGGAAGCGATAAACAAACAATATGGTGGTCGTTCACCAGTGAGGAGATTGCAATGCATGCTAGTCAGGCGGGGTCGTGTCAGAGACGTTGCATTTGGCTGGCGGCCCTGACCCTGTGGGTATAACAAATACAGCCAGTCAGCACTCCATGCAGGGAAATAGCGGACAATTCCTACATCCGAGACAATGTTAAACAGTTTGTGTTCACTGTATGACTTATCAACATCAATGTTCTTAGACTGCAAACTATGTACCAACAGAGTTCTTCTACGTATAACAGTTCACTTCACAGTGCTCTCGTGCTATTGGTTGAGCAACAAAACAAACACGCAAACAGCTCAAAGTTGTCCTCATCTATCGACTCCCAAAATTTAAATGTGGGATAATGTGGGATGGGATAAATGTGGCATGTATCTCAAAAAATCAGCCAGTTAAAAAAGTAACGACTGGTGCTAAACTGTTCATGGACTGCACAGCGACATTGAAGGCTGATTCAATATCATACAGCTTTTGGCAATTGCATAATTTAATCAGCAATGTCTGTGCCAGCAGACCATGCAGCAACTATACTGTAAATAAAAGCTTGTCACAAAAGTCCTGAAATTGCAGTAAAAAGAAATTATGCTAAAAAGACAATTGGTACAAGGGCAATAAAAAGTGTATATCAAAATGACAAAAGCAATGAAAGCTTTACATTATGTCTCAAGTACACTGAAAGTCAACACCTGTAACTGCAGCTACCAACCTCAGCTAGATTGCGCTCGGTGCCGAGAGCAAGCAGATTGTTGAACTCTCGCTCCAGAACCTGCCGTGCCTGAACAACATCAGACACCAATGCCATGGACTGATCAACAGGGCCCACAGTTTTCCGTGGAAATTTTTGCCAAATTCTGTGGGCCAGTTTGCAAAATTCTGCGGCTTACCACTACGTTCACCTTGGCGGAGATAATAAAGAGATATTCTACAGTGCAGACGATCTATATAGCAAAACTAACAATGCCTATTGCGCACCAGCACTGTAGTACACACAAGACATTTTCATGAAAAAAACACCGTCAGGCATTTATCAGTGCAACTTCTGCTGTCATACTGTCCAGCCTCACTCCCTACATGCAATGTTCTAGTTGTTTCTGGACAAGAACATGATGACAATAAATGTAAACTATAAACTACAGCCTGTATAATGGAAAAAGTTAGACGTTGAGGCTGAGTGTTGGATGAGCTGACCTGCCCATTGGAGGATGGAATCTGGAGTGCAAGCGCCATGCTGTGGTGATCAAAGGACTCGTCGAGTGCAATCAGTGCGCCGTGCACACCGGACTCGATGAGGTTACCGGAGTATTCCCGCAGACCAACCGACTGAACCCAGCGTATAACACGCTCGTTTGACCACACCATCACATCTGCACACATTACGCCATCACACCACACACACTCTGCAAAACTTATGCTCTGGAACTCACTACCAGGACATTGTTTACATGACCCTGTTCACGTCACCACCATCTTCAAATGATAACTTAGATATTTTTCTACTCAAGAATTTCCGTAAATTACGAGCTGATCTGGCACTGATGTATACGTTTACTTTCACTAGTTTCACTTACTGATGTATAAAACAGTCTAGATCAAACACATGCCAAGTATTGCACATCACTAGCATCATCCACGGATTAAAATGTCAGACAATGCAAACAACCTGAACCATTAAAGCAAAGAAAAGCAATCGGAATTTGTACCACAGTGCTAATACTGTAACAAAGTGCACTTCGTAGAAAATAATTTTAAAATCTGTTAAACAATATTCGAGCAGCAGTTCAGATTAGTTTTACCTTTGACATCGTCGGTGCTGTCTTCTCGCCTGCGATCCAAGTCGATGCGGTCGTAATTCACCCGCTTCAGACACGCAATGCCATACTGCAGACTAGTCCTACAGCGAATACATGACCAATCAACATGCATGAGCAGAGTTTAACAGCCCCCGCAACACACAGCAAGCCACTTCAGAAACAAGTCAACTCTATCAGTACTGACAAAAAATGCACCACAATCAATACGCTAAAAGCTCACACTAGCCAACCCAAAAACAAACAAACTGGCCTTAGTTTAAATTAAGAACATGCAAACATAAAAGTCAAAAATCACTGTCAACATCAATGAGTAAACAAAAGCACGATAGCAAACTTATGAAAATTGCTCACATGTGTACACAAGTGACTACAAAACACTTAAGCACCAAAAAGCACCCAACAGACAAGCTTGTAACTAAATTTTTATAGCTAAGTTACGACAAGCCTGTTTTGACATATGGCATGCCACAAATGCTGATTTCTCACCAACTTATTTACTTTATTTATTAACAAATCCTCTTAGATGAACTAATGATAACAGTCTCAACAGGATATGACTGAGTTTAAGCACAGACCTATGAAAGCTGTCGACCATCTTTAGTTGTCCGCGTAAGTCTTTCTTAGTAAGATGCTCAAGCATCCGTGCGTCGACAAGACATTCCATGAAGAGACTGCGATACTGAGGCAGACCAAGACTTGGCAGCCACTCGTTGCCAATCCATTCGTGATTCATCTCACCAAATGCTAAGTTCTTCACACATCACATAACAACAACTAGCTGAAAAATCAATGTAAACACAATTATCAGCAATCTATGTACACAATTAAAACTAAGGAAAAGTGCAAAAAAAGCTATAGAAACGGTAACATAGTATAATCTTCTGAGACTAAGATATGCCCAGAATCATAATAATCTATTAATACATTTTCTGCTAATATGCAGATCATGTCTCCAGTGGGACATGCGTCGCAGTGTTCCAAAGCAATGACAACCTGGTGGAACTCCCCATCTCTTCGGGGCATCTGGAGGTGGCCTAACATATCAGTCTGTATAATTAAACTATATAAAACTAAGTAAAATCAACTCAAGTGACTTGCATTTCACGACCAGTTAATTTATGACCACAGTGACATAAACATTAGCCATATAAACAGGAAAAACTGACCAAACAACAGTAAAAGCAGCATGTAAGTATACTGACTGTGCGGACAGTGCGTGGAGCAGACGGACTGGTCAGGCTGACCATCTCCTGGATAGCCAGGCGCAGCTTCAGCCGATGCAACGGATTGCTGATGCCAATCTCCTGCTGGATCTCTTGATCAGACAACGCCGACATTATGGCACCGCTCTTGACATTGGCGTGACAAGCGGCAACGTACCACGCAGGCATGCTCACCCACAACTGGCAAACACATTCACAGGCAGATAGCACCATGTTGAATGCACAGCGTAACAACAACGATGATCAGAATGACATTATCTCAACTAAGAGTGACATGGGGATGAAGTAAAATCGCCATCCCCACCCCATCCCCACACGTTTTG
>Ga0209367_1008854_pt1 | contig 13726 bp, 7 predicted proteins | sample WorMetLIZISLAND2_FD_187412 | JGI IMG/M metagenome (GOLD analysis project Ga0209367, IMG submission 187412) | Marine gutless worms symbiont microbial communities from Max Planck institute for Marine Microbiology, Germany - Olavius geniculatus... ... | reverse complement strand
AAATCACGCCAGACAATGTCGTAGAAATACTCAGCATCGATGTTTTTTTGTTTAAAATTGCGTTTCTGCGCGTCGTTTTGCATAGACTTACTGTGTTGAGTAAAATTTTGGCATATTTGCATTTTAGGCCTATATTATAACTTACGCTTCCTATGCACGACATTATTCAACTCTAAGACATTATCAAAAATAAAAAAAAGAAAAACGTATTGATTAAGGTTATGGTTACGAAATTGTTTGGCCATTTACTTAGTTAATTTAATTCTTCAAAAACTCAGCTAAGGAAAATTAAAAAGACACGTAGGCCTGTTTTTTCCAACGGCGTCCACGTTATAAATTTTCTGGGTTGGTGGCGGGGCTAAGCGATCATCGACGACCGCCTCGCCCGTTGTGTTTCGTTAAATACAATAACATACTGCTGTCTACTAATGCGGCCAAATTTTATATTGGTCCTGCTATAGGGAAATGAGTCCCAGACACCGTGTAGCTTTATCGTCGCATACGTCGGTCGACTCATGGATCAATGCATGGGGTTTCGTGAGTGACCTTCATGCTTGCGTAGGGTTCCGCGGCAACAAAAAGATTGAACAACACTGGTCTACTGAGCTTTGCTTTCTATCCCTCCATTGTGGGCAAGTCGAGTGCTGGCCTGTTTGGCTGGGGTTATAGCAGGCATTCACTAATGTTGGGTGGCAGCCTGATAGGTAACACAGTGTGACCTCACATGGCAGATGATATTTCTTGGCTGTGTAATGAGTTTTCCATAATGAGTTATACTCAGTGTTTAATAAAAATGGACCCCTTTTTCTTTCGTTCATAATTCGCTCAAATAATGATCAATTTATACAAAATATTTAGTAGTTGTAGATGAAGGAAAACGAATTCAAATTAATTCAACAAAATATGGTTGTTGATTAAAATAAATGTTCTTCGCTAGTCGTGATGAAACACCGACGTCATAATGTGTTGTGAGTACAAACTGGCTTGTCTCGACTGGTGCTGCCTGTTGCTACGTTGCTACTCTGCTTTGATGGTGAAATTAATCTGGTTCGCTGATGGGGGGAAAAAATGCTTATTGTGTCAGCACCAAGCAACATAAGGGCTGAAGTCAGGTGTCTCTCAAGCCAGAAATTCAACCATCTCGCAAGCTTTGTGGGCTGGTGCACTGTTTTGCTCGAACATGTGAAAGCGTTCCCACAGACATGTAAATACGATCGCTTTGCGCGTTTTTTTTGTGGCTGCGACTGTAAAACTTCAAGAATTTGTCACCAGTAAACCAGATTAAGTTTATTATTGAAACATGGTAGCTATGCTGCAACTGACAGCAATGCTAAGACAAGCAAGCTTGTACTCACGACACATTATGATGTCAGCATTAGGTCACGACTAGCAAAGAATATTTAATCAAAAGCCATATTATCTTGCAATATTTTGAATTAATATTTTTTTCAGCTACAACTGGTAAAAGCTTCGTGTAGATTGATCTTTATTTGAGTGAATTATGAAAGAAAGAACAAGAAATCTGAGCTAATGCTCATGAGATGCACGAGAGCCTATAGCAGTATTTGTTTGCAGGTAATCTTGGTCTATCTCTATCCATTTCATCGCAATTCACTCTTGTGCAGCCAAAAATCGTCAAAAAATCACTAAAAACCCTTATTTTTAGGGTTCAAGGTCAATCAAGGTCATCAATGTTGGCAATCCTAAGAAGCTCTTCGCCAGTGCTTGTTATGTTAAGCAGCATGTCTGTGTCTATCTGCAACCATTTTCATGTTAGACAAGCCAGCAGCGGATAAATAACCACTCTTTGAGAGGGGAACCCCCTTTTGACACCCACATGTGCAGGCCTCCTTGAACCTAGAAGGTCCGGACTTAAATTGCTAAAATCTACATTCAATGCTGAAAATTTCATATGCAGGTTGTTTTGGTTTGTCTCCAGCCATTTCAGCACAATTCGCTCTTGAAATGCGTGTTGCAGCCCAGAATCGCGAAAAATTCACTAAAACTATTTTGGGGGTTCAAAGTCATTAAAGGTCATCGATGTTGACATTTCTAAGAAGCTCGTTGACAGTGCTTGTTAAGTTAAGCAGCATGTCTGTGCCTATCTGCAACCATTTTCACATTAGACGAACCATTAATGGTAGAATAACGCTTTTCTAAGGGGGGTGCCACTCTTTCTCTTCCTCGTTTGTGGGGACCCCCTTCACCAAGTGGCATGAAATTTTGTCACAAAATACTAGAGACTCTAAGCTATCATGTGGTGAAAACCAGAAGTCTCTATCTCACCTGGGTTTTGATCGGTATTGGATTGTGACAGACACCAAGACAGAATTACCATAGCTAATACACGCTATATGCTAGCTCTTGTGCGTAAAAAGTGGTCCATTTTTTATGAAACACCGTGTATACATCATCTCGTAATCTTTAACCCTTTAGAATCTTGCATGCTTGCCTCTGTGTGTACTAATCATAGATCTTAGTGAAGACCAGTGCTGAGCCTGATGTCAGTGGAGGTGATTTGTTGTATTGTCGATGTCTCATCAGAGAAAATTCTATCTCAGTACTACGTACTCTCGGCATTGGAGAGTTTGGTGTGGTACAACATGCTGTCTGGACAAACCACTCCGGCCAGCAGGTCCTTCTCTCTATTTTTCTCTCCGCTTGTTTCTCAGTATGTCTGTTGTCAGAAGCTGCTTATATGGTTTGACAAGAAAATTAGAGCTGTCACAATTGACGCGTTAATTAACCCGTTAATGCGTTAATAAATTAACGCGCATTAAAAAAATTAACACACTTTAAAAAAATTAACGCACATACGTAAATTTATGTTTATTTACTAAATTTTGTGAAGCAAAAGTTGAAATATACCGTTAAACTGCAGTTATTTGACAATCGAATGAATTCGAGTAACTAAACTGTAGTTTTTGTTCCATCACTACTGTAAATAAATAATTATTTCGATTTTCGATGACATGCTAATAGATTTCTTTGCTACCTATGACGTCAGTTATTGTTGATTATACGTTTAAAAATGTGTTTCTAACTTTCTATATTAGTCAGGCAGAGCCCCTCAAACGTCGCGAGGCCTGTGATAACTTATCCCCCTACTCTCCCTCTCGACAAACTGGGTGCGTTAATTTATGCATTAATTAACGCATTAAAAAAATTATCGCACTGCGTTAATGCATTTAAAAAATTAATGCTTTGACAGCTCTAAAGAAAATGTGTGAGATAACTCTTAAAAAGGTGAACTGTATGCTTGGTGGTCAGTTACGCGTAGTCAAAGTTGAAGTGAATGCATAGAATTAGCAATGAAAATGAATTTAATTGTTTCATTGATCGTGGGTGACATTTGTTGATAGTTTAAGTTGCAAGATTTAAGTGCTGTAGAAAGCAGTGTGCTGCTACAGAAGAATTTGTTGGCAGTATGTTTTTTTACTTTAAACGTAGTATATTGATCAGTTATACACAACAGCTGTTGTTCATAAATTAGACATACGTATTGTCATGCGGTGCTTTTAAGTGCTGTTTAAAACAATTCGTTTTGCTCTTTGCTAACCTTGATGCTACAGCGCATTACGAATTTTTAAAATGTCTTTTTTTGCTTCTGTATAAATTAGCAATTGCACATTATATTGTATTGTATGTTCAGGAAGCAGTGGCAGTGAAGTGCATAGCTAAGTCCAAGCTGGCGACCGAGTCAACAACTCAACAGTTTTTGCAGGAGATTGATAACTTGACGACCGTTGATCACCCACACGTTGTTCAGATGTTTGGAGTGGCCAGCAGCAATGACAGTTTCATGCTGGTAACTTCTCTGCTGTTGCTTTGTTTACTTAATCAGTCAGTCGGTGACAGTTCTATGCTGTTATGTATCATCTCAGCACATTCGGCCGTTGGGCATTTTCTGTTGCAGGCCTGACTATCTGGAACTCGCTATCCAAAGACCTTCAGGTTCCGGAATGTGCTGTAGACATTTGGCGACAGTTGCTGAAGACGTTCTTGCAATGCTGGTGTGATCATATTAGAGCTGTTTTATAAGAATGCACTAAATTTACATTTGACGTATTGTCGGTAGGTCAGTTGTTTGGTTGGTCACTGATCAGTCCATCCATCAGTTGGTCATTCAGTTGGTAGATCATTTGGGCAATTGGTTGGTCAGTTGATCAGCCAACGGCAGTCTTGTGCTGGTATTGGTAGCATTGGCACGAGTATCATGATGTATTTTCTGTTGGCCATTTGGTTAATATTTCAGTGAGTTTTTTCACGTTGCGATTGTCTGTATGTTTGTGCCTTTCTGTAGGTGTCTGCCTGTCTGTATCTAGGTAATGGAGTACCTGGTATACTAGTCTGAGGTCACTGACTAAATGTCTAAGAAAGCTACGGCTTTACGTCTAATGTCTGTCGTATTTATGTCTGTGTCTATCTGTGTGTTTGTAAATGCCTGTGTCTGTGTTCTTATGTCTTTTTTTCTGTCTGTGTGTCTGCAGGTAATGGAGTATGCTAGTTTGAGGTCATTGACTGAGTGTCTAAAGAAGCCGACGGCTGGACGTCCAATGTCAGTCGTGTTAATGTGTGACTTTGCTCTGCAAGTGTCTGATGCGATGGCTTATCTTGAGAACCGTAGAATTGTTCACCAGAGTCTGTCAGCACGCAACATACTCGTGTTTGCTGCTGACAAGGTTTGTAAAGTCTAGACACTTACGTGTGTTATTAATTATCCATCACAACATTGTCAGTTTGCAGATGTGTGTTGCATACAAGTGGTTTGGTGGCTTAGAGCTGGTTTCTGGATCTTAACTGGCCAGTCAAGTTAGTGTTAAATGACAGATTTGCATAACTCGCGTTTCCCGTTGCACTAACCAACGGTCAAAATGGCCAAAAATTTAACTGGCGGAAATCGGCCAGTTAGCTAACCGTCGATCGTAGTTATCGTATTTAACGCAACTTTTGTACCATTTTGCAAGCAGTTAATTGAAGAATGTGATATTATAAAGCGATTATACCATATAGCAATGTCTTCAAAACACTCAAGGTGACGTTTGCTGCTACAAATTTTACTACAAAACCCGTTCATGAATGGACAAAATGGCTGTCTGCAATTGGTTGGCTGGCTCGTGGGCTGGCTGACGTGTGCTTGCGCTCATTAATATTCATGATGCTCGCCTGCACTAGGCAGAAGTGATAAGTGTCATGTGCATCGTTGCTAAGCAACTATAGTTTACCGCTCAGTTAGCTGACAGCCAGTCAAGGTTTTGTTCAGAAACGCGCACAAACTTAACTAGCAAGCTACAATTAACAGACGGTTTATTAACCGATCAGTTAACTAAAAGATCCAGAAACCGGCCCTTAGTGGTTAGCATATCGGATTCGTTATTGGAAGGTTGTGCTGTCAGGTAACAACTGTGAGCAAGTTGCTCATATTTACATGTCTCTGCATTTGTTACTTCGGGTTAAGTTTTGAATGTCACAGTGGATCGTTTGCAGTCAAACTTGAATGTGCTGACAAACTTGAATGTGCTCAACCTTCTACCCCCAGCAGGATAGGCAGTAAGTAGTAGCTTATGTGGCCGATTGAGGTGGTGATATGTCTGCTAGCTCAGACTTCTGGTAATATACACTGTGTCTCAAAAAAACTGGGACCCCATTAGAAATGATTGTAAGTCGGATTCAGGCTCACAAAAGTAAGCGAATTTTCTACCAAAAAAATTTTAAGCCAATTCTATGTAAAAGCCGAAATTTTTAAGAAAAACCGCTGTACAGTTGCAGAGATATGCCCTTTTAAACACAAGCACCCACAAACTCGAGACGTCCTGCTCAGTCAGCATCTTCTTCCAGCTATTCGTAACATTTCTGGATCCAGCACATCGAGCCAGGAAAACAGTGGAATTCTTGTCTCGCAATACTCCTGATTTCATTGCACCATCGTTGTGGCCGCCAAACAGCCCGGACTTAAACCCGGTTGACTATCAAGTTTGGAGTGTGCTCTAGCAGCACGTCTACCAGAGCCGGATTCACAACGTGGAACAGTTGAAAAAAACTCTGATCGAAGTGTGGCACCATTTCCCACAGGGAATCATTGACAATGCCATCAAGCAATGGCGTGTTCGATTGAGGGTGTGTGTTCGTGAAAACGGTGGCCACTTTGAGAACAAACTGTCCGCCTAACTGTGAGTCAAACTGATGCTGCGAGTGACGTCCATATTGATAACGTTACTACAACAGTGTCATTTTTTAAACATCTGTCTCTCATAAACAGTATAAGGAATTTTGTTGAACATTACACAGTTTATGGGGAATAAGTCATAGTTAATGTGACAAAACTGATATGCCATTAAAACAAAAAATCACGTAGTTGTTGCCATATGTATAGGGGTCCCAGTTTTTTTGAGACACAGTATAGTTTGTGAACAAGGGCGGTGGATGGCTACGTAGTGCACTTTGCTATCACTCACTCGTGCCAATCAGCTGCCAGTTCCGAGATTGCAACGCACTTATGGTCACGGATCTGACTCTGTAAGCAGCACTAAAACAAGCGACTTTTCCTTTACTTTATTATGTTGGCCCATTGCTTTAACATTCCCAACAATTTTATATTTTATGTACTCTTTTCGGTTTTTTTCAGTCAGGAACCACTTAGCCGTACAATGAAGCTTTTTTGTGGTCATTGTACAGGTGAAAGTGGCGGATGTTGGCTTGATGCAAGCTGTCGGTTGTGGACCTGATTACTATACGAGTCTTCTCAAATCAAGCCTCAAGTCATCCATTGCTTGGTGAGTTATTTCTCACGTTCACTTTAGCCATTCTGTGGTAGATTTGTGTGTTGCACTGTCTGATAGTAATTGTCAGTGTGTAATTTGGCCACATGTGTGACTCTGTCTCTGTGATGCATCGGGAAAATGACTGTGACATGCATCTGAGCCTTGTCTTGCATACATGCCCATTTTCACGTAACGATCCATTTTGGGGGGAGGTTTACATGTGGGTTCCTAACTTTGAAACAGAAATACAGAGTGGGTCATAAAAAACCGTCCCCCTACATGTCGGCTAATTATGTCTTCCAACAGTAATGTACATTTAAGGTGAATAACACACATTGAAATATAATCAATTCTGAGTAATATGTTCAAATTTCTTGCAAATATTTTCAGTAATTTGTAAATGGGATAAAATAAATGAAAGCAACCCAACTCTAGAGGAAACACAATGGGGAAAACAGTACCAAGTGAGCGTCTCATCAAAAATCGCAAGCACTTTAGCGAAAGTGTGATGGTATCAGTGGCAGTATCCAAGACAGGCAAAACCAAGGTACACTTTTTTGATAAAGGAACCAAGGTAGACGGACGTTACTACCATGAAACGCAGCTGCAGAACTGGCTTCTGCCAGACATTCATCAGTGGCATGGCGGGGAGTTCATTTTCCAGCAGGATGGCGCTCTATCGCACCGAGCAAAGTTAACGGTCGAGTTTGTGCAGCAGAACGTACCAAACTTTATCGAGCCTGCTGTCTGGCCGCCGAACAGTCCGGACATAAAGCCTGTTGATTATGCTGTCTGGGGTGCTCTGTAGCAAGATGTGTACAGTGTTCCGATCGTGGGTTTGGAGGATCTCAAAGACAGAGTGCATACCTGCTGGGCCAGTCTCGATCAACAACTGATCAACAAAGCCATTGATCAGTAGCGACCGAGATTGAAAACTGTAGTTAAAGTTCATGGAGGGCACATTGAACAGTTGTTTACTTGACTCTTTTCAAGACTTGTTGTGAGAAGTTTTTGCTGTTTTACTTAGACATATACGCAAGCACGTATTTCCGTTTGTGTTTCACTATTGTGATATAATACAGTTGGGGTGCTTTGATTCTATCGTATTATTTGTTAATAACGTTTTGACATACTTATTAGGTTTTGACATCAATATGTGCAGAACAGACTACCAATTTATATGGTATGTCATTTTGTCCATATAAACAAATGCAGTAGCATTTTAAACAGAATAATATAGGGGACGGTTTTTTATGGCCCACTCTGTATGTAAGAAAACCAAAATTTGTTTGAAGGTTTCCCAGAGCAGTAGTGAGTGGCGTGCTGCTTTTCTACTCAAAATGTTAAAGATTAGGCAGACAGCTACACAGTGTAATAGCAATAGGCAAACATATTTTTGTAGTTACACATTGTGCTCCAATTTGATCGTGTTGTCTGTAGGCTGGCTACTGAATGTCCGGCGGATTTTCACAGTTTTGCATCGTCATCCAGTGTCTGCGGCAACACAGCTACTGTCGGCATGTCACACGACTGACATGCTGACAGTGGGCGACTTCACTTTTTGACTTAGACTTTCGCTGAGTCTAAACTTCGGTCTAAGTACCTACTTAAGTCAAAAAGTGAAGTGATTTCGCTGAGCGAAAACATGGCGACTAACACGGATAGTTTAGTAAATTAAAACAGTCTGGTATATCAAAAATAAACACTGTAATGGCTACGCAATGACGTAAGACGTTACGTAATTACGTCATTTGCGTCCGCGGCGCAATTAAATAAGCAAGTCTAAGCGTAACTGGTTGACTTATTATTTGTGAGATTTGCCGGTTTTCCGCCATTTTTACCGCCATTTTTAATTGTTTAGTTGAACTGTGGTCTAAGTACAGACTTTAGCGTTCAGCTTTAGCTTTGGCCCAGTGAAAAGGCTCAGCAAAAGTCTAAGTCAAAAAGTGAAGTCGCCCAGTGTCTGTGTCGCCCATCTGACATTGCGATAGTGATTTGTGTCACACTGTGTTATCTGTAGGTTGGCTCCTGAATGTCTGGCAGATGCTCACAGTTTCACGTCTTCATCCGACGTCTGGGCATTTGCTGTGCTGCTGTGGGAAATGTTTTCCGGTGGTTCTCATCCCTGGGCTGGAATGTCTGGTGACCAGGTCTGTGATGTAATATTTTTTTTCAAGCTTTCAGTGTCTTAATAGCTTAATAATAAGGGCACTTTAAACAGTTAGTGCCACAAACAACGTGAACATTGTACTGAAAGTGATATGCTATGTATATCGGAAATAGAAATCATACAGTAACCAAATTTGCACTATTTATTCATGTAGTATGTATCAACTTGTGTTGAAAATTTTATTATAAACGGACTATGTTTGACAAAGTTATAGTAAAAATACTAAGAATACTGATGGACTCAAGTTTGCTGACCCGAGCATGGCCACCGTCAGTCCTCATTTTCAGAGGTCTATGGCTTTTACGCTTAGTAGTAATAAATGGCGATGGTTTGTGTGATACTGCATCTGTCAGTTTAGGCAGATCTGCAGCTCAAGTGAACTGGCTTGGTCCAAAAATTGACGGCTGTTCGACAGTCGACATTCGTCGGATAAACTGTGTGAACGTGAACTTTCACAGTGGCGGTGACAGCACCATAAAAATTGTCGTTTACTGTTACTGTTACTATGCTGATAATGCCGCTGTGTATGTAGATATTGTCTGCCGTTAAGAGCTCAAAACATCTGAGTCAGCCGTCTGTCTGTCCTGAGGACTATTATCGACTGATGCTGCGCTGCTGGAGTTTGCAGCCGGCTGAACGACCCAAGTTCTCTGAGATGTTTCTCTCTCTACTGCCTCAGGTTGACTCACTGCTGATTGATTGTTTTCGCAGTTGATATTCCCTGCTCTACATCGATGTTGATCAAATCACTAAAACTAAAGACTGGATAGACACAGTGCTGGACCAGGTCATGCTTTGGCCTTCAAGGTCCATGGCCATGGTCAAACTCACTTGTAAAATTTATGTAGACCTCAGTTAGACATTTCACCTTGTACATATAATATGTTGACTTATGCTTTATAAATGTATGAAATTTATGTCTCAATATAACCAAAAATGCCGTTGCGTTACATTATGCTCAAAAATCTGATCTTGGCAAGTGCCCAGAAGTGACGTCACTACGTGTACCCAGTCAGTGTTTACCAATTAATTTTAATATTTTTAATGGCAAAAAAATACTGTGTCGCATGACAACTGCAGCAGTACATAGGTAGGCAATGTGATTTTATATTTTACGTTGACTACGGGTACACGTGGTGACATCATCAGCATGTCAATATGGTGTCTCGTTTTCTGCATCGTTTTCGTAGATCGTCGACTTCAAATTAAGTTTCTTCGTGTTGACAAAATGCTGGGTGCCGATATTACTGTCAAAATTCTCAGAAAATTGTGCTGTATTAGGAAAATGGTAAGTTAATTTTGGTGTCCATGGACCTTTAATGCTCATGCATGGAACCATTGGTGATTTAGAATCAAAGGGATAACACATGGTGTCATCGACAATGCATTGGACTGGACAATGCAAAATTACCTGCAGATCAGCCATTCAAATGGTGCGTATTATGCCAATAGCCGAGGGAGGTTCGATCAAACTTTTTTCTTCCATCAGCTGGACCCCCGAAACATTCTATAAAAATAACCAAAAATTTCACCACCAGATGCGATTCTCATGCGTGAGATGCACAAAAGTGCATTTGTGGCTGGTCTTAGCCTGGAGCGCACTTGAGGAGCTTACAGTGCTTTCCAAAACCCATCGCTGGATTAATGGACGGCCCAGGGAGATGAAGTTATATTTTCTATCCTCTCTGTAAAAGTTGACCTGGCTCGGAACCGTCCACTCTGGAGATTGATGTCTACGTTTGGTGCTACGCACTCTTAGTGGTGCTTGCCAGAAATAATGTTGATGATGTAAAAGTTTGGCTACATGTTTGTGTATCTTTTGCAACATTTATGATTGAGTGCACGGTAGATTAAACTGTGAGCTGCTGCTGCTGCTGACTGCAGATAAAGCCGGTGCGAGTTTGTGTAACGAAGGCTTACAGCAGTACTGACGACAGCGACTGGTTGGCACTCAAAGTCGGCGACATCATCACTGTCCTCTCAAAGAAGTACGTTGATGTGTAATTTTATTTACTTGCTTACTCGTGGAATTAATCAACCACCTTATTCACTGAAAACTGATTATGGTACTAGAGACTTGCGTATAACGCAATCACGATTTTGTCAAAGTCCGTTATTTGTCCCGACCAAAGCACTGATTGATGAACTCTGCAATTTTGTACTAATTCATCTCAAGCTGCAGTGATTCTCCAGAACTGATGCAGCTTGAGTTGACCAGTTATAAACGTGTGTATAATTTTATTTATCATTCAGCTCAGTAAATATGATTTTGTACCAATGATGAGTAATGGTTGTTGTTGTTCTGTCAATGTTGTAGTTGTTGTCTCTGTTTGTTGTAGTTGTGTTGAGTCATCCAGTGATGATACTACTACGTGGCGTGGTGTCATTGAGTCAGCGGACACTGTCGGTGTATATGTTGGTTTGTTCGACTCCACTTTCACAGTGTCGTGTGTTGATCGCAGCGCCACTGTCAGGACGGCTAAAGTCAGTCGTGCTGGTGAGTGAGTGAGTTTCTCACAGTTTGTGTCCTTACTCATTGCATGCTACGTATCTGACTGGTAGCATCGTGGTGAGAGTAATAGGGGGCATTTGCATTTTCGTACTGAATTTTGGCCCATCAGGGAACTTTTGTTGGATATTTATTCTAAAGATACAAAATCTTGGGCTGAAAATTTGCATTTTGGGGAGGGTAAAATTTAACGACAATTGAAATTTCCAGCATTCATAATCTTTTGTCAGATGTTTGCATCTGTCTGTTGGAAAATTGCTATTTCCTGATGTTACCTGTTTATTCTATGTTTTATTCTATTTTGTTCCACATCGCTGCTGTTCATAATGTAGCGAAGAGGTGTATATGACGACTAGTATGATGATTCTAGTATAATTATTGACATGTGATAGCCATCCGGTTGGCAGCTTGATCTAACAGTAACATTGTTGGTCACATCAGCAAAGTTATTCTATACTGAATAGGGTGAGATGGGTGACTGTTCGTGGATATACACTCGGTGAGTAACCAGGCTACCCAGGTCAACTCAGCCTGGCCATCCCTCCAGTAGGAGCAGTGAGTGCCAGCACAAGTTTGGGCATGAACAGGCACAGTGCATGATGCACTCACTACCCCCATATACATTGTCTTGCGTATAAACTGGCGTGTCTGGCTGAAGGCAGATCAGCGCCACAGTATGATCCATGTGAATTCGGACGGACTTTATACGTTTGAACTTCTTTATCACGACCAATCAACTTCACACGTCGGGAAGATTTCCAATGGCCATACATTGCAACGTGTCATCCGATCCACTTTATCTAAAGTTTGGTAGGGTTAGGTGTTCCATCTGTCTGTCTGTCTGTCTGCCTATGGTCTGGAGTTAGCTTGTCCGTCACTTTGTTTTGGTGATAGGTATAATGAACTACATGTGGATATGATTGGCTGGCCTTGTGTTCCATCATGTATTTGTATATGTGTGTCTGTATGCTCCTCTCTGTGTGGTCTAGAGTCAGCTCGGTTGTCGCTACGTCCCGGAGCTAGTCGCAGTAAACTTCATGCGGGTATGATCGGCCGGCCTGAAAACGACCTTCGTCACATTGGTCATGTCGGCTATGATGGTGTGACGTTTGGTGATGTGTCATTTGTTGGTGATGACTACAACGTGCTGCATGCCAGCACTGCTGTCAACAGCAGCAGCAATAACACTGCACGTGAGTTTATTCATGATTGTGACTAAGGACAAAAACAGCCCATTGCCAAGAGACTTAAATGGTTACTCAATTTTTAACCTACCTAAGTGGTCCAACTCAAGCACAAAATGACCCAGAGCCAGGTTTAAAACTTGTCGCTATTTCATACTTCACTGTTATGATGACTTACTTGACGTGTATGTAAAACTTAACAAAATGAATAAATACAGCGGCCCAAATCTGAGGTAAGTAAGTAAGTATGTTTATTTGCCAACGTGTTTTACAATAAGGTCTTTCAAACAAAGAACAATATCTACACCGTGTCTCAAAAAAACTGATTTTGATAGTTTTTGGCGTACAACAATGCAAAGAAACTTGATATAAATGGCTGTAGCTGAGCCTACTTCACCTTAGTACTGTCACTACACTACGTTGTGAAATGCAGTTTTAAGTCATAGTTTGGCCATTTACAACAATGAATTCATACTGTGTAGTGCATGCGTCGGCCCAGAAAATCACTGAGACTGCAAAATCGCTGAAAATTTATTACGTATCATTAATGATATTTCTTTTAATACTGTATGTCGACGAGCTGAAATGACATATCAGCAGCAACTGAGCATTATTGAACGTGCTGTTGGCAAATGGCATCAAAATCTACCACTTGCATTCATGCTGGTGGAGGACATTTTGGGCACATGCTGTAACAAAACAAGAAATTTGAGCTAATGCTCATGAGACACGCAAAAGCTTATAGCAGTTCTGGTTCAGTAGTTTAGCTGAAAATTGGGGTGTTCATGCTAAGTTAATATACAAATACCAAATTCTCTATCTGGATCTCATAACTATAATAATGATAATAAAAATAATTATGAAGCGGATTTATACAACGGTAGTAGCATGGCACCACCTTGTGCATGAGACTTGTGTCGCAGCCTGAAATCACCAAAAAATCCATAAAACCCTCTATTTTGGTGTTCAAGGTGATTCAGGGTCATTGAATTTGGCGCCAATCGAAAGCCAGTGTACAACTTCCTATTACTGATTAATAAATGTACAAAACATTAGTTTATACACTTGTTAACGGCAACATTCAAGGACTTGCACATCGAAA
>Ga0209367_1008853_pt1 | contig 13728 bp, 6 predicted proteins | sample WorMetLIZISLAND2_FD_187412 | JGI IMG/M metagenome (GOLD analysis project Ga0209367, IMG submission 187412) | Marine gutless worms symbiont microbial communities from Max Planck institute for Marine Microbiology, Germany - Olavius geniculatus... ... | reverse complement strand
ACTTTCCATCCCTTGCTCGGAAACTCATTAATTAGCTTCTTGGCTCCAAAACCCTTCAACGTGTTAAGTTCGGAGATCAAAATACGATCTTCTTTAGTAAGCACTGGCATGTTTACAAAATCAAAGCGTTGTCTGCTACCCAGTCAACAGTAAGCTGGTTCCCAGCCACAATGATTTCGTAAATAACTAAATAAATACGCACCCATGTCAATAAATGTCTAGGCTAAAAACATGCCAAATATTGTCCAATTTCGTTTATATTTGACAAAGTTATTACAGAAACAAAACAGTTCCACTTTTTTATGGTTCACAGTGTAGTTACTGTCATTTGACTGACTTATGAAAGGCAGAAAAGGTTGCTTTTTTACTGAAACACCATGTACAAAAATATTTGTTTTTTTGTTTAACCAGCATGCTTATGTTTGGAACTTGTGTAAATTCCAGGTAATGTTTAAAACATGTTATTTCTGTGTCACACCATAGCAACCTCTCCCTGTGCCCCAGATTCAGTATTTGTCATATCCTTAACATTGTTTACTTACTGACTTTGTCTAGGTATGCCGTCTCCACATGGCAGTGCGGTGGCAGAATATCTTGAGATTGCTTAATGCTTGAGGCATGCAGTGCTTTCGACAAATAAAAAAGACGTTAGTGGTGGTAGCAGCTGTTATAGCCGGGGGTGTGTAATTTGGTGGCAGATTTGATTTATGCGAGGTCCATAGTTGTGATAAATGTTGATAAACACTGATTATATTTTTTGGTAAAAAAAATGCTTTCGTGATTTGTTGTTTTCTGATGTTTTCTTTTTATAATAACTGTTGATTATCAGGAGTCAAAGGCTACTGATAAATTGATAGTGGATTGTGTATTTAGAATGTCTTACTTATATATGCTGAGAAGAATTGATTGAACATGAAAATACTGTATAACTTAGCAGTGGATTTAGTCACTGTATCAAGTGAACTGAGTTTCATGTTTTCTTATTCAACATTTGCAGATATGTTTGTTTTATCGATAAAATCATGTTTTGTGGTTCTAAAATTTTTCCCGTCACATCTGCGCAGGCAAGAGAGAGAACAAGCCAAACTACACACATGTGTTCAACAGCGAAACGTTGCAGCGCATCGCTGTTCGGTTGCCTCTCACGGTGTCCGAGCTGTCGGCTGTGGAGGGCGTGGCTGCAGTCAAGGCGGAGAGATATGGATCGGAGTTCTTGGAGATTACCGTGAAGTTCACATGCCAACTGTCAGGTAACAAGCTTCTGTTGCACTGCTTAGAATGCAGGGTTCAAAGACTCGAAAACCCATCAGGTTGGCCTTTTAAAACAGGCATCACCCAAAATCAAGCTCATTGGCCTTTTCTGGAAAACCCAGGTCTAGTTTTTTAACCCTGTGAGGATGGCTCTTTTATATGTACGTTTATAGTACTCAGAGTACTGTAAACATTGTACAGAAAAAGTGACCCAATATAGTGTGCAAAAAATTTGCATTCAAGTTATATTAATGGTTCCATCACCCACCCACTCCCAGACGTAATCTGATGGCACTAAATGTCCGTGGATAGCTCATAAGTTACTGATTTGCCTTACTTAAAGTGATAACTTAACAATGAGTAAAGGCTAAATATACACTGTGTCCCAAAAAAACATCCCCGACATTTTTGACCGTAACTTAAAAACCAATTACCAGATTTTGATAATTTTTGGTACGAATATTCCTGACACAACTTGCCATCAATTGACCGTTCAGTTTTCCACCTCACCCAACCTTTGTTTCTGCACTACCTGGGGAGAACACAACCAGTAAAATATCACTTTTTTGTCCCGTGCGATATGATTGCTTAATTAACATAACACGTAAAAACACATTTCGTTCACATTTCTGACACTCGAGCTGACATTTCATCCAGTTGTTCATTTTTCAACTGCCTGCAGCAAAATTGCTTGAAGTGTTCGCCCACTATGCGAACGCAGGCAAGAAGATGCTTTCTCCATTCGTTGACAGCAGTATCGATAAAGTTCTGCTCCAGACCAATGCAGGCTGTACCAGTCACTTCTTGACTTCAGAAAGATTCCTAAACGTTATCTGGATGACACACTGCTGCATGACAGTCAAACCTTGTAATAGACCAGCTGTTGGGGCCCACAAATTAGGATAGATGGAATTTATTGATGTTTTTTCAATTCATTTTAACCTGTATTGTGCTTGGTCTGCTTTCCCCAGGTAGTGCAAAAGCAGACGTTGGGTGAGGTGGAAACTAAAACACTTATTTAATAGCCAGTTGTGACAGAAATATTTCTGCCGAAAAGTATTAAAATCTGCTGATCTTTCTTTAAGTTACGATCGATAATGTTGGGGATGTTTTTTTCAGGTTTTCTGTTTATTTTAATACATATTTCACTTGATCTGCTTTCCGAAGGTAGTGCAGAAGCATACATTGGGTGAGGTGGGAAACTGAACAATCATTTGATGGCAAGTTGTGTCAAGAATATTCTTACCAAAAATTATCAAAATCTGATAGTTGGTTTTCAAGTTACAGTCAAAAATGTTGAGGATGTTTTTTTTGGGACACAATGTATATATTGTTACTCCCTGATGAAGCAATGGCTGTATTGCTGTCAGGTTTGTCACTAAATGTTTTCTCTGTTGATTAAGTAAGTAACTTATGAACCGCTGCACTTAGCTTTTGCATGAACGTGTACCTTGATAACCTTTAGAAGGCTATTGAACATCAAGGTCATAGTCAAAGGTCATGGTCACACGGGTTTCTGTGCATGATACTGCATGAACCAGTTGGCCTGGACTCAGGGAATGTCATTCGCTAGATGGCGCCACTTCATTACTGCCTGTGGAAGTGACTGGGGTAGTGCTTAGCCATGAGCAAGGCTCGATGATAAATTGTTAACAATGAGATAACATTAATAACAAGTTGTGTGATTGCGTGTGTGTGGTAGCCGTTGACCAGCAAGAGATGACAAATGGTTCCGATGATACGGATGCGGACATGTTCATGAACACCTCCGTCAATGAGTCTCCATACTTTGTGCACGAACCGAGCTCCAGCAACAGTGTCAAGAAGTCTGCCAACGTGAGTCATAGTCTGTCGGTGAGGGAGGTCTTGGCTTCGAGGCACTTAATAGACCATAAAATCAAATCTTGGCCTTGAGAAGAGTCTTGTTTGCATCGCTGGTGGTCAGATTCGCTTGCTCATTGTAATGTTTGCTTGCATCTGTTGTCTCCAATCTGCCACGATCGAGTTTGTTAAGGTGTAAAAATCTGACGACCTCTTTGCCTATTTTAACCCAATTTCCCAGTCCTTTGATGCATTTTCGTATGGATGTCTCAAATACAGTAACGAGCCCTGTGAACTAATTCTAGTAGTCAGTAGCTCATGAGATACGTTTTGGAGCTGCTATATGCTGAAAGATCGAGAGTGTTATAGCATATTTTTCCCTTAGAATATAAAAATTTTTGATTGCAATAAGCTTGGCCATATATTTGATATTTAGTCTCAGTGGGATTGTAGAGGGGTAATTTGTAAATACCAACAGTTCATTATAATAATAGGGTTGATTTATCACTCAAGCTGTTATGTGTTCTTGCATACTGAGCCACCCCCTTTTGTAGTGCTTTTAGCCAGTCTGTGTTAAACCCGATTAAGCTAGCATACAACCCAAGTTGGTTGGATGGCCACTATGCCAGTGATCTTAGTAACATGCTTATGCAGAACTTGCTATTTCTTCCCTAGCGGTGGCCTTAGTCATTGCCAATACTCATTATGCCTACAAACAGAGCGATGGTCAAAGACTGAATTGGTGTGGGTAGTTCGGTCAAATAGATGTTATATATATCAGCAGTCACCCATCTCAGTGCTAACCCAGCTCGGCATAGAGCAGCTCCGTTGATGCGACACACGATGTTGCCACTATGGTAGACTGTCACAGTGCACTATGGTTAGTATGAATTTAGCTAATGTGTATTGATATTGCAGGGTAGAAAGAAGCCCAGGGGGAAACGCAGGCCGAGAAATCCAAGGAACCGCGGCGGAAACCGAGGCTGGCAGCGTGGAGTGCGAAACCAAGCTGCCGGATCTCAGACTGGGTACAAGAACAAGAAACAGCAAGGCAACCAAGGCAGCGTTAAGGGGAAGTCGTCGAATTGTGGGAAACAGAATTTGTCGTCGTCGTCAACAGTGCCTGCGGCTCGGAAACAACCCGGCATTCTGGGATTGCCACAGTGCCGATCTTTCCTTACTAGCGGTGTCGGCCAATATATGGGATAAACACAACCATGCCAGTAAACTTTTGCCATATCTCTGCGAGGTTGAGCCTACACCAAACACGGTAGTTAGCATAATTACACATGTAAGGTTTGGTGGGATATTTAACAATAGTAAAGTTATAGGCAAAGGTGTGGCGACATTTTTTTTACCCACGGTGTACATTTCTTCATTTACAACAAGTTGTTAATAGCTGTTTATTTAGTTAAGTTAACAGCAGCAGCATGATAGCAATGTGCATTTGTGAAATATGACAATATTTTAACACAGCCGTGGCACAGCTTTGTGCATGACGTGTGGTAGTGTAAACTGTTACTAAGTTAACTTGTGTTATGCATATTATGATGATGCCGAATGTGTTTTAAGGATAAGTTGACCTCCCACATGCATAGGATGATAGAAGAGAATGTTAAAGAGACCAGAATATGGTGAGAATGCGGCCATTGCCAGGATGTTTTTGAGGACGAGACTGAGAACGAGAAAACTTCTGTCAGGCCGAGAATGAGGCTAACAACTAGTATTCTGAGGATGAGCTCTTAAGATTTGGCCACATTGCCATTCGAAAATTAGAAAGAAAATTTTAACATTTCTGATTAATTGATTGTAGACTTGTATCATGCAATATGTTGTTCGAGTATGTTGCTTGAAGATGTTTATTGATGAAAGTGTGAAAATGGCAGACACTGATTTATGGTCAGTAGTTTTATTGTTGTGTTTACACGTTTGTTCAGGTTGCTGTCATGTTTTTAGAACAGCTGAATTTGCTGACTGTTGTGCTCTCTTTATACTAGAAGCTGTTTCTGATACAGCTGTTGAGTCAAGTGATGGTATATTCTATGTAAATGTTTAAATGTTTGAGCCATCAAATTAATGTCGTGACTTGCTTCTGCTTTTAGTGATCCACAGACTGAGCACTCTTAATGTTTGCCGATTTATGCACCTATGTTACAGCTGCGTGTATCTGTCTTCCTTCTCTTTGTCTTTTTCACCGATATCCTTACCTCTAATATATCATGCAGCATTACACTATGCCTTTACCATTGCATTTCCATATTGTGTCAAATATATATCTTCCTATCTTCTTTAAGTATACATGGTGTTTCATAAAAAAAACAACCCTTTTTCTTTCTTTGATAAATCACTCAAATGATGACCAATTTTCATGAAATTTTACCAGTTGTAGCTGAAGAAATACTAATTCAGAATATTTCAACAAAATATGGTAGTTGATTAAATATTCTTTGCTAGTCGTGACGTAACGCTGATGTCATAATGTGTCATGGGTACAAGCTTGCAAGTCTCAACTGGTGCTGTCAGTTGCTACCCTGTTCCGATGGTGAAAAATCTGGCTCGCTGATGACAAATTCTTGAAGTTTTACAGTTGCAGCCACAAAAAATGCGCAAAGCAATCGCATTTACGTGTCTGTGGGGATAGTTAGACTTTTACATATTCGAGCAAGACAGTACACTAGCACACCAAACTTGCGAGAAGGTTGAGTTTTTGGATCGCAAGATGCCTGATTTCATGTCCCCATGTTGCTTAGTGCTGACACAACGAACATTTTTCATCAGTTCACCATCGAAGCAGGGTAGCAACTGATACCACCAGTTGACACTAGCAAGCTTTATGACACATTATGACGTCATCATTACGTCACGACTAGCAAAGAATACTTAATCAATTGCCATATTTTGTTGAAATATCTTTTATTAGTATTTCTTTAGCTACAACTGGTAAAAATTTCATGTAAATTGATCATCATTTGGGTGAATTATGAAAGAAAGAAAAAGGGGTTGTTTTTTATGAAACACTGTATGTAAAATTTCCTCATTAGTCTTCTTGTCCATCATTCAGCTGACTTTCCATTCTCCAGATCGCCAATAACTGACCAGTTGTCAATGCTGTTTTAGTGCATACATTAAATGCTTTTAACTGCTTTTGACCATTTTTTTGCACTGAATGGCCTATTTTATGCTGATGTGTCATTCAGAAACTACTCGTGTATGCGCTGTTTTTTTGCAAAGCACAGATTAATACTATCGGTTGCACAGTATGTTTGCAAGACACTTTGTTAGTGGCCTTATGTTTCATGGACCCTTGTGTGAGTCGATCTAAAGAATTCTTTTTACATGTATTTTGATAGTAGGAATGCATTCTATGAGCTAAACTGTTAGGCATTTACATGTAACTGTTAAATTGATGCATTGTGTAATGTATTCTGTCAAGTGAAATATCACGTACCTATTTGTTGTGTCATCAAAGTATACTATGTCGTCACAGATGACTGCCAAACTCATTTGCATGCAGATTACTACTACTGATTTCATATAGTGCTGGCTATAAGCATTGAATGTTTGCCCTGTACACATGTCTAGTCTTCTTAATTTTCTCAGTAGTTAAAATTAAATGCTAAAATGCATACTGTTTGTTTTTCTGCATTCTGCACTGACATAATTTAATTGAGATTTTCTTATTTGTGCACATGTTGTTATTAGTCTACTGCTCCATTTGTCTAATAATATAGACGATGATTTTTAGCTGAATTACATTACATTTTCTCATTGTTGGTAGTTTTGCTGCAAAATGGCCTGGGCAGGTATTGATGAAACGTTTTTAAAAATGGATTAATCTCCGGAAATTGACTTTCTTTAATCAATTAATTTGTAGTCGATCAGAAAGGCCACAAAAACTGCAGAATTCAACTACTGGTAGCTGTTGTCATAGCAAAAAAAGCAGAATTTTGTAAAAAAAAAAATGAGACACAGTGACTTATGTGCAGTCAGATTACATGAAGGAGTCTGGTCATGCGATGCGGGCTAACGTAGTGCAAACTGCAAAACTAACAGTGTAGAAGCAATTTTAGTCGATCGAAATAAATTAACTGAACATTTTTTGTCCATCAATTAATAGTTAATATTTGGATATCTAAAATTGGCACATGAAATGCAGCACTGTGAAACTGAACACTACAACTGTGAGCAGTGCTGACGTGTAACGATGCAATTGTCGAGTATTACAGTCATGCATACAGAACTGCCAACACTTATCAGCACCCCCAAAAAGCAAAATTTCCAAAATATGGTTTTCAAAAATGTCCATTTTTGTGCAATCATCATACACTTCAATGCAGACATATCAGAAAGTCACCTTTAATTGATTAATTAACAATAATTAACATTAATTAATTAACATTACGAGAGTAGAATGGCAAAGCATCCTATCTGTTATCAATGATATTTGAAGAAAATTGAAAACCAATTTCTATGTGATGAATTTTTTCAGACTTTATTAATTAATTAATTAATTTATTAATAAATGACAAACTTATATGCTTGCTGTATCTCATTCTGTTACGAAATAAGTATTGAAGGAGTACTGTGAAGAACTCTGTAGTTTGTGATTAAAGACATTCTGCTATATACAATTGTAGACAGCGATGTTTTGCCATTGATTCTGCTAATGATGCAACAGTCAGTCTAATATTGGACACAGTGCTTTGCTACAATTCGTCATAGACGGGGTCAGCTGTAGGTGCAACGGGCGGCTGACGGCAAGCTGCTGGACTGGTGAATGTCAGTTGATGATAACACCCTGTTGACTCAGTGATTCCAGTCAGAGCGTCCGTCATACCACACTCAATATCCACCTACATGTAGGCAGACATAATAAACTACAATGTAGTTAATAACACACTGAACACAATTAGGTCAGTTGGTAGTGTGACTTACATCAAGAAGTATGACTCCCGGCCACGTTGCTAACAAGTAGATACTACTTGGAAGGATGACTGCAAAAAAAGTTAACTTTGATATTATAATCAACTACTGAGGTCAGTTCAGCTTGAATTGTCGTTGTTTTCTGTTGCCAGTTTTACCGTTGCCGTTTTTACCGTTTGCCAGCCTGCCTGGTTGGGATGCACCAGTCAGTCTAACATGACAAACTAACATGTTAACGACATGTTCACCTGTGTCGGCCGGCAGGTAACACTGATCCAGTGATCCCATATGGCAGGTGATGCTCTATAGCTCTGAAACAGTAATCATGTCTAGATAGACTCAGAATGACCTTGGATAGTAGTGGACTAGTTACGCAGCAGTTACTGTATAGCAAGAGTTCATGTATATGACTAGAATGGAAATCCACTGTACCGGTGTGATGTAATTGTGTACAAAATATTTAACCTGTTTAATGTTGACTGGCTGCCTGTGCCTTATGAACGTGAACCTTGTCATTGTCAAAAGCAGTATGTCAAAAAAGACCACAGGCACTGGGTATCTGAAGTAGTGATGATTCGATATATCAAAAATATCGACATATCATTTTTGATATCGATATATTGTATCGTATTGTATCGTCGGGAAAATATCAAATTTTCAATATATCGCGATATTTTACGTCAGAAGTATATATTTTTATTACTCCACTGCCAAAATAACTAGAATAAATGGAGAAAATGACAAACTAACCGAAGCAAACAAACTACAGTGTCGTAATTCAACGACACCTACGACAGTCAATAGTTAATTTTTAAGTTTACTGGCACATTTTGGTATCTATGTAAAGCAAACTGCCTTGCCGAACGTTCACGTCTTGTTCTTGTGCTTGTGTAAGATTTACATACTTATCATTTTAATAATATCGATATCGTGATATTTTCAATTTCGATACGATATCGATATCGAATCATGACTAATCTGAAAGAAGGTTACAATTATAATAATATGTAACTTAGACATGAAGAACACTAGACTAGAATTAAATTACCTTTGCTGACCGTGAAAGCCCATCTGGACATCTCTCGCCATCACCGTATTGCATCACTTGGTATTTATGTTCGTCTGTTGTGCCCCATTGTCCCCATTGCCTGCAAAATACAACATGCCATGGTTAATGATGATAACAACTTTACCTTGCATTTCACAACACGGTTATTATGCAGCCGTCTTAATAGGCTGCAATATGGGATCTGTCCCGTATGGGCTGCTAACTCAAAAACGAAAATGCGTAGGAAAAAAACTAAATTCATGTGAACGTTCCCCAGGCCAAGAGTATCTGGTGTACTTCAATTTTTAGCTTACAAGATCAGGAGGACAGCCGCACAATGTTAGCATTGGGCCTATATACATCTCTACAGTGTCATAATTACATTAAAACTAGGAAGCAATCGGTCATGAAACTAAGATGAACAATAATGTATGGTAAATGGCATGAAGTACATTTCTTATACATAACAAGAAAGCCCAACTAACACAAAGGGAAACGTGCAACAGCAGTGCATGTTTGAAGGCTCACTGCGAACAAAATCTAAGCGCACCGATCCCAGCAACTGACAATGGGTACGATGCATTCACATACGCCAGATGGTGCCACTGTCTCGACCGACTACTGCCGTTCGAATGGCTTCTTTGAACCTAGGTAGTCAAAACTTGGACCATTGAAATCTACGTTTGATGCTGAAAATTTCATATGTAGGCTGTCCTGGTCTATCTCTAGTGATTTCAGCACAATTTGCCGTTAAAATGTGTGTTGCAGCCCAAAATCACTAAAAAGTCTATATAAAAACCCTATTTTAGTGTTCAAGGTCATCCAAGGTCATTGCTTTCGGTGCTAATCGAAAGCCAGAGTACGACTTCCTATTAGTGATTAATAGTAACTCAGGCATAACTCTCGCACCATTCCTGAGATAAAGTGACTTATTGGCTAAAAATCGCAAATTTTCCCTACCCCCCTCTCATTTAGCGCCCTCACTTGGGGTGACCCCTGCGGAATTTTTGGAAAAGCTTCACGGATCCAGAAACTAGAGTCTGCAAATTTGGTGATCCTAGCTTGCACCGTTTTTGACTGATCCACCCGTGTGAGGGACGAATGGATGGATGGGCGGACGGACGGACGGACAGACAGAATTGCGATGCATGAGACGTGCTATAGCAGTACCTGCTGTTGCGTGTAAAAAGCAATCCTTCTCAAGTTACTAAGCTCATAGGGCAGGACTGATCTCCATTTCCTCAGCCGTCTGCGTAACCACGGATGTGGGACTAGTGCATCATACAGTATGCCTTTTATGCCTTAGCAGTACGACAAAGATGGTGTCAAGAATTAATCAGTCACCATGAACCACTGATAACGAGCAAAAGGAAAACTGTGATGAAAGAAATTATGATGGAACAAATAAATAGCTAACCCAAGCAATAGAGAGAGTCCAGTGGCTTTACTATGCTGTGTGACTCGATCAAATGGACAGAATGAGTAGGTGTAATTAGCACCGTCCGTGAACTCATAACATCGCGAGTTGATTGATGCAAACGAATTCGACGGACCAAAGTCAACTGCTAGCCAACGCTGACACTGACTGCAACACAAGCAACAATATCAGTCACTATTCGGTTTGCTTTCACACGGTATCTACAGCGTGGCCCATAGAAAACGTGCCATGAAACTTTCTTCCATCTCTTTCCCAAATGTTTGCCGATTTGAAAAAAACTTTCACTCTCGCAGTCACATGCTGTAGTAAATTTGCAATACTGGAAACATGGCTATTAAATATACCAAAAATACCCGAAGAAAAACTGGGCAACTAAAAAATTCAAACTATCAAATGGCATGAGCTGTGTTTCTTTATACAACAGCTGCTTCACAGTGCAGTGCAGTTATTGCGCAGCTGTCCTAACACCAAAAGGAACAAAATAAATCTGACTGGAGTTCACTGACGACATTCAGCAGCTTCAGTGAGACGTCGTTGAGCTGTTTTTGCACCTTTTTTGCAGCTGCAGCAAACACAGCACAATCAACAACATAACAAAGGTTAATGTGATACTATGGTATTTCCTTACAAGTGGACAGAAGCGCTTTAAAATCTCGAAAGTGTTGGCTGATTGGCATGAGATAATAATACTGCCTGCATCAGTGAACAACTGGACTGGCAGTGCAGCCAGCAGACACAATTCAGTCCCAATGGGCCACATTAGACCTTCATCCCATAGCCTATAAGCTATTACTGATTTCCCATCTCCCTAAAGGTAGAAGGCTAAGTTGACTGAAGCATGCAGTATGTTACCAACTTGCTCAGCCCACAGAAGACACACATGAATACATCCATCACGACAGTCACTCAGGTACACTCCTTTTTAGCAGCTATTTAACTCTGCTAAACTTGCATTAGCTGGCAGTTCTCCATTACTTTACACTAAGCCAAGTTTGTAGTGTGATTGGTGACCTTTTATAGGTAAACCATCCTGGGACTCAACAAATCCACCCGGCACAACTCAGCCTGGCCATCCCTCAGTTGGGAGGCATAACAAGTACTGTGATGATCATGGCCACCGATAGGGAAGCAAAGGCGAGTTCTGCTTAACAGCTGGCCATGCCCCCGTCCCCGGCATACTGACCTAGTTTGTTCAAGGCACTCTTGGCTGTTAACACAGCCAGCAATCCAGATGACTTAGGCTGTACTAGATTAAATACCTTGCCAGTTCAAAGCAGTTAGTTAGGCACCAGGGGCAAAATTTTCAACACTTTCCTAAGACATTTTCCAAAGATCTTCCTATGTCAGATGATTTAGGAATTCCACAGAAGTTTTATTATCCAAATTTTCGACGGCTTTCTTCGCGTTTCCAAAGAACTTCTTCTTTTCTTATCTTCCTAAACTAGTTCAACCAATCAGATGCGCTTATACCGACCATGTGACATAATCAAAACTTCTTAGGAAAACTTCTTATCTTAACACGTCCATGGGAAACGCATTTTACACACCGCTTTGTGTTTTAAGTTGACTAAACATCAATTTCCTTTACTTACTCATTGTTGATTTTACTGCAGCGTTACGCAAATAACCTATGATGTCACATATGACGTCTAAGCTAAGTGTCAACATTGTGTACTTTTTTGCAAATTTCGTTTTATTACACAGCTTTCTCCGTGTAGGACAAGGTTATTGCTTTCCTATATATTTGCCTAAATTCTTCCTAAGAAATTTCCAAAGAAGTTTCGAAAATCCGCATACTTTCTTTGGAAAAGAAGTCTTCCAAAGATCTTCCTAAGAAGTTTTGAAAATTTGGCCCCACGAAAGCATCTGGCCTGTAAACCTTCTCTAAAATTTCTTGGTTAGACTGAAAATCCAGAAGAAGATTTACGCATTATTTGCATGGGGTCTCATCTTCTTTGGCCTTTGCCAGTTCAAAGCACGACAAAGGCCAAAGAAGATGAGACCCCATGCAAATAATGAATAAATCTTCTTCTGGATTTTCAGTCTAACCAAGAAATTTTAAAGAAGGTTTACAGGCCAGATGCTTCTCCTGGTGCCTAACTAACTGCCAGACTGTTACACATGTCATTTATGTGACAAATTGGTGCAGAGTGTTACTTACTGCATGAAACCTATGACAGGACAGGAGACTGTTAATAATGTTCATTGCAAATGTTTATGCCCAGTGTGATAAAGTGCACTAATTAAATTCTTTAGCTAGTTCTATAACACCAATATTTCATAAGCTATGGAGTGTAATGACGAACAAGTTATTGCCAGTAGAGAATTACAAAATCCTGGTCAATATTTCAATAATTTCATCCCCAATGACGAGAAACAATGGCTGACTTTTTTTGGCTCAGTGCAGTATTTTCAACAGTTGCGTTTAAGTTGCTACCTTCTTTCAACTGGTTGCAAAATTTTCTGGCTGTGTAGCAATATTTTCTATTTAATATACCAATATTTTTTTCAAAATATGACGTCATTTTCAACGTCTATCCAGTGCCAGTCGTTGCTATATTATTGCTCTCAAATCACCGACGTTAAATTATTTCAAAAGTTACCTTGTTATACTGCAAAATTTTTCATTTAATACTATTTTGCCAAATACGACCTCATTTTCGATGCAGTCCTTGCTATGTTAATACTCTCAAATCACTAACCTTCGACTATTTGCAACGTTTCCTCGTTGTACTGCGATACTTTTTGCTCGCTGCACTCTACAGATTGTGTGACTGTCTGCATACTGTCAGCTGACTCCGTTGTCTGTGTCACCACCTCATCCTCAATAATCTCTGGCTGTGTCACAGCCTCCTTGGCCCCGCCTTCCTCTGCAGTCTGTTTCATTTCCTGGCTGTCTTCACGCATCTCTTCTATCACAGGCGCCTGACAATCAGAAAAGAAAACTAAATATTCTATGCCTATACGCACAATGGAAACTACATTTTAAAGGTCAATAAAATCAGTTTTCGTCAAATAAGTGGCAAAATTGTAAAAACCTGGTCAACTCGGCTTATGAAACAGTGAAGTTCATGGCAAGAATTAAGAGAAAGAATTTTAAAAGGTATCAGTGGAACTAGAAATCAAACCCACAGCCTACAAACCTACAAGAAGCAGTTCCAGCCTCTTAACCGCTATACTGCAAAAGCTTCATAATGACTGTTCTGCAAATCAGCCCCATTTAAATGCTCAATATATATATATATAT
>Ga0209367_1008852_pt1 | contig 13730 bp, 9 predicted proteins | sample WorMetLIZISLAND2_FD_187412 | JGI IMG/M metagenome (GOLD analysis project Ga0209367, IMG submission 187412) | Marine gutless worms symbiont microbial communities from Max Planck institute for Marine Microbiology, Germany - Olavius geniculatus... ... | reverse complement strand
ACCAAAAATGGAAAAGTCTATTACTTTTCATTAATGTATATAGTAATCTGTGACATATTGTGGCCTATTATACTTCATTTTTTGCAAATACAACACACATTATATCTGACTTTTTGCGTTTCCAATTTTTTTAAAGTAAGCAAATTTGCGGCTTTCAGTGAACGTCCAAAAGCCAAAAGTGTTTCAGCTTCAGGGGTGCTTCGCCCCCTGTTCTCCTGATTAGGGGCTTTGCCGTTGGACCCCGCTAAGGGCTTCACCCCCAGACCCTATCAGAGGGCCTCACATTTGTATTTGGGGGCCTCCAACTCTCTAGCACCGACACTGTCCTCAGGATTTCGATTTCTGCTTTCCCCAAATGGAGTCCAACTCCCACTCCCTTCCAAATTACATGTTTGCTAATCGCCAGATTTTGGTGTATATTTATGTTAGCTGCAGGTTTTCATATTGTCGTCTTACAGAGGTTTTGATGGTTGCGTCCCAGGAAAAGGAAGCTTATAGCCTGCAGTTAGTTTGCAAATGCAGGTGCTTGTAGTTCACAGTTGATCGTCAAAAATCGTCACAGAATAGTGCAGATGTGTCACCGTGGTCACGAGTGAAGTATGTAGGCCTACAAATCATTGTTTATTTTGACCCGAGACGGCACGCAGTCGTCGGAGCTTGGTTCTGAGATGGATTGGAGGGCGGAACGCAAGTAGGCCGGACGTTTAAGTAGCTCTACAGCTGGGCGCCTGCTTGTCCAGGTCCACGACGGACTTACGCGGGACTGAAATAAGCAGAAGCAGAACAACTTCACAATGAACTGGCGACTCTGCGACTGATGTGCAACCGCGTGCAGAAAACACTGAACACACTAACTCATAAAAAAATTAAAATTAAAACAGGTGAAAACAGCAAAGAAAGAAAAATATGAGAATATAACTAACAAGATGTTAATATGTCGTCTTTCTTGATAAATGCGTAAACTGGAAAAGCAAATTTTACCAACAATAGCCTATTTATTTCATGACCTGCTATATCGTTCATTATAGTGTATGGCGTGTTATAAGTGCCAGTAATCACACTTCGTGACTCCGCTGATGACAGATAATGTCTCGCGTTTGTATATAACGCTTACATCCAACAAGCAGAACACGCTGTCAGTCACGGCCATAAAATAAGTACGTTTAAACACTGTTTGTGTATTATGCTGTTAAAGCTTCTCGTAATATTCTGACCTGCCAGTCTTCCGGCGAATCTGAGCGCCGACATGCGCTGGTACTCGGGTTCCTGTAGCCATTTCCACATGCGACGAAACGTCTCCCGACCGGACTTGAGTTTGCTCCATGGCTTGGGATTGCGCAGTAGATCGCTCAGAGTGCCCTGACTGCGACAGAGAACCAGCTGGGCGAAGACCGCCTGCGGCACGCTGTAGCGCTTCAGCTCGGCCGCCACGCGACCGGCCACCGCCCGCGTGTTTATCTCGTCCGTTTCCGGTTCCGGTTGTTGCGCGGTGACGCAGGAAGTGACGTCACGGCACGTCGGCATGAGAGTTGACGGCGACTTGGACGGCGGCGGCGGTGACGGCGGTTGTTTGGTGGGATAAGGCAAACGGTGGTGATAGTAGTGAGGTGGCAGTGACGGTGACTGGTGATGATGTGGGTTGAGCTGATGATGATGCTCTTGATGATGTTGAAGATGCTGATTGTAGAAGTGACTGGACGTCGGCTCACTGACGGCAGTGCTACCCAGCGGTACCAGGGTGTACGGCGCTCGCTTAGCGTACGAGCCGCCAGCTATCGCCGACACTGCCGCAGCTGATGCCGCCACCGGTGCTTTGTCGAAGTTGACGAACTGGTCTAGTGAAGCACGCCCAGAGGCAGAGTACGACGGCAAAACGCTGTCGCCACCGCCGCCGCAGTAGACGGACACAGGCGCCGGCTGACATGGCACGTATCCAGGAACCATCTCAGCCGCGCCGAAATATCGAGGAAAAAAACTACTTTCGACGCTGCCGACAGACGGGCCAGGTCGTTCTAACGACGTCATCGACGTCGTCACCCCAGCGCCGTATCCGATATCTTGCTGCTGCTGCTGATGCTGGGTCTCATAGTGATGGTGCGAGTAGCCGTCTCCTGCAGCCGGAAGTGACGACGATGATGACGTCATAAGTTGGAAAACTCCGTCGTCCTTTACGTCGGCCGTCTGCTGCTTGTCTGGCGGGTAGAATTTGCAGGCGGCGGACTGCATCGCTGATATGGAAGGAAGCGACTGGAAGAGACCGCCGCCTGGAGTTTGCGGATCCATTGGAACGGCGTATCCAGGAGGCATGCCGACCATGACGCCACCACCGCCGCCGTTCTCCAGTCCCAACGGTACGACGTACATGTCAACTGGGCCTGGTCTACCTTGGTGCGTCTGTGTCACAAGTATACGACGTACATGTCGCCGGCTAGCGACAGTGCGTAGTCGAAGGCGCCGGACTGGGTGACGGCATCGAGGGCCGGTGGCGGTGGCAGCGGGTCGGCGGGGGGAGCGGGAACCGGTCGGTCGGAGGTACTGCTGGCGGCGGGCTGTCCCTGCGTGGGCACACTGGTGCCGGCAGTACGCTGGTGGCGAGTTGTCTGGGGGCGCTGGTCGTCGTCGTCGTCGGCGGCGCGTAGATCGTCGTTCATATTCAAGCGACGAGACGCGCGTACTGCAGGCGTGCCGACGACGGATCGATCGATCGACGAGGCGATCGAACTGGTCACTGACGGACGCGTTGACGCTGCTACTGCTGTTATAAGCTGCAGCGCGCTGCTGCTGCTGCTGCTGATGATGATGATGACAAACCGCGAGCCGGTCGAGTACATGCGACGTCACGCTTCGACACGCTCTCTAGCTCTATCATCACCGCTATAACTACATCGCCCACCAATTTTACGCCGTTATGATTCCTCCTCGAGTTCACACAGCTTATGCATGGCGTGCGTACTTTGCTGTCAGGAAATTACCACTAGCACAGTTTCTAGCGGGTAAATAATCGACCTCAGTTCTGACACAGTAACTTTTGCAAAGAGCTGCAGCTGCTATTAGCCTAATACTTTCATAGATGTACACTGAACATTTTAAAGCTTTTGCGACGAATTTTTACACCCAACTTTGGTTACAATATTAAACATACAAAAAAGGTCAGCTGTCAGCCTGTTGCTACGGTGGGCCGACCGTACCGCATATATCTAAATGCCAACGTCCGACTTTCAGTCACGGGAAAAAAAGATTTAACAAAGTGACTGGAGTCCCATACACGCTATGCTGACGCTGCTATATCGACCGCTATAATCAGCGCTAAAATACGATACGGTAATTCGGCGCACGTGGGTGATTGCTGCAGGTAGCAACTTTGCATTTAAAATTGCGGCCAAAAAGTTGCAGAGAGAGACATAGTTAGGCCTACTATTGACGGTCTATAGGAACTCGCCATCTCCTTATCCAACGGTACAATCGCCGACCTTCTACAACGTACTGTTTAGCCACAATGTCGCACAATTAGCATAGCAGAGTGCGTAATGACCCTTTAAGGTCATCCAAGGTTAATGATTTTTATACCATCTGAAAGAGCTTATGCGACTTCCTATTGTATCAATAGCAACTTCGGATCTGTCTGTCACCGTTTCTGAGATACTGCGACTTATCGGTGGATAAACGCCAGTTTTTTTTACCCCACCTTTGTTCAAATCCAAATTTGAAAATGTTCCCTTTGCACTAGATCGGGAAATCTTGCGTTTGATGAGATGTGACATCGCGCCAATTAATCGTGTAATAAGTTTTTTTGAAACTTCGAACAGCTCGATACTAAATTTGGCAAAAACCAATGCTATTTCATTTTTAACATCAAGTCACAAAGTATTTGAGACAACTCTGGAAAATAAACTGATGCTATCTAGCGGATGACAAATAACCCCAGCTATAGACAAGTACTTCAAGATTTTTAGCCGAAAATCGCGGCGATTTGTGATTTGTGTACGCGACTTTTCCCGCGGGCAAGTTTCGCTGAAAGTCGCAAAGCCGACGTAATGGAATTCGTTAATTCTATTTTCAGTTTTGCGAACTGATAAAAGCAACGCAAAATTTGCTACTTTCAGTTTGGGGAAAACGGATAATGCCCGACGCCGCCGGACCGCTGACATCCTGCCTCCGTCACTGTCAGGAGCTGAGCTGGTCTTACGACACTGCAGCAATTGACAGTTGACACTTCCAGACTTACTCCGTCGGCAGTCGAAGCAGAAAGTTAACAACTATCTAATGAAGCTGAAATAAATAAATCTAAATTAGCCTACTCAGTAAGATTTTAGGTCCATGCTGTAAGTACACGAACTGCAGGCCATTGGCTATATTCCAATTCTGCCATTGTCCAGCTAAGAGTAAACTGAAAGATTTTTTAACCTCTCAGTATTTTTAAAAGATATGAATAAGAATTGTGGCCCTTAATCATATTTCCGTCCGTCTTGTATAAAAAAGAACTTCGCTCTGCACAAGTCATGGTAGATATACAAGGTATAGCGTCACTCTCCACCTGCGCAGATTTAATCTCAGCAGCCAGCGCTGGTAACGAGGACTAGGAGTTTACTAGAACCAAAGGTTCTCCTAATATTTTTTTTACTTTAGAATTAGTGAATCTATTCTAGACTATTCACCATCTATAATGCAGTACTGGCGGCGGTGTGAAATTAATAGCAATGTGGCCGAACTGATTTTTGTAGCCCAATTAGCTGCACTTCAGATCGCCAAACTGCTTTTAGTAAATTCTGATTTTTTTGACTCAGTTCGGCGAACTGACGATAGTAATTTTTTTGTCACCAATCTTTCAGTTCGCCGAACTGACCGTAGCACTGAGCTAATGGAATTTGGGCTTTACCGCTCCGCGAGTTCACTTTTAGTCAGTACACCGGAAACAGAATCGCACGGTTAGTAAACAATGTCAAATGCATGTTATTTTGTTTATTGTTAACGTTCTAGCTCAGTTGTCATCGCCATAATATCATAATGTGATTTTTAACGTCTAATGTTATTGTTGAAGTGACTGAGTCAGTCAGTCTGAGAAAATATAAAAATTTATGTTGAGCCTCTAAGTTGCCACAGACGCTTTCAGTCGGTGAAGATCTTCTTCGGAAAATGGCCAAACTTCAAGAAGTTGAAGACTCCTGACCAGATGTGTTAATATGTGGAACAAATATTCGCGAGGTTTGTTATTGTTTATTTTGATTTTGCATTTTTTTGCTCTGTTGATGCAATCCATGTAAGTGGTTGATTATTGGTTGCTATGTGTTGTCTGAACATAACTCAACAAAAATTGTTTTTATTAACCACTAATGAAGTGTAGTAATTATTGCTAATTATAATTATTATTGTGCTTATTTGACTTGGTATAGTGACATGTGATGATTGTTATGGCAGTTTCTGCTGAAATCGTATAATTTTTCTTGAAATTTTTAACAGTTTAGAAAATGATTTTAGAATTATTAAAATTGTTTGGTTGATGCGTTTGATGCGGGAAAGCAACTGATTAGAGCAGACACTGTCCATCTGTCTAACAGACACTGTGTAAATACGGTAATGTGCAAAATTTACATGTCTTCAAATGTTTATCGATGTTACTGTTTTCCGTTGTATTATGTGAATACTGTCAGGTGTGGCACTGGTGTCTGGTGCTGTTTTTTTCAGGTACAGTAAGTTTTTTTTTTATTTCAGTTACTTAGCTTACTTTAGGACTATTCTACACAAATTGTTAATCATGGCCTATGACATTATTACACCATCTCCCAAAAATAGCAGTTCTCTACAGATAAGTTAGTGTAAAATTGTTAATACCTGCCAGATTTTTACAAAATTTAAATTAGTCATTAAGATAATCACTCTGAATTTATCTTTAAAGTTTGAGTGAGCTTAAAGTGGCCACTTTTGGCCTCGACGCAAGCTCTTAGTCTAACGCAGGTACACTGCTGCTTGATCCCTTTGTCAATAACAATGCATTGAACATATTGTAATGTAAAGAAACTCTGACGACATAATGATGTTACACTGAGTACACATGGTAATGTACGTAAATCATAATTTGTGTGACTATAAGTAATGCTAAGATAGTGCAGTGTATGATATTTTGTTGAAATCCATCAACTACAAACTGAATTAGGCATGCTTGAAACAGGGGTGCCACTAATGCCAACTCAAGGACATGTGTCATCAGAAGGACCTGCAGCAGCTATGGAAACAGATGCTTTGCTGCTGCAGGTCCAAAGCTGTGGAACAGTCTGCCAGCTCATCTGAGACAAACTGACATTAACTTTGAACAGTTTAAACGGTAGTTAAAGACATTTTTGTTTGGGCGTTGAGAGCGCGGTGCATTGTGGCTATTGTTAAATTGCGCCTTCCAAATAATCTTACTTACTGACTTACTTACTAATGTTGGGACTCGATGTACATCTTGTAAGCATGTCATGAGGCAGTTGATGCTTGTATTGTGTATAGGGTGTATGCAAAAATGTGTGAGAAATTTTATTTTTCACTTTACTAAATCTGACAGTGCTGTGTGTAGGATATACTAGAATTGCCAAATTGTGCATATTTTTTTTATTTGCTGCTAGTTTATATTTATGCCACATGTCATCTATGACTTGTGGATGTAAATAGTTTTTTTATACAAAAAGTAGCTTTTTCAATAGAGTACACTTTAACATGTAGTTTGTAGAATTTTTACTTCATCATTATTTTTTCAGTGAAGTTGTGTGGTTAAGTTTTGTACAGGTGTGTTATCCCAGGAGGCAGCAGTTACTGTGTTTTGTCATATTATTGTCATCTGCAGTGGTTCACTTGGATACGGAGAGTGGAAGAAGTTTAGAAAACGACTAAAGATTCTTCCTGATGTGTTTGACATGGAAAAGCAACTACATCAGTACATCTTTCTGCCTGATTTGCAAGGTTATAATGTCATTTCGTTTCTTTTTGGCAGGTTGCCATGCAATAACCAAACATTTTAAAACCAGAATGCATTTATTTGTTTGTGTTCACTACGTTTCATTGTTTTGATGCACATTAGTTGCTTGACAGGAAGATATTTTGACTGTAAAAATAATTCCCTGTCTGACAATTCTCAAATGTTTAGCCTGGATATCTTTTGCTGAGGTATTTTGATAGCTGTCACTGTTATGTCTTCAGTCAACATTGTGACACTTGGTCAAGCTGCTAACTATTCAGCTTTTAGTGGTTTTCTTTGTAGCCTAATTGTATGTTTCATTCATTTTCTACATGTTTTATAACATATTATTATCTTACCCCCTGGCATCTATCTCTAATGCACCTTGATTCTCTTGTGAGATTTTGGTGCTATATAAATTGGCACTTACTCACTTACTTACTGAACATAATATATATAAAATCTTTTTGTATTTTAAAGTTATTTTCATATAATATCAGATATTAAAATATATAAAAAGCACCAATTTTGTTGTATATTATAATGTATAATATTTTTTGTATTATCATGTTAATTCTAATGATAATTTTAGACTCTTCTAAAGCACTGGATCATCACGCTCATCAGAAGAGAGGTGAGATGTGTGTGCCTTGTGTGTGAATATTAGAAATTTTTCTTTGAATATTTGTGTAGTCATACAATGGAGTGGTTAGTGTCATATAGGTTACAGACTAGTGGGAAGCAACATTCCGGAGAGAAGGCAGAAATCTAATAGATGTTCTGTTATCTGTTTGACAAGCTGGACAATCTGCCGTATGCTACACCAGACAGTCAAAGCAGTTTGTTTCTTTCGTGGCTTTGAGTCTGCTTTTTCACGCATTTTTTTCAACGTCTTAAATTTATAGTATTAATATTATTACGATTTGATTTTAGCTGAAACTATATTCCTGTACTTTAGATCATAGTGCGCACATTTTTTCTGTGCCATTTGCTGCAATTATTGAATGTTTGAATAAATAGAAGTTTTCATAGTGTGCTTATGTATTTATTCATAAGTGTGACACCATTTGTAAGAAGTTACGGAGCTTGACTTAATTACCACGTTTGAGGAGCCATTTGTTTGATCTTGTGTTCATTTTTATGTGCTGTAATTAATTAGTCAGTTTTTTGTATAGTTTGGTAACAATATTATTTTTACGCGCGAGAGCTAGCATAGCTATAGTGCATATTAGCTGTGGTAATTCTGTCTGTCTGTCTGTCACAACCCAGTACCATTTCAAGACCAGGTGAGATAGAGACTTTGTGTTTTCACCATATGATAGCTTAATGTCTCTAGTATTTCATGACAAAATATCATGCTGCTGGGTGAGGGGGTCTACCCAAACAAGATGGCAAAAGAGGGGCAACCCCCTTAAAAGGCGTTATTCTACAGTTATTATCTAATGTAAAAATGGTTGCAGATAGGCACAGACATGCTGCTTATCATAACAAGCACTGGCGACAAACTTTTTAGGAATGTCAACATCGATGACCTTGAACCCCCCAAATAGGGGCTTTTAGTGCAACACGCTTTTCAAGAGTGAATTGCACTGAAATGGCTGGAGATAGACCAAGCCAACCTGCATATAAAATTTTAGGTATCAAATGTAGATTTTAACAGTCAAAGTCCGGACCCTCTAGGTTCAAGGTGTTAAAGTGGGATACCCCTCTAAAAAGTGGTTATTTAGGTGCTGTTAGCTTGCCTAACATGACAAGAAATCTGTGCTAATGCTCATGAGATGCGCTGCGCAAGAGCCTATAGCAGTTCCTGTTTGCAAGTAATCTTGGTCTATCGCTATCCATTTTGTCACAATTTACTTTTTTGCAGCAAAAAATCACTAAAAACCAATATTTTTAGGGTTCAAGGTTATTTAAAGTCATCAGTGTTGACATTTCTAAGAAGCTCGTCGTTAGTGCTTGTTATGATAAGCAGCATGTCTGTGCATATCTGCAACTATTTTCACGCTAGACAAGCCAACAATGGATAAATGACCACTTTTTAGAAGAGTACCTCTCTTTGATACCCGCTTGCGCAACCCTTCTTGAACGTAGAGGGTTTGGACTTGGACTGCTAAAATCTCATTCAGTGCTGAAAATTTCATGTACAGGTTGTTTTGGACTATCTCCAGACATTTTGGTGCAATTCACTCTTGAAATGCCTGTCGGTGTTGCAGCCCGAAATTGTGAAAAATTCACTAAAACCCACTATTTTTGGGGTTCAAGGTCATTCAAGGTCATCGATGTTGACATTTCTAAGAAGCTTGTCGCCAGTGCTTGTTATGATAAGCAGCATGTCCGTGCCTATCTGCAACCATTTTCACGCCAGATGAGCCTAAAGCGGTAAAATAACGTCTTTAGGTGGGGGGGTGCCTTTCTTTCGCCCCATCGTTCGAGAGGTCCCCTTTACCCAGCGGCATGAAATTTTGTAACGAAATACTAGAGACTCTAGGCTATCATGCGGTGAAACCCCGAAATCTCTATCTCACGTGGTCTTGGATTGGTACCGGGTCGTGACAGACGGACAGACAGAATTACCGTAGCTAATACGCGCTATAGCTATGCTAGCTCTCGCGTGTAAAAATGGTTGCAGATGAGCACAGACAGACATGCTGCTTATCATAACAAGCACTGGCGATGAGCTTCTTAGGAATGTTAATGTCGATGACCTTGAATGATCTTGAACCCTAAAAGGGGGGGTTTCATGATTTTTTGGCAATTTTTTTTTGCGACGAAATGGATAGAGATAGACCAAGACAACCTGCGAACAGGAACTGCTATAGACTCTCGCACGTTTCATGAGCATTAGCTCAGATTTCTTGTTGTTGTTAACCACTATCGTCCAGTATTGTGAGAGGCACTGTGGAAACTTTGTTGTAATTGACTAATTGTGAATTATCTTGCTGCTTTTTCTGGTTTTCTGAACTTTGTAGATTTTGCTTCTAATTGAACTCTTTGTGTCTCTCAGCTGAAGTATTAATCATTTATGCATGACAGGACTGTTTGCATCACGGCTGCCATCAATAGCAAACCGACATCCGTTTGTACTGTTGAGACTTGTCTACTCAGAAAATGAACATGTCCACCAGCTGGCACTGAATGCTCTCGTTAAATACAGCCATCGTTGGTCAGGTAGCCTGGCTTTTTGTATTTACTTCTTCTGTTGATTAATATTCTAGATCACAGTTCTATCAAATTAAATACTAATATGCTTGATAAATTGATAGAAAAGTTAAGCTAGACAGGTAAAGATGTTTTTTTTATTTTTGCCAATGAGGTAAAAGTTCTGATCCTGGAAGCAGCATTGTGTCACTGGATGGCAACTGGAAAAGGAAGGCCATCTAATGCATCTCGTTAGTTGGTACAACAGTGCGACTTGAATCAGTTGATTTGGATAGTTAATAATGTGTTAGTAGGGTATTACTGAAAACATGTATCTGTTAAATTAGTGTAACTTCTTACCTACTGCAGATATGCTTTTTTGTTTTCATTGTAATTACTTAGTGTCATGCTGGTCTCTGAAGGTAAGCTTTGTTATTATTAGTTGATTACAGCTGAAAGCTTAAAGTATTGTCATTTTTTGCATTGTAGCATAATGTATATTTTGTGTGATTTTGGGACTTTTGTGGCAGTACTTTTACAGATCAAATACATTTCTTGTCAACCAACAGCACCTAAATATGTATGTATTTTTTGTTTGTGGTCGTGGCCACAGGCTTTTTGACTCTTTAGAGCATTTCTGTCTGCGTGGAATGCTGTTTTTGATTATCACAAAAGCAGCACACACTGTCTGCTTACATACTAGTATGTCATGCTATTTCTTGTTTTTTTTTGTATAACATTGTAAGTTGTTAGCTTATCACACACAAATAACTGTGTAATGTAATGTTTAGTAGTGTATATAAGATGCTGGCTTGCTTACAGATGGCGACTGTCTAATGGTGGCCCAGGCGATGGATATGCCAACATCTGTTAGACTCGCACGAACTAAAGATGTTGACATACGGCTGTTCCGTCGAGTGCCCACTCCCCCACCCACCGACGTATGTGATTTCTTTGTGCAGTATGATTTAAACAGTAGTATGATGGGAATAGTAATAGCTGTGACCAGGTTTATGTTGCTGTAACAGCCATTGAGTAGAGTTTACACAATTCATTTGCCAACAGCAGGACAGTGCCAAAAGATCACCAACTTCTGACCCGATCCAATCAACTTCAGCTATTTACTGGTTAAGCGTTTAATATCAGCATTTATAGTCATATGTTACTGCATCACGCTAAAGCTGATATTTTTTTTTTGTCCCACAAACAGCAGAAAGCTGAGTCAACCTTGGTGGCTGAGTACATGCTGAAGTGGTTTACCTGTTCACAGATAGTCACTCAGCTCACTATTATAACCATGCCTAGTGTAGAATAATTTCGTTTATCAAGACCAAAATCTGCCATTAATGGTTAATTATTTTCGACGATTGTTCCGCAATAGAGGAGTTGAGATATTTTTCATTAGTTTTTGTTTACTTTAGCCTACCCCTGTACTTAGAATGGTCAGGTGGTGTCGGAGCACTTTTGATTCACACTTGTGACAGTGGTGCTGTATTGAATTTTTTTAGACGAGAAAGTGTTGGCTGCTGATTTGGATGTAGGTTCCTGTGGAGAGTGAACTGCGGAGGCTGGTGGGCAGTTTGTCAGTGACAGATGTCGGCGCTTGTACCCGATACTTCACTGAAGCTGCTCTACACAGTCAACGGAAGTCAGCTGACGCTACACACAATAAGGTATGTGCATTGTCATCATTATACACTGTGGGCCATGAGAAACGTGACACTTTACTTTTGTCAATATCTTTGCTGATTATTGCAAAATTCTTTCACTGGCACATTCTGCAGACAATTTGCAATAATGTGATTATTATTTATTCCACCACATGGTAAATGCGTTTCTACATTACCTTATAGAATATAAATGTAAGCAAAAACTAACGATAATAACAAAAATTTCGGTAAATAAAAAAAACACTTCAGATTAACATTGCGGTGAATGATCTATATGACACTAGACTGTGTTAGACCCACACAGTTTAGTGTCATACAGACTGCAATGTTGGTTTGAAGTGTTTTTTTAATTTTATCAAAATGTTTGTTTGTTATTATCGTTATGTATGCATATTTTATTGATATTTCACAAAGTAGTGTAGAGATGCAGTTACGGTGTGGTGGGATATGTAATAATCACATTATTGCAAATTGTGTGCAGTTGTGTGTGTCAGTGAAAGAATTTTGAAAATTGATCAGTATAATTGGCCAAGATATGGACAAAAGTAAAGTGCCATGTTTTTTTCTGGCCCACCCTGTAAAAGGGTTTAATGTCGCTCACATGTCAGCATTATTTCTGGTAGCATGTCAGTAAAGTGTCATGTGAGTGGGTCCATATATTAAGAACAACAAGTGCAGTTTGTAGAATTTGCTGAAAAACGTCAAGTTGGTTGCATGTGCCAAATGACGTATTGGCAGTATTTCATAAAGGTCGTAAAAGATTTTTACGTCAGCATTTTTGCCAGCATTGTTGATGTTTTGATTTTTTTGATGCCCAGTGCAAATGTGTCAGTGGCAAAAAACAGCAGTATTGCTATGAGTTTAGTTCATTTATTTGCTGTGTCATGTATTGCGTATAGGCTACTGCAGCAGTTCTTGGGGACCTAGTTTATCTGTGATTGAGTCCTGATAAATAGGCTGAATAGGCATTGCTCGACATGACAAGCTTCTCACATAAATAACGACCGTGACATCAAGTGTGCCATTCAAGTAAATAGCAGTTTTGTGTAGATATGCATGAAGTTGTGTCATACATGTACAGTTGTAGTACTATAATAGCATTTATTTTGTTTTCCTGTGACGTATGCTGAACAGTTTTTGTCTTGTTATGCAGCAATTCTAATAGGCCACATTACTGGTCTTGCTTGTTCATCCATCTTTCTGTCTGTCTATCCATCCATCCATACCATGCGGACTTTTAACATGGACAAACAGAAAGGCACAGGAAAACTCAAAAACCAAAATTGATGTGAACATTTCTACAGGACAAGAGTAACTGGTGTGTCAGTTTTTCCTTCAGAATATTAGGGTTAGGGTGGCATGACTTTAGGTGGACATTTGCATATTATGTCACATATATTTTTTTATTAACGGTGCAGTTTTTGGATATTTGTATACATGTGCATTGATAATGGTGTTTGTGTCTGGTTGTTATGCTGTGAAGTCATCAGATTGGAACTTTGACGTTGGTGAGTCATCGTTTCATCGTAGTCAAGCGTCATCTCATCGTCACACACAGCAAGTTGTCTATCTGCTGCAGGCGCTGCTTGGCCACTGTCAGGTCCATACTAGCAGTGGCCTTGGCATGTCTTGTACTCTTACTTGCAGCAGCCTTGGCATGTCTACAGTAGCTTAGTTACTGATGGGACACTGTCTGGTCTATACTGAGACTAGTCATGTCATTCTGGTCGATATTCACCTCATTGTCTTGCTCAGCAAGTCATAGACCAAGAATGTGCATTTTACGAATTTTTTAAAATTCGTAAAATTCACGAATTTTTACGCATTTTAAAATGGCCAACAAATTTTGAAATTTACGCATTTTTATGAATTTTAAAACAGCCAGAAAATTACAACATTTTGTACTTTATAAAACTCACATCAACGCATCAACGTATACTTGTGTATTGTGCAAATAGCGACGATCTCGCACTAATTTGCACTAATAATAT
>Ga0209367_1008851_pt1 | contig 13731 bp, 9 predicted proteins | sample WorMetLIZISLAND2_FD_187412 | JGI IMG/M metagenome (GOLD analysis project Ga0209367, IMG submission 187412) | Marine gutless worms symbiont microbial communities from Max Planck institute for Marine Microbiology, Germany - Olavius geniculatus... ... | reverse complement strand
GAGCCGTGGAGGCAGCGATACACCAGCATTGCCAGCCGGAACGTAACGCGTTCTGGCATCCGAAGCCAGTGTAATCTGCGCAGTAACGGCTGAATGTGGTCCTGACGACAAGCATTGAAGATCAGCCGATTAAACATGATCAGATGATTAAACATGTACGCTCTGTGTTAAAAATTACTAGTTGTCCAGGTCAATCTCTAGCTATTTCGGCACAATTCACTCTGCGCGGCAGCCGAAAATTGCAAAAAGACATTAAAATTCTCTATTTTAAGGGTTCAAGGTCATTCAAGGTCATCGATGTTAACACCATTCAAAAGCTCGTCACCAGCGCTTGTTATGATAAGCAGCATGTCTCTGCCTATCTGCAACTGCTTTCACGCTAGACGAGCTAATAGCGGCAAAAATAACCACTTTTTAAGGGGGTACCCATCTTTGATGCTCGCCTGCGCAGGCCTCCTTGAACCTAGGGGGTCGAAACCTAGACTGCTAAAGTCTGCGTTTAATGCTAATAATTTCATACGCAGGCTGTCTTGGTCTATTTCCAGGCATTTTATCGCATTTTACTGTTGAAATGTGCCCTGCAGCCAATAATTGCAAAAAATTTACTAAAAGCCCCTATTTTGGGGGTTCTAGGTCGTTCAAGGTCATCGATGTTAATAAATCTAAAAAGCCCGTCACCAGTGCTTGTTATGATAAGCGGCATGTATGTACCTATCTGCAACCGGTTTTACCATAAATGTAATAACATTTTCTATGTTTTTTATATATAAAAGTTTTTAAAACATGTTTTTTGTATATTTTCAATGTTTTTTCCATTTTTAAAATGTTTTTATCCTATTTTTAATGTTGCGTTTTTGTTCTTATTAAAACATAAACGTACAGACTTACAAATATAAATGTACAAAACATCAGTTTATGTTAACAAGAGAAGGTTCATGTTAAATAATTTACACGTTTTTGCAGTAACAAAAAACAGAGAAAAACTACGCTTAAATTTCTTCGTCACATCGTAAAAGCTAGCCGGGCCTACATGTACGAGCAGAAATATGAATACTTGCCGTCACCAAAGCCATCGCGACTTCAGGTTCTTTTGCGTTAAGCATGCAACACAATACAAATCAGTCGTATTTGTTACGAGTTACAACTTTAAGCAAAAATAGTCGTTTTAACACGGTATAGCATGCCCCATAATGTATAATTATGGTTCATAATTATTGTCCGTGTCGCGTTTCCGTGTTTGTATTACAGAAGGAAGCAACCTCTGATCAGTCGCTCGCCTTATCTTCTGACCCGACGTCAACTAGATTCTCACTCAACGATGATGACGTATCCAGTCTGCATCATCGTTCCGCCGTGCGTAAAGTGCGTGACAGCAGCGGCATGCCGGACGCATCGAACCAACAAGACCTGCGGCTGAATGACTTTGACCATCAGTCTGTAGGACAGCGACGCAGCACGCACACAAGGCGCTACGCACGTGACCTCAGTTACTATGACGACGACGACGACGAGGAGCAGAGACTCAGGGACATCCTGGAACGACTCGAGGGCCAGCAAGCTCGTCTGAGTAAACGTCAGCCGATCGACCGCATCGATGAGCCCAGTGAGTGGAGAGATCGCCTGCGCATCATGAGACCGAGGCATTCACTCGACCGCTTCCCTCTACCAGTTTTCTTCGAAGGCAGGAACAAGAGACAGCCATTGGACGATCGCATTATATGCTGGGTCTACGCCTGACATTTCACTTTTAGCTAAACGTATGGTACTTGCTGCCAAGTGTTCAGAACATCTCATTAGTATGAATGGACGTAGGCGTGCTTTGAGTCAAGAGACAGCCACTGGATCGTATTGACCAGCCGAGCATCTGGAGAGACAGACACATCCCGAAACTGAAGGGTTACTATTCAATGGGCAGACGACTGCGACCCGCCGGCGAGTAGGAGATATTGGCGACGAGACTATAGGTCTAACTGTAAGATATATACTGCGGTCGTTGTTCATTGACATATAGTCACATCATTGTCTTGTTGGGGACGCGTGATTGCGTTTTTCTACATTTGTGAGAAAGAGGTAAATAAAGCAAAAGCAAAACCAGCAAAAATATGTGAGTTTTAATGATACAGGCCTTAGGCCTAAATATTTGCAGATAGGTGGATTAACCGTTAGGTTTGTTAACAATGGTGTCGTAGCAAGTGGACACGGGCAATGCCTCGCCCAATTTAGCCTGTCCGAAAAAAATTGCTTTCAAAAATGTTTCTTTAAAAATATAGAATTTAGTAATGAAATCTTCTATTTTTTAAAAAAAATTTATATACAAAAACGGCAAACAATTTATTTAATGTTGTATAAGCGATGATGTAAAACATCGCCGACGCCGCCATCTTGAATTTATTACTGCATGTAGCCAATTTTGGTCATATCACTTATTTCCTGCAGTAGCTGGCTACACTCCTGCAAAATTTCATTAATCTAACTCAGACGGCAGCTGAGTTATTAGTGTTTGTGCAAAAATCCAAGATGGCGGCGTCCGCCAGTATAAACTCCATCAACGCAAAATTTGAAGGGTAAGTTTAGGACCGCAAACGGGCTTCGTGGGTGGTCCGGCGTTACAAAATAATAATTCAAGGTGGCGGCGGCCGCCATCTTGTATTTTTGCACAAACACTAATAACTCAGCTGCCGCCACCTTGAATTATTATTTTGTAACGCCGGACCACCCACGAAGCCCGTTTGCGGTCCTAAACTTACCTTCAAATTTTGCGTTGATGGAGTTTATACTTTTCAAGATATCGCGATTTGAAAACTTCGCAAATTTGGCTTAAAATGCCTGTTCAGGCTCTCCAAAATCATGTTTTGAGGCGTTTTGACCCCCTAAACTTTACTTTTTATCATCGAGACCCCCCAAAAGGCACTTCCTTGAGTAAAAACACGCGTTTTGAGCCCTCATTGGTCGTGATCGGTTCTACGGTGTGACCTGGAGGCGACGCGAAGAGTACAAAAAAAGAAAGAACCAAAAGTAAGCCAAAATTCGCCATTTTTGCAGACCCCCTTCCCGTCGTCACACATCAACCAAATTTTGCATGCGGAATCGCATCCCGGATATCTTTTTTGGTTTCAAGCATCACAAAGATCGGTTGAAAAATGTGGGAGCAGTGGGGGTCGAATTTTTGGCTTTCCTACGAGGCCCGTCAAGAGGGTGGGGTAGAGAGGTCAGCTACCCCAAGCCCCCGCGACGTTTGGGGGGCCAAACCGTCCGCCAAAAATATAAAGTACGCCAGAGTGTACCATTTTAAAAAGAAAAATTCAAAAATTTCCTTCCCAGAGGGGCCCCGTGAAAATGTTTGGGGCCCATCGAGAATGTTTCCCCGGGTTCCGCTGTGGCTCTTGACGGGCCTGTTTCCCATTGACTTGGCACATCGCTTATACGACAGCTTGTTGCTACCGCACAAGCCGTGATTTGAAGACAAAATTAAAATTTTAAGCATCGAATCTCCTCTGTCGGAAAATCGAAACTTTATGTCCCACTTGTAGGCCTAAAACCACAACGCTGCCGACCGCTAATGCTGAGTCTATCATAAAGTACTGGTAGAACCTGCAGCTTCTACTGTGCAATAGAGTACGTTATTAGTATAACACAGTACAAGAAACCCTAGCTAACGCAAAGGGGAACGCGCGACAGCGGTGCATGTTTGAAGGCCCACTGAGAACAGAATATAAGCTCACCGACCCCAGCAACTGACATTAGGTACGATTCATTCACATACGCCAGATGGCGCCACCGTCTCGCGTGGCTGCTGCCGTTGGAGTGGCCAAATGCGAGTATTTGAAAGGAGGCACCCAAGTTTTACGCCCCCGTACGGAGAATTCTTTGAACGCAGGGGGTGAAATTTAAACTATTAAAAACTACGTTTAATGCTAAAAATTTCAGACGCAGACTGTCCTGGTCTATCTTTAGTGATTTCGGCACAATTCGCTGTTGAAATGTGTGTCGCAGCCAAAAATCCATAAAACCTCTATTTTAGCGTTCAAGGTCATCCAAGGTCATTGCTTTCGGTGCCAATCAAAAGCCAGTGTAGGACTTCCTATTGGTGACTAACCCGTGTACCCGAATGCCGAACGGGTCTTTCTATTACCCGTTTGCTGTCCATTCTACAGTGCCTTTATGGCTGCGAATTTGGTCCAGCATACCATTGAGTCTTCACCAAGGCATGGTCAGTTTGAAGTTTAATGATGTAGTCTTATAGGCGGACTACTGACATTTGTTAGTTGCAGTTAAACGTAGTAGGCCTACGATAACAGACAAGTAGGCCTAGGACTATAGGCCTATAATCCACCTTTATGCACGCATAGGCCGTCACGGAGATATAAATAATATTACTTCCATGATAGGCCGTATATATAAATGCATTCGGCAAGGCTACTTAAGCTAACTAACTAAGACCTACTGTATAAAATTTCATTATTATGAAAATGGTATAATAGGCCTAGTCTGTGTAGAATTAAATAGCAATTATTAAGCCCCTACAATAAGAAGTAGTACAACATAACATACCAGATTCTAACTTCTAAGTAGCCTAACTATGAACTGACTCAAATTAGGACCTATTTTAATGTGGTATTCAGTAGCCTAGCAGTAGGCCTATAGCCTATCCGCTACAGTAGATTGGCACGATTTTTTCCACATAGGCTAAGCGTATATTTTTAGCCGACCGTACTTACGTAACGGCCGAGCTTATGGTACGGTTGTCGTCCGTCGTCTGTCTCTGTCCGTCACGGATGTATTGTGGCTAAACGGTGCGAGATAGGGCCTAGGTTGCTATTAATCACTCATAAGAAGTCGCATGCATATTGGCTTTCAAATGACATCATAATCGATGACTTTGGATGACCTTGAAGGGCCATAACACACTATAGTATGCAAATCGTGCGGTATTGTGGCTAAACGATAAGTCGTTGAGGGTCGGCGATGCTACCATCGGATAAGGCGCTGGCGACTTACTATAGGCTGTCAATATAGTAACCACGTCTTTATCTGCAGCGGTTTTGCCGCAATTTTCAATGAATAGTTTCAAGCTGTAAGCGGCCGTATCTCGGAAACGGTGAAAGATAGAGTCAAAGGTTGCTATTGATCACTAATAGGAAATTGCGTACGCCCTTTCTAATAAAATGAAAATCATCGACCTTCGATGATCTCGAAGGTCACTGACAACCAGTATGGTCGGCCATCTTATAGCGTCAGCTGGTTTTTTGTATTATGTTACTAACCACAAGCTCCACATCGAAATAACAAATGAAATTAATGTCATTGTAGGCTCATGGGTACGGCCATAAATAGTTCGTGTAACGTCATTAATACCAGCACCACTTAATTACACAAACACGTTGTTTTAATGTCGTGTGGCTAGTGGCTACGCTGTTGGTCTAAGCTATATTCGATCAATATAAAAATAGTTTGTAAGTGGCGTTTAAGGTGGGGGGTAGGGGAAGTCGTGGTCTCGTGTAAAGGTAAGCCTATGTTGCAATCTTAATACCCGGCTACCCGTTTTAATACGCGACGGGTACTCGGGTACAAAAATACCCGAAAGTCCGAGCACTAAGTACGTTATCTCTGGTCCCAATTAATGCTGCGTTCCATTGGGATCGTGAACTCGTGTTCACCGTGATCACGAGATCGATTCTGTCCAACACGCAGTAAACTCGTGAACACAAGTCGTGAACTCGTGATTCTGGCGACTACCTCCATTTTCGTGACGAACAAAATAAATTGGCGGGAAACAACGGAAATATTTTTGAATATCGCGATATATCGAAAAATTTGATACTATACGATACGATATGTCGATATGGAAAACGATATATCGATATTTTCGGTATATCGAATCATCACCAGTCTGCAGTCTGCAGTTCACAAATTGATTTACCCATCTTGAAATATTGTATCCAAGCCTCACTACTTTTCGCATGACAACCAATCTATGGTGCGTCGTCAATAAACAAATGAATAGTGCTAAACAAATATGGCTGCTACGGTATCGGAAGCGAGTGATTTAATTGCAGACGAAGCTCGCGCGGAAGAGGCATGTATTTGAATATTCTGTCGTGTTTTATTACGCGCGTCGTAGGCATTGCAATTCTGTCCGTCCGTCCGTTCCTCTGTCACATGGGTGATCAGTCAAAAACGGTGCAGACTAGGATCACCAAATCGGTATAAGCGCATCATTTGAGATGACACTAGGCGTATAGTACGTCACGAGTACATATCAGAAAAAAATTGCTGCACGTCAAATTAATACGCGTATGTGCAAAACTGACCTGTTTTTTCACACAACTTTTATTCACCAAATATTGGTAGTACAAAAATATAAAGAGCCCGCCGGATTATTCCGGTCGAACGGAAAACGTCTAGATGGGGTCTCTTTGGTCCCTTGGCAGAGCGGCAAGTCGTTATGTTGGGACGCCACGGTCACTTGCCCATTGGCTGATTCATACGTCGACAGAGCATCTCACCAGGCAGGTTCAGCAGCAGAGTTGGCAGCCACTCGCAGAGGACAAATATGTTGATCTTGGCGCCCGTTATATCTTTGAGCCCATTGCCATTGAGACCTTGGGAGTTTTCAACGCATCAGCTCGCCAGCTCCTGGCTGATCTTGGAAGAAGAATTTCAATTAATAACAGAGAGACTAGCTTTTTGTTTCAGCGGATTTCTGTTTTGGTGCGGCGCTTCAATGCACGGACTGACGATCGTACCCACCTTTGTATTTTGCATAGTTAATTTTTAGGTTTCCTTGGGAATGGAGTACCGAGGGTATTAAAAAATATAAAGAATAATAATAACAATTCAAAATAAACACACGGACGTGTGTGGCACACATGCAACAGAAAGTCAGTCACTGTGGTCAGAATGATTCATGCTCAAGACCATAGGCTTACTACATTGTGAACAAAAGAGCACGCAATATTTAAGAGCCAATCAAATTTGTGTGAAACAAAAATTAAGAGTATCACTGAACAACATTTATAATTAATAATTAATAAATAAATTTATAATTAATAATTAATTTATAATTAACATTTCAAGGCAACTATATCAGCGTTTGCAAATGTTTGGCACACATAACAGATTAAGTTATCTATGTTATCTAGATTAAGTTATCTATGCTTGCGTACTTAGCTAGGAACTTGAGTTTTCTTTTAAGAATTACTTCTTCTGCTTTGGAGCAATTGAACACTAACATACAGTCATTAACAAAATCTGTTGACTTAGTTCGAAAGATTTTTCTAAAACTGGAATGCAGTACAAAGTTGAGCAAGTTATACTGTGCTTTGTTAATGGGCCACACCTCTAAACCATAGTAAAGTGTACCAGTAGGCAGGCATTTAATCTTTAAAAGTTTGACGGTGACAATTTCAGATGCCGCACTGGCAACTTTGCCTTAGATGCCGAGTCGTCGACCTCAGCATGCGATGCCACCTTCAGAAAGCTGTTGCTAGCTGCTTCGCTGTTCTGCGTCAGCTGCGCAGTATTCGACGTTCGGTGCCGACCTCTGTCTATGAGACGCTTGTCATCGCGCTCGTCCTGTTCCGACTGGACTACGGCAATGCTGTACTGGCAGGCGTACCAAGCAATCTGTACAGCCGACTCCAGTTGGTACTCAATGCTGTCACACGATCCATCGCCGGCCTGTGGCATTAAGACCACATCACCAACACACTCGCCAGTTTTCACTGGTTGACAGAGCCCGAGCGTGTGCAGTTTAAGCTGGTGATGATTATCTGTTGCTCACTGAACGGCATGGCACCATCCTACCTGGCTGCAGATTTGCGACATTTGTCCGACATGCCGCGACGTCTGCAGCCCTCACTGACACACCAGCTGAATGTTCTTCAGTCGCAGTGTCCAACTGTTGGTGACTGAGCCTTCGCTGTCGCTGGTGCTCGGCTATGGAACAGTTTGCCACCGGACATTGTCGCATGCAACACTGGTTCACAGTTCCGCCGTGAACTGAAAACATTTCTGTGTACACAGTCCTATTTTTCTGTATTTTTGTCGTGACTTGCACTTTTATCTGTGGCCCTAGCAGTTTTTGCTCAGGCCATGTTAAAAAACTTGAAGGTAATGTAAAAAAATTTTTTAGCATTAAACATAGATTTTGACGGTTTAAGTTTCAATTTTCTAAGTTCAAGGAAACCTGTGCATGAAAGCATCAATGAGCGGTACCCCCATAAAAGTTGTTATTTTACCGCTGTTGGCCAGCCTTTTGTGAAAAACGGTTGCAGATAGGCATGGGCATGCTGCATATCACAACAAGCACTGGTGACGAGCTTTTTAGTCATATCAACATTGATGACTTTGAAAGACCCTGAACTTACAAAATAAGGGGTTTTTATTGATTTTTGCAATCTTCGGCTGCAGCAACTACTTAGGAGTGAATTTCAACGAAATGCATGGTTCCTATGGTCAGGGAAAGTCAGAGAAAAATCAGAAAAAGGCAGGGAATTTTACATTCCAAAGTCAGGGAAATATAAGAGGGTCAGGGAAAGTGAGGGAAAATCAAAGTACCAGGGTGCAAAAGTTAACAAAGATACAGAAAAAAGTTTGAACTGTTTTACGCAGACTGTGTACAACAGTTCACAAGTTTTTTCTGCTCACTTCGCTCGCAGATTATTTATATCTATGCTTTTGAATTTGTTCCGCCGCCTTTGTTTCTAGTGCGATTGCGAGTGATTGAAAGCCAACATTGGTATTTCGTGTAAACAAATTAGTCAGGGAAAACGATTCATTTTGTCCTGAAAAGTCAGATAAAGTCAGAGAAAATGAATTCTGCAGAGTAGTAGGAACCATGGAAATGGCTGGAGATAGACTAAGATAAATTACGAACAGGAACTGCTTTAGGCTTTCGTGCATCTCCTGAGCCTTGCCTTGCCTTGCGTTGCCTTCGGGGTGGGCAGGCTCTTACAACTGCCCAGCGCTGAGGCCGTATCAGTTCGGCCCAATGCGCATCCCCAAATGTAACCACAAGGTTACAAGTAATGACTATAAAGCCATAGACGGCTGTGAAGCCGTAAATAATGGCTGTGAAGCCGTAAGTAGACGGCTATAAAGCCGTAGTCGGCTGTAAAGCCGAAACCAGCACAAAAGCACTGGTAATGTGTAGTAAATGTTCTCACATATTTGGTCAGCTCTTAGTACGCTCCTATCCTCCAGATTGTAGAAATCTTTCGGGTCATCAGAGCAAAGCCCCACCACCACGTCAAGATGGCTGACCACAGTGGGGGCATCTCCTGAGTATTAGCTTCAAATTTCTTGTTACTATGTATGCTGCTTGTAAACTACACGTTAGCGACAAGGTGCAGGATTTGTACCCATTCACAATAAATGTTTAGACATGGTGTGCACTGTGGGCATTTCTGCTGAGTGGCATGTAAGTAAAAGAAAGTTTAAATAGCTTACCATCATGTAAAAATTTGGTAATCCTCTGAGTCAGATGGCCATGGTACTTTTGACATTTCGAGTATGCTCGAAATTTTCTGGCAACTTTGAAGTGGATGCATATTCATGTGATGTGCAGTATATCTTATGGTCATGCCCTGTATAATCAAAACTAATAAGAATCGATCTCAACACACACAGAGATGCCGATTTTTTGTTGTTGCAGAAATTGCTAGAAGAGCTGGAAAGCTTAGAAGTTCCAGCCAGCATTCGTGAGGCACGTTTGGAGTCACTTAAGCGTGAAGCATCTGAGTTTGCTGCGATGCATGAGAAACAGCACGGACATTACACGTAGGCTGCGCGCTGTATGTTTGTTTCCATCTGATGCAATGTATGCAAAGAATGCAAGAAAGTATGCAATGAATGCAGGTGATGCAGTGGCCAAAATGCGAGGATAGAAGGAGAGGATGTTGTGTCGGCAGCATTCATTGTGTTTGTTGCATTACAGCTGTTGCATTCATTGCATTCAGTGTGTTGTGTATGGATCCATTGCATTTGTTGTGCTAAATGGAAAACATGCTTTGGTGAGAGACTGACCACGGTGCATTCTCTGATCAGGATTTTATGCACTAGTGGCTTACATGTAGGCAGAATTGATGATCCGTTTTATAATATTAGAAAGATCACATCAACATTTGAAGTTGATGTGTGGCACAATAATGTCATATCTATGCAATGACCATTTTGGTACTAGAAAATATTTAACAACTGTAGTTTTAAATATACCGAAAAAGCAATGTAATATGTATATGAGTGTTGGAATTAAAACCCAGACGTAATGGGTAAAAATTTCCTCTTCCGTTGGTTTCTAGTGTCATTTGAAATCGTGGCCAGTAATCTTGGCTATGGCAGTGAATGATGGGTGAAAGATAATAGAACATAAAGATATGGCGTGGCTGTTGCCTCTGTTGGCCCAAACTGCATTAAATGAAAGGCAAAGCTACAGCTTGACGGCCAAGGTGTGTGTGCTGTACAGAGAGATTGTGACTGAGAAGGAGTTTTTAGATTTGACAACATCTGAGGACCGATGTATTGTGCACTTCTATCACACTGACTTTCGTCGATGTGCCATCATGCATACACACCTCGAGGTTTCAGCCTTGTTTTATCATAATAACGCAGACTGCTTCATTTTAGCTCAAATTTTTATTATGTCAGTTATTGTTATTATTATTATTATTTTTTTTTTTTGTCTGTCTTTTTCTTTTGTCAGCAATGGATCAGACTGAGAGTCAACAACACAGTTTGGCATTGCTGATGGCATAATGCTTTGCTAAATTCCTTCTCTGCTTGCTTGCTTGCTAGTGATTATGTATGTTGGCATTTGTGGCTTCTTGTGAAACGTATTAGTGACTATAATATTGCCCAAGCAGCTTCGAAAGCACACTTTGTGCAGTATCCTGTCATACTAAGAAATTATTAAACTTTTTGTGGGTGTCTAATGTAGACCTTAATCTGTTTGCCATTTCTATGTTCATGTCACCCTGGATAATAAACCCCCTGCTTTCATTAAAAAAACATTTTGTTTGTTTTATGGTGGTAATGTTATTGTGGTTATACTCTGGTTTTGGAATGCTTGCAGACATTGGCACCTCAACATTTCGAGACAAAGTTTGCGAAGATCAACGTAGAGAAAGCCAAGTTTTTTGTTGACAAACTGAAGATTCGAGTGCTGCCTGCTGTTATCTGCTTTGAGAAAGGCATCGTCGTAGACAGGTTGTGTGGTTGACCAACTTGAGCTACTGTCTACTGCATAGTTTAACTACAGTAATATATTATCACTTATCTTGATCTGCTTGTCAGCAGTGAGGTCTGGTAACTATGGTTGAGTTTACTACTTGGCTTTAAAGTTTGAACAGTAAATTGCTTATGGTTGGACTATTCACCCTCACATATAAAGGCATTTTACTATCACTAACAGCAACTAACTAATTTAAGCCATTAGCAGATCATCCAGTGTAAGTTTGCCAGAAGAGAAATATGCCTGGTTTTTAGGATTATTTGATATTGCATAATTTGTATTGTGCAAAACTGCAAGTATAACTTTGTTGCTAGTAAATTAAAGTTAATGCTAAAATTCACAGGGGTGAAAGACTTGCTGCAAAATACAACAGTGTCAGCAGTATTTGCATTGTGTAATTGTATGATTCATTTTACCATGTGCAGGATTATTGGCTTTGATGACATTGGCAACTCGGATGACTTCCAGACTGCAGTATTGGAAAGACGATTTCAGTCCAGTGGTAAACGGACTTCACTTTAAGTTTTGTTGACTTTTTTGAGTCTTTCACTCAGTGATCCATAAGGCTTATTTGAGCATTTTTACAGAACCGTGCAAAACTGATCAAGCGCTGTATAGTAGGCCATATTGGAAAAATGTCCTGTCCAGGGCCCAGTAATTTTTTTGTACACGATGCAGCAAAAAAGTAATCCCCCAAAGTTGTTAGTCTTTTTCTGAGCAACAGCTTGGAATTTCAGTATGAAATTTTGCATGTGTTACCTATTCATAGTGCTGAAAGACATTTCTTTGTCATTAACTCTGACATAGTTATTGATTTTTTTCTGCAACCACGTCATCTTTTCTCATGTTCACCTTGCATGAAAGGTGCACAATGTTAGCGCTGCAGAAAAACACATTGGGTCACTTCACTTTTTGACTTAGACTTTCGCTGAGACTTTCGCTGAGCCTAAAGTACCTACTTAGACCAAAGCTGAGCCGAACTAACCTGGCTAAAGTTGGTTCGATTTGCATGGAAGAGATAGCTTTAGCCCTTAGGGCTTAACTTCCACTGAGCCTAAATCCACTTCAACTTTTGACTTTAGCTGAGTGAAAACATGGCGACTATTTACAGTCCTATGCATACGGATAGTTTAGTAAATTTAAGCAGTCTGGTACGAAAAATAAACGCCGTAATAAATATGCAATGACGTCAAATGTTACGTAATTACGTTATTTGCTTGCGCGGCGCAATTAAATAAGCAAGTCCAAGCGTAAATGGTTGATTTATTTCCTGTTAGGTTTACGGATTTTCCACCATTTTTAATTGGTATGGTCTAAGTCAGTAGACTTAGACCAAAGTTTAGTTGAACTGTGGTCTAAGTACAGACTTTAGCGTTCAGCTTTAGCTTTTGCTCAGCGAAAAGACTCAGCGAAAGTCTAAGTCAAAAAGTGAAGTGACCCATTGTCATTTGAACAACATAATAAACGGTTTCTTAATGACTGTGAGAACTCTCAGTGTCTACCGTTAGCTCTCTTCGTGCACGCATTTAATCTTTTATTTACGTTTTTAACAGCCCTCCCTGTTCATGGCAAGTTATCCAGGATCACCAGCAGTGCCTGCTTGAGTTTAGTGACAGATTTTTGTTTTGGTGAAAATTGTCACTGTACATTACAGAAAGAAATTAACACAAAAGGCTTTACAGATTTTGTTCATAAAGTTTACGTCACTGTGGTCTCACGAAGAACAAGATGTACTCAGTTGTTTTCAATACACATAACTTGTTACAGCATTAAGTTTTTGAATGTGCAAAATCATGATGTTGTCTCAAAAATTCTGTAACTCTGCAACGGTAAGAGTATCAAATACAGCTCAGCCAACAGTATATACAGGGTGGGCCAAAAAAAACGGACCTGTTTGAGCATTGATAACTCAGCGGTGGTTAGTGGTAGAAAGAGGTCAAAAGTTTCTGCACTATTTACAAACACAACTTATATTTAGTAATGTAAGTTACATGATGTAAATCACATGAAGGTCTATGTCTCTTTAAAGGCCTGGGATTTTTTTTTACAATTTTAGCCTGTGACATATTTTGTCAGTAAATTGCACCAAAATTACTGGAGATACACCAGAACAACCTGTGTATGAAATTTTTAGCACAAAACAAAGGCAGTCTAAGTTTTGACTTCCTACACTGTGTCTCAAAAAAACCGGACCCCTATTGCGTTTTGAAATAACTCGAACAAACTGTGCCTAATAATAATAATGATTAGCTGAGATAATCGTCAAAAGGTACTCAATATCGTAGTGTGTTACGGGCTTACGATATTTCATAAAACAGGGTACCAGCTTAGGTTATTTTTTTGGTGGAGGTCTGGTCTGGCCTACGGCAGACCATTGTCGATGACGCAATCGACGAATGGAGAAGACGTCTCCGGGCCTGTGTTTGAGTAAAGGGACAGCACTTTGAACATCTGCTGTAACTTCTGACTATGATGTTGCTAATCAACAGTTCGTTCAACTT
>Ga0209367_1008850_pt1 | contig 13731 bp, 6 predicted proteins | sample WorMetLIZISLAND2_FD_187412 | JGI IMG/M metagenome (GOLD analysis project Ga0209367, IMG submission 187412) | Marine gutless worms symbiont microbial communities from Max Planck institute for Marine Microbiology, Germany - Olavius geniculatus... ... | reverse complement strand
ATACCATAATACGTTGTATAATATATAATAATAATAACGTTTAATAACTGACTAAAACAAGTAATTCGAGTTAATGCTCACGAGACGCGCGACAGCGTATGGCAATTCCCGTTCGAAGGTAGTCCTGGCCTATCTCCAGCCATCACGTCGCACTTGACTCGCAAAATGTGCGCCGAAAATTGCAAAAAAATCACCAAAATCACCAATTTTGGGGTCCAAGATCGTTCGAGGTCATCAATAGTTGTTGCTCAAAAGATCGTAAGCAGTTCTTGTTACCACAAGCAGAAGTCGCACTAGAGATTTCTTCGAAATGATAGTGCGCTATATAAATGTTCTCTTATTATTATTATTATTAAAGTCTATGCCTACCTGCAACCTTTTTCGCGCTAGACGAGCGAACAAGACAGTGTTGTTTTTAGCTGAGTTTTGTTTTCTTGTCTGTGGACACGACGGCTCATAAATTGTTGCAGTTTGCTTGGAGAAATTTTGCGCGAAAATGTATTTCTGCAACCTGAGGAAGCCCAGTGAATTTCAATGTCATACTAAGGTGAGCAAAAGTTCTGACGTTATAAATACTTTGCCGACATAGCTGTATACTAGCCTGCGTTGTCGTTTGCAAGAAGTCGGCCAGTGTGACACGTTCATAACGCGGCGATGATGCTGCGCGTGACTCGTGTGTCACGGCCCTGACGGCCAGTGCCAGTGACGACAGCCGCACGTCGAGAGGTAGCGTCGAGAACAGGCGGGTCGCCGCGGACGTGAAACATTTCTGAAACTGTTGCACGCGACGACGCACGAACTCAGTCGACGGAAAATCACTCGCCGACACTGCAGCCGTACATAAATAAGTAAGTAAGTAAGTAGTCTGCATTTGTAACGCGCCATATGTCAAAACAGAAGTTCGACTCGTAGGCGCGGATGGTAACAGTTAGTCGATGGCGATGTTGCCGGAGAAAAGATGAGTCTTGAGGTGTCGTCGAAAAGTGCTGGTAGTGGATGCTGTTCGAATGGTAATTGGTAAACTGTTCCAAATACGTGGTGCAGTTGAGCTGAATGCGCGGCCGACGAACACCGTGTTGTCTGTTGGCTGCGACAGCAGTTGGTGATCGGATGATCGGAGTTAACGTGACGGCGTATAGTCACTAAGCAGAACTGACAAGTGTTCTGGCTGACCAATATTCACACGTGCGATCAACAGATCGTGGGTTCAACTCCGGACTCCCGGTCCAGTCGGGTCGCTATTGAGGGCTTACTACCTGGATGGTCTAAGAACAGGTAAACCATCTCGGTACGTAACCAATCACACAGATCAACTCAGCCTTCCATCCCTACGGGATAGGCAAATCGAGTACCGAGCTTTCTAGCCAGGGTTACGGCAAGTACGTTTGCAGCTATAGCAGACATATCACCGCCCCAATCAGCCACACTACACCTTCACCCCGTAATCCGTGAGCTAAATACTCATTTCACGCCCCGCTGAGGATAGGAGGCTGAGCATCGTAGTAAGTTTGCATGAAATTGACCGGCCGTGGTGAGAACCGAGGCGTAACCACGGCGTAACCTAAAACTCTGTATGCAAATGACATATGCTATGAAGCAAGCTCTGTAGCCCCGGGGGCCGGATTATGTCTCGGAACGTCGGTTATCGACGGTGACGGGCGTGCGTGGGTGCGTTGTCAGAGCGACGTAACTGAACTGAACTGAACTGTCACGGCTTAATTAGTTTTTGACCAATGGGCAAGCTGAAATGCATTACTGCAGGAACCGTCTAACGGCTTTGGTGGAGTACGTGACTACGCTAGCTCACGTGCGCGTCAACCAATGACCAGTCGGATCGCCCTGCTTCCCCACTGATGAATGAGCTCGTCAACAACCAAATCATGTCAGTTCAGTTCAGTTACGTCGCGTAGTATACAGATGCCCCCTGTAAACGGGATGTCCAGCGCTGCAGGAACTGGTAGTGTCATTGAATGCGAGTTTCATCGTCAATAACAAGTTATGCGTCCTCGAGGACTTGTCCTCGTCCTCGAAGCGCCTCCAGGACAAAAAAGCAGTGTTCTTGGCCTTGGCCTTGTCCTTGTCCTAAGTCCTTGGTGTTGGTCTTGGCTTTGAAATAAGGTCCGTGGCCATGGCACCGAGAACTTTAGTAAATTCCGTTTATTATTACCGACAGTTTGACCACAAAACTGAAAAGGTGTTGAACATTGCTGCCGAAAACCGTGACGCTAGTTAATGTCGCTGTGATGTAGCGGCTTTTGCATGTCCTTAGTTACGGCTTTTGAGTTTCTTGTCCTTGGCCTTGGTTCCAAGTCCTTGGCCTTGAACACAAAATCCTTGATAATATCACTGTCAATAATCCACATAGCAAGACGCGTATAGAGGAACTGTTGGGTACGATGGTTGATTACGTCGCTATAGCAGCAAGGCAACTGCACTGAATAAACCCGCGCCAGACTTTGCAAACTAATTTCGCCGCATAATTATATGCACTGCATGTAGGCTACAACACCAAACGAAACACCAGCGCAAGCTCAACAACTGGAAACGAGCGAATAATTGACAGAGTGCGTGCGCTCGCTTATATTTGCAGATCATACCGTCCTTCGGTTATTGTACCAGGTTATGCTTTTTCCCTGGTGTAGGCCCAGTAGATGACCTGACCACGTATAATTCAACGCGATGTGATTGCTTAATTAACATAACGCGTAAAACACAATTTGTTCACATTTCTGACACTCTGGCTGACATTTCATTAGTTTTTTTTTCAACTGCCTGCAGTAAAAATGTTTGAAGTGTTGGCCCACTATGCGAACACAGGCAAGGAGACACTTTCTCCAATCGTTGACAGCAGTATCGATAATTTTCTGCTCCAGACCAATCCAGTTTTTGCAACTGCAAAGCCTTCTAAATTTTGGCGCTGTCGGAAAATTATCAACAAAAATGTTTCTTGTCAGATTTTTTGGTGGAAAAGGGCAAATTTTGGGACTGTAAAAAAATGTTGAGCATCCACGATCTCCTTAATAGAAATTTGTGCTGTCTGCCGGATAAAATTCTGCAACTTCCTTCTCCGGCTACTTTTTATAACCCACAACGTCGTTGCTGCTTCTCAGCTCCTTCCATCAACCCCTTCAATCCAGCTAGAGGTCTCGGGGAGTAATATGAACTAACTGACATACCTGTAGGTAGGGGGTGAGTGCAGTGCACCCCCAAGATGACGTGAGTCATGACTTATAGGACAAGTTCTTTAGCGGAGCAGTTCTTGCGGAAGCAGATGACATTTTCAGGCAGTGAATGCGTTTTTGGGCTCTTAATGCGCCCAAACTGCAATTTCGATCACAGAAGTGCCCCCTCAAAACAGATTCCTGGCATGAGCGGCGCTAGGAATCCGAAGGTGGGAAGCACCGCAACGCGGGGCAAGGGCCAGCGCACAGAAGGCATTTTTTCATATATTGTAGAGACCAAATGTCGATCTTACTGTATTGGTCCGCCGGGAAGCGATAGCTTTCGGAGCGGACTTGTTTTACTGCAGATGTTTATTTACTTCGATCGCGAGATCTCCGAGATTCGTCGGCCGATCGGCGCAAAATTTTGCACGATGATCACACCTAGGCCGCGTTTTATAACGCCGGTCCAAAATTTCGGGGGCCCTAACGCAACAAATTTCAGGGGACAAAAACATGCAAAATTTGGCTCGATTTCGGTCGACTTCAAAGTTCGACGGCGAATATATCCGGAACGGATAAAGATATTCAAAATCAGACAAAAACGTGATCTACCGCGATTCCTCCCGCGTTCAGCAAAAGAAGTCCGGTGAACTTTGGTCCAGAAATTTCGAAGATCTAGAAGTGTAATCATACCCACCGAAGTCGACTTTTTCGGGAGACCATATTTCGGCCCCTAAGGGGTGCTGCGCCCCCAAATTCGTACACGCGCTAGACAATGACCAAGTCTTGCTAGCGCACCTCTCACCGCGGACGGGGTTCTCCTTACAATTTTGTCAAAGAGGGTCCAAAATTGGCTCAATTTTCAGCAAGTGCGCGCCTATAACTTTAGGGGTAGTGAGAGTTGCCTTACGATACTTTGCCACTTGACGTGCCTCGGGTTGGGGTGATAACGCAAGTACAACTTTTAATGGGGCACCGCCCTTTTTAAAGCTTTTGGGAGGGCAAAAAAGTCCAAATTTCGGTGTAATTTCGGACAACTTTCGAGTTTGACTGCATATATCTCTAGAAGGCATAGAGATATCGACAAGTGGTCAGCGGCGTTATTAAGCAGGATCTCTTGTGAGTTGAAACAAATTAGTGAACTTTGGTCTTTAAACAAAAAAGTTATATAAGCGCGCATGTAGACCCACACTAAGTCGACATTGCGCGTTCTGCGTATGCTAATGCGTTTGAGTTCGGGCCACGTGACTTTGCCACCGGGGGAATTTCACCCCCTCTCCTGAAATTTCCCCCCAATCGGACATACGGCACCGGGCGGACTCACGTTGGGTTTTGCCCCAAATTTCTAGTTCAGTTTTTATGTGCAATGCAGAAAAAGATGTAGCGGGGTGACCGTCCAGAGGCAGAGCCCCTCGTCAGGGGGCTGAGGCTGAAACATTTTTAGCTTTTGGACGTTTAATGACAACCGCGAATTTGCCTGCTTTTAAATATCTGTAAAGGCTAAAAATTACACATATTTTTGTGCTGTCTTGTAAAAATGACGCTTAATAAGTCACACCTTGGCATATTATGCGTATAGTGGATAGAGGACACTTTATCACCATCGAAATTTCTCCCAAGGGGTAATCGGGGGGAGGCAAGGAAAGGGCAGCCACAGGGGGGGAGCTGTCTATTATTCCTGGCTACACCTTGGACTGTCTGAGTGCTGATCTGCGGTGATTATGCGGAGGTAGATTTGACTAGGACAGCCGGTAGCCGATGCATAAAAAAAACTTCGCCACGCCCAGCAGGAGAAGTAGAGATTTGTATTGTTTACGAGTAAGATGAGATGCATTGCACAGCCTTGAGGCCGAAGCAGCACCGCAAAGGGTGTCCGGACATTCTTCCCCCCCGGACATTCTTCTCCCCGGTCTTAACTCCCCCTTTCCATTGTTTTAGTCAGTGGTAAAAGTAGGAATTGTGAGATGGCGAAGACCGGGGGAAGAATGTCCGGGGGAAAGAATGTCCTACTTTCCCGCAAAGACGTCAGGACTCTGGCTACGGAGCTCTACAGCGTGGACCGAAACAGCGACGAACACCTTTTTCAGATGCAATTCCAATTAAACCGCAAAACAACAGACGCAGCTTGAACGACTTCGACATTTGCTATAGACTCATTATTTGCAGCTAGTTTACTTCTGCTCATTTATTTGAAAAAATACATTTTCGTCGCAGTTCTTTCGTAACCCCGGCGTGTTTCTTCACACGCAGATTGCAAAACAAACGGTGTTCATCGTTACTGTTAATCCAATCAACCATCGTGATGATACCACAATAATTTAGCCTACTTGTATTAAAAAAACTTGTTTACACCGGCAGCGAAGAACGTTGTCATTCAACCGAACGAAAATAAAATGCGAGTGAACAAAAATTGCCAAAAAAATACAACGCAGAGAGAAAAACAAACTGGGATGTTAAAAATGGTCACTTTTCGGCCCACTCCGTATGAGATCGATGCCGGTAGGCTACTGCGTTTTCAAGCAACTTCAGCTACATGCTAATGCTACGGCATGAGGCACTGCAGGTGTTCTAATGCCTCAATGCTTGCGGCGAAGAGACCGGTCTGATCTAATATTACAAACAGCGTTCACCGTAGAAAACAGCAACAGCAGCAGCAGCAGCAGGTCACAGGCGAATGAAACAAACAGCTACTAACCATCAGTGATGTAAACAAGACTTGAAGGAGTACCCAAATTTAAGGCCCACGTCGCAGGTTATCCGGGTTTATCTCCAGCCATTTCGGAGCAATTCACTCTTGAAATGCGAGCCACAGCCAAAAATTGCAAAAAAAAACACCAAAATCCTCTATCGTTCAAAGTTCAAGGTCATTTAACGTCATTCAAGGTCATCGACATTTTTTCACCGTGTCGATGATTAACAACGATCGGCATGGAAGGAAAAATTGGACGTGAAACGGTGTGCAACGCATGCTATTCGAAGCCCATACATGGCTTCATAACTACGTAATAAACTCCGTCGAAATATCTCATAATGAGCGCCAGTTAGCAAAAAGTCCAGAAATTCGCAAGACTTTTTTCGGTTTAAACAACAACTGTAAAACTAGAGCAAAGTTTCGGCCTAATTTCTGCCAATATTGTCCAGTGCGGCGTAGGCGTACCGGCACAACATTTTGGAGAGGGGGGGGGCAAAACGCCGTATACTTGTCGCAATGGCGGTACGATGTGCGGCTGATTTTGTCAAACTAAAAATGTACAGAATTGCAGCATTGTTGAGCACCCACCAGATGCGTCTCTCAACCTCAGATGCGCCAGAATTCATTTTCGGCCGGAGCTCAATCCGCCTGGACCCTAGCTGCTTGTATAGCTTATAACTTATACCACTCCCTCGAACACCACAGCGCATTAGGTCGCAGGTCGTCTCCGTCGTTGCAAGTTTTTCGCAGCAGACTCAAAACCGAACTTTTTGCCTGGTCTTACAGTCATGACTTAACAACGTCTCATTGCACTGACTACTATTACGTGACTTCACTGCTTAGGCTTATTGTTACGTGTCCTTGTAGTCTTAGGACTTGACGCCACGCTAAAGTTAATTCGTCCTTCATCGTCATCATTTATTTGGCAAAAAGCAGAAGACACGCAATAGTAGTTGCAACAGACACACAGGAAACACAATGCTAGGTAGCTAGCACTTACAGTGACCCTTATACATCATCATCATCATTAGAGGTTCTTACGATAATGCGCCATGTAGCCTATCTACATTTGGCATTTGACACAGTCGGCAAGCAAGGAGATACCACCTCTTCCTTTCCCTCGATCATCGTTGCCTTCGAGGGGCCTCATTTGTCAAACTGACAGTACCGCCTAGAGCTTTTTTTCTACAGTTTTCGTACTGGCACTCAGTTTTCGTACTGGCACTCAGTATCGCATGTAAGTAAGTAAGTAAGTAAGTAAAATATAAATTTATATAGCGCATATTGTTAAAATTAACCTCTAATGTGCTTGTCACACTAGTACTGACTGAACAGGATTGTTTTAAAGAACTGTTTGAAACTGTCAATGTCACAGACACCGTGTAAGTCACAGACCTCTGTACGAGACGGCGCTGATGTTGGAGGCGCGGCTCGAGCTTCTGGCGATCGGTCGCGAATCGCCGGTGGCGCCGCCCACACTCAGTCCCCGCGGTAAAGTGGCGGCATCCGACATCGAGTGGTGGTCAGCGTTGCGCTGTGTTCGGCCGAAGCTGCGAGGCAGCGACATCGATCTACGATACGACATTATATATATATATATATATATATATTTATATATAACATATCTATGCAATCTGATAAAGATTTGCATCTGAAAACTGACAGACAAAATGTCGATAATGTCTAGCATATAAAATAAAAACGAACTGTAAAAGTTTTAAATGTAAGTGAAATTAGAGAAACTGAAATATAGCACGTATTGTTATGTAAACATGAAAATCAAGTAAGGACGGTTACGGGAAAGCTAGAAAGCAGAAATCAGATTGAAATAACGATAACAGAAACTAGAAAAAAGCCAAATTGTCGCTAGGATAGCTGACCGTGTCAGTGACCTTCAAGGTCATCCAAGGTCTACGATTTTCATTCCATCTGAAAGAGCGTATACCACTTCCTATTGGTGATTAATTATTGTAACCTCACTCACTGTTTCCTAGATAAGGCCAGTTTTCCGTTGAAAAAACGCACATATTCCCTACATATTCCCGTCCATTAAACACCGAATTTGCCAAGTAATTTAAACAAAGCTCACGTGACGCGCGATAACAGCGATCCTGTCACCTGGTGTACAGCATGCAATAAAATAATAACGTGTCTTGAAGGAGTACCCAAATTTAAGGCCTCCGTATATACGAAAGACTCTTTGAATTCAAGAGGTCAAAATTTAGACTGTTAAAAGTGAACGGTTTAAGCTAAATATTTCATAGGCCTACGTCGCAGGTTATCCGGGTTTATCTCCAGCTATTTTGGCGCAATTCACTCTTGAAATGTGAGCCGCAGCCAAAAATTGCAAAAAAACACCAAAATCCTCTATCGTTCAAGGTTCAAGGTCATTTAACGTCATCCAAGGTCATCGACATTGACATCATTCAAAAGCTCGTAACTAATGCTTGTTACGATAAGCAGCATGTCTGTGCCTATCTGCAACTGCTTTCGCGCTAGACGAGCTTATGGCGGTAAAATAACCACTTTTAGGGGGATACCCCTCTTTGACGCCCGCGTGCGCATCGCGCGTAAAAATGTTTCCTTTGCACTAAATCGCTGAAATTTTCACGCCTATATATAAAAAACAGGGCTAATTACTCGTGTAAAACTTATCCTGCTACGACCTATCGTTTAGCCACAATACATCTGTGACAGACGACGGACAGACAGTCGACAAATTACTCGTACCATATGCTTGGCGGTTACTTATGTAGCCTACGGGTCGGCAGAAAACTGAAACGAGAAAAAGGTAAGCAAATCCAGACCGACTGGCGGCGGTCATGTGATGTGGTCGTGGAGAACTGCGACGGTAGACTTTGAAGTCAGGACGCTGTGTCGCTGCGGGCTTCGTTGCCGGACCGTCGCTGCCAGCATGGCTGTATGACCGGTAAATGTTCACCTACAGTAAATACACCCAAAAATTTTAGTCTGTACGCCCAAATTTTAAGAGGTGGACGTCACGACGTCCAAATCAATCTGCTTCTTATTATGTTTATTTGTTTATAATAAACTTGGAATTGACATCAGAATCTGTTTCCAAATGTTTCGCTAGGTCAAAGAATTTCTGCTGACTGTCGTGCTTCTGAATACTTCATTTCATGAAGACGTGCCACGGCAACCATATTCTAGGCGTCTATTGCCAGCCCATAAACTTGCAGTCGCTCCGCCCCCGCACAAGCTCTCCGTTGTCCACTAAGGTAAGTCTTATGCATTCTGTCTTTTTAGACATCAAAGGCACTATGCATAGTGTCCACCAATCGTGACACACGCCTGCCCTACCGCCAAGGCATGGGGGATAATTCCCTTCCCTCTCCTTCTTTTCCCTTCCCTCCTCTCACCTCTCTTCCATTCCCCTCCGCTTTTCTCCTTTTCTTTCTTCTCCTTCCCGTCTTTCCTCTGCTTTTCCTCCCTTCCGTCACTTCCTTCCTCCCTTTTACTCTTTCCTCTTTTTGCCTTAGAAGTTGGACCCCGACAATTCAGCTACGGAGTCTGGGGAACACTGTGAACTCCCCAGCGAGATCTGGTCCTTTTCCGGGGCCCACGCCCAGCCAAAATCGAATTCGGTGCATTTTAGAGGTGAAATATGACATCTGGTGGCGCCAGTTTTGCTAACATTTCTTGGAAAGGGTTGCTTAACAGGCAGCTAGGGGACTCTATGTGTTTTGGGCTGTCGGAGTCATGCAAAAATTTGGGGCTAAAAACATATTTCAAAAATTCAAAGGAAAAATTACGCTTCTGAGCATCCGTATCTCCTCTATCGGAAATTTGCTGCAATCCGTCGCAATTCTGACGAAAAGTTGCAGTAGGCTACGCTATAGCACTTGTCGGAATATTGCAACTTCTAGTCCAGGTTACTTTTTTAACCCACAACGCCGCTGGCATTAGACTCTACCGTTAAAAATTTCGACGTGAAAAGTCTTGGTCTCGATCTTGGTCTTGAGAAAATCTTAGCTGATTTTCATGGCTGCAAGAACTAGTACTTATATTATAACTAACAGGCTTACCTGTAGCTGTCTCGAGCCGCCGTTGACGACATCAGTCTCTGGTTTCAGCTGCTGTTGCTGTTGTTGTTGATGACGCTTATGACGCGATGACGATGACTTGGTTACAGCGTCCGAGTTCTTCTTAGCTCGAATATTCCGTGTCTGTCTGTTCCCCATGACTGCAGCCTTCACGCACTGACGGAGTTTATCACATCCTGATATATCTTACGTCACGCTGTGCCTTGGTTCCTCACTTCTACTGGTGCACGGCGAGCAGTGGTGGCATCATTTCAGTAAATCATTGAGAGGGTCTCAGTAATTTTGGGGCTCTAAGTTTACGTAACATATTGTTCTTGGCACTCTTGCAGCAGTAACGCTGTTTCAGAGGTACAATTTACAGCAAAAAAATTGAAATCAGATTCTTGAAAGGGGTCCGTAGACCCCTCCCGCAGCCCCCTCCCCTTTAATGACGCCCCTGATGGCGGGTATTTTATAGTAAAAGCATAGACATTAATAAAAAGTAAACATTAGCTGACGAAAAAATACGGTCAGTGGCGGTTCAAGCCCCAAAAATCCAGACTAGAACCGTCACTGAATAGTATACGATATTAACAATATAGAAAGACTAGCCTCCGAATTGCCACAGTTACAACCGTTTTCACAACGTGAAACTTTTCCAGAATTTGAGTTAACTCCATAGCCATAATAAACAATTAACACCCTGCAGCTGCGACGCCGAAACGACGAGTTGAGTTGCGTCGGCTTCGCAGTTGTGAATTGAATTGCCGACGACTGCCGACGGATTTCAGCGGATAATTTGGAAACTGAACAAATTTAAAATTTATCCAGTGTGACCGTGTGCTTATAACGTCGTTAATCTTATATTTAACGGTTTTTTTTCCATTTTCAGTTAGGCTACTGTTAGTGCTGCTTTTTGTTTTAAAACACTCAACGAGCGGGTCGGGTCGGGTCGGGTCACGGGTCGAAAATCCTGACCTGGTTCCATCCCAACCACCCACCTACGAACAAAAGACGAAAAATCATACAAAAACCAACTAGCTGGTTTTCACTTCTTTTTTCCAAATAGGTGCACATTTTTTGCGCATATATAACTCGCCAGAAGATCGACATGCATATGTGAACTGAAAATTTGCGTTGCTGTAATAAGGCCCCTATGCCGTTCTTTGCTTTATTTTTTGGTGCTCGAGAGGAAAAGTCTTAATCAAAAGATGCTCGATCTATCGTCGCGAGCTTAACGTCGCACGCGAAAGTCCGTCCCGTCTCCAGGACACAGCATAAAACAGTTTCTTGCATGAAATTCATCGAAATATTGCGTTCATTAATTTGGCGACCTCGGTTGCGAACAGCGAAAAGCCAGCCAAGTGGCCTTCTGTACGGGATTAGGACCGGTGTCGGCACCCTGGGAACAATAGAAACCATAGCAGGCAAGCTGTCAATTACCGATAGGCCTACCGTCAACGTGTACAAGTAGGTCTATGATAAGGCTCGCTCAAGTGCACTTAACGCCTAACAGCGCAAACAACAAGTCGCCGAATACACGCAGAGGCTTCTGACATCTGCGTACAGGCCTAGCACTAAACATACCGTACTCAGCTGTGTAAGCCTAAACTCCACTGATCGACAGCAGCATAGCAAAACATGTACAAAAAGTCCTGATGACTTGATACTAAAATAGTGGCGTAGCCTAGGGGGGCCCAGGAGGCCTAGGTCCCCAATCCGCCAGACAAAACATAAGCATAGGTTTAAATTGCACGAATTTGGAGAATTTGGCGAGTTTAAAATAATTAAAATCGTTGCCACCAAATCTCATTTTTGAGCTAAAATGCAACAAATTCGATCTCGGCTAGGGCTCCGCCCCAGACCCCGCTGGGGGAGCTCACAGCGCTCCCTCAAACCCCTAGCTGGATTTTAAAGGGTCTCATTTCTAAGGGAGGGGATGGAAGGGGAAGAAAGAGGAGAGGGAAAGGAAGGGGAAGTAAAAGGGGGAGGAAAAGGGAGGGGAGAGACAAATTGGGAACGGAAGGGGAAGAGGAGGGAGAAGAGGCCCTTAATTGAGATTTCTGGCTACGTCACTGTACTAATATGCCCCCAAAACTATTAGATGCTTTGCCGTTCTGCCTACAGGCTTCGATTTACCGGACACATACTTTGGGGCAAAGCCCAACGTGAAACCGCCGCCCGGCGCCCCAAGTCCAATTGGGGGAGTCACGGCTGCTTATTCGTCAAGCCGTCGATTATAAATGTAGTAAAATGACTCGTCCTCCAAACCCCCCAACAGATCTCGATGAAATTTGACCCAAATTTTTTCCAAGTGAGAGTCACTCTTCCCGCCAATTTTGGTTTTGGTTCCGTGGTCCGCTGACCGCTTTCGGAGGACAAGCGAAAAATGAAGAAAAATAACAATAACAATAAAAGGCAGTAAAAAACAAAGCGAAAACTTAAGCCTCCGTCACTACAGTAGGCTACGTACGGGCGGCCTAACAAGTCGGTTGTGCGGTAACGTCGAAGCCAGTGGAGATAGCGCTATAATTCAGTTGTAGGCCTATGTCGCCGCGCCTAGGCCCCTAGTGAGTTTATAGCTGGCGGCGGAGTGCAGTCAGTTTTATCACTCTACCTGTGTTCACCTGTAGGGCTATTAGATGTGCACGTACACCTGTGCTGCTTACATGTGGTTTCTATCCAACGCAACGCACGCAACGTACGCAACGCAACTGACGCAGCTGACGCAACGACCGCTTGTTCTATCTTCTTATAATGTGTTTTGGACGGTTGTGTCAACTGTGTTCGTTGCGTAGTATTTTTTTGCGTTTTCTGTACAGCGTAGCGTACGTTGTGTGCATTGCATTGAGTGGAAACCACGCTTAAGACGGTCAAGTCAACGTTGGCTACCTCTAAATACCAAACGCAAACTCGTCGTTCTTGCAAAATATGTTCTTCATTGGCTATAATACGCTATAGATGTCAGGGCTGGAAATTTGGTTGGAAAAAGCCATTTTCAGGTTTTAAAAAAACAGTAATTTGAGCAGCGCTCACGCGACGCGCGACAACATCGGTGCTGACACCCGAGGAATCAGTAACGTCCAACAAAATAAATTACTAATGCGTTTTGGAAGGGGGTACCCAAAATTGACGCTCCCGAATGGAGTGGATTCCTTGAAAGTAAAGAGTTCAAACTTAGACTGTTATAATCAGCACTGTCAGACTGAAACACCCCGACAAATACCCAAATACCCGATGGGCTTTTTTGGGGGGGGGCACACAAAACATAAAAAGTTACCCAAAGCATTAACCCACTGAAGCAAATTTTAGTTTTTTTTGTTCCACTAATGATGAAATAATGGCTTAGTTTTTGAAATATTTAAACATAAGGCCTACGTACGAATTAGCAAATGCTGGTATATTTTATTCTGTGGGCAGCAAACAGAAACTAATATGAAACTCAATTGAAAACCCGTACAAATCCCAGAACCCATTAAGTTGGACCTTTATACAACAAAAACAAGCTGTCGCTAGGCTGGGCTGACCGTACCGATATAGATATATTCGAAGGCCAGCGTCCGACTTTTGTTGGCGGAAAGAAAGCGTTTTCACAGATGGACTAGGCTACAGTCCCATAAACACTATGGTGACGCTCCTATATCGAACACTACAACTGACGCTAAGATGCGATACGACAATTTGGCGCCCGACCTATAGCCTAGCTCGTCCTATCCAACAGTACCGTCGCCGACCTCACGACGTACGGTTTAGTCACAATACATATACGTTCACCAGGATCTGTCAAAGACATGTTGAAAACGGTATGGACCCAGAAGTCTTTTGGCAGGCC
>Ga0209367_1008849_pt1 | contig 13732 bp, 8 predicted proteins | sample WorMetLIZISLAND2_FD_187412 | JGI IMG/M metagenome (GOLD analysis project Ga0209367, IMG submission 187412) | Marine gutless worms symbiont microbial communities from Max Planck institute for Marine Microbiology, Germany - Olavius geniculatus... ... | reverse complement strand
CATTTAATGATTTCGTAACTGACGTTGTTGGTTCGTTGGAGTACTGCAGTGCAGTTGCCTCTACTGTTGGTGCCACAGGAAAACCTCAGCTGGTACTCTGTTCTTGAAATTTCTCGCAAAGTAACACCTGCTATTAAGTGCTGATTCTCTAACGATTATTTTTGTCAAACTCTATTGCTATTGAACCAGGACTGTTGGAGTTATTGTAAAAGGTAGCAGGGGTCCGGTTTTTTTTGAGACACAGTGTAAATAACGAACAAAAACATATTTTGTTAACTTTTTTGACACTTTGGTTGACATTTCATCAAACTGTTTCGTTTTTCAACTGCTTACAGCAAAATTGCTTGAAATATAAGCGCACTGTGCGAACACAAACATGGAGACGCTTTCTGATTTATTGACAGCAGTATCAATAATGTTTTGCTTTAGACCAATCCAGACTTCACCAGTCACTTTGAATTCATAAACATTCCTCAACGTCATCACTGCTTTATGACGATCAGACCTTGTAATCAACTGGCTGTTAGGGCCCAGAGATCTTGATAGATGGAATTTAATTGAAGTTTTGAGGTGGTAACTTAAACAATCATTCAATAGCCAGTGGTGTCAGAAATATATCGGCCAAACATTATTAAACTCTGATAATGTTTCTTCAAGTTATGGTCGATAATGGTTGGGATGTTTTTTTCACATTTTTACGTATTTCAACGCATATTTCGCTTGGTCTGCATTCCCTTGGTAGTGCAGAAGCAAATATTGGGTGAGGTGGGAAGCTGAACGGTTATTTGATGGCAGGTTGTGTCGGGAATATTCACACCAGAAATTATTAAAATCTGACAATTTTTATTGAAGTTACAATCAAAAATGTCGGGGATGTTTTTTTGAGACAGAGTGTATAATAATGAATGCGTAAATCAAAATTAAAAAAAAATGATTACAAGCATAATTAAACAGCCAGTAAGAAATCGTAGACGTGTGACAGTTGGCAGAACTTCTCGTCTTGGTTGATCGACTTGCCGAAGCATCAACAATAACGATAAGATAGAAATTGCATTATATGAATTTCTGCAGAGTGCTCAACTCTCTAGTGGTAACAGTAAAACATACACACATGATGCTAGTCCAGGGTGGTCGTAGCAGAATCTCCTGGAAAACTTCACTGATGCGAGAGACGGCATCATCACGGCTACAACTGCTGCCAACAGCTCGAGCACAGACGGTGCGCAGATGAACGATCACGTGTTGTAGTGTCCGGTGATGTGATATGCTGAGAGAATTAACCAGTGTCTCAAACTGACTCTCACATGCCGAGCTGTTACGACGCTCTACAACACATAGCTCTATTAATGGTAGTAGTAATAGCAGTAGTAGTAGTAGTATGAGGTGTTGTAGTATTATGCTGATGTACTGGGTTGAGTTAGTTCACCAGTGTGTCCAGCTGACTCTCACACGCCGAGCTGTTACAATGCTCTACAGAAAGAATAAAAAGAATCCTGGCCTGTCAGTTGGCACATTTGTCAACAAGGCCGACATACCTGGGTGACAATAACAGTAATAAAATGTACAGCAAACATAAATTACAGTGTATGCCCCTTAAATTCTTTTTGACACAATGGCGTTACACAAGCTAAAATACTATTACTTATTACTTTCATCCCTTAGTTAAAAGTTAAAAGGTTAAAGGTAGTGATATAGCTCTTAACGGGAAGCCCATCTCAGAGCTACAGAACGTCACCTGCCGTATGGGATCACACAGTGTTACCTGCCACCCGACACAGGTGAATGCGCCCTGCCTTAACCCCAGCCAGATAGGCTGGTACTCGATTTACCTACCCTGGAGGGATGGAAGGCTGAGTTGACCTGGGTGGCTGGTTGCAAAATGAGATGGCTTAGCCACCTGAAAAGAGTCATCCATCCAAATACTAACCAGGGCCAGGGTTGATAACCTTCTCCGAACTGACTAAGGATGATAGCAACTAAGCCAAAACACCACCGGTGTTTTACTCGGTGAAAAGTCATAGAATCGTCACTCACTAGCGGCATCAATAAACGACTGATAAGATTGTTCGGGAATCACGGAGTCGGGAAGTTCGCGTAGAAATTTCTTCAGTAGACCGGCGACATGAGACGCGGGAATGTTGCGAGACGTCAGGTCCTTCTCCGCATCCGTACCTGACCCAGTTACAGATAGGATGACCCAATTAACTTTAAGTAATGAATTATGTAAAAGCTTTTATGATTCCAAAAATTTACTCTTGGAAACCTGGCATAACTCAAAAAATGACATATCAGCAATAACAACAAAAGCCCTCTCTCTTATTTAGCGCCCTCATTCAGGGTGACCTCCTTCAAATTTACGGAAAAGCTTTACGGTTCCTAAAACCAGAGTCTTCCGAGCAGCTGACAGTGAAGATTTGGTGATCCGAGCTTGCACCGTTTTTGACTGATCCACCCGTGTGACGGCAGACAGACAGCTGTTGCTGTTTATGCTGTTGCGTATAAAAACTGTAAGTCTACAAACAAAGAAAATTGTTTGGTGACGTTGCTCTGCCCTACGTGTGCATCACAAGTTGCAATGTTAATTCTGACTGGGGACCCCGACCCCCACGTTTCCCCTTTTTGTGAAGGACTGGGACCCCAGCCTGAGGCCACCTGAGTGTCCCTGTCAAATGGCATCCATTTCCACCAAAAGCTTCGGCAGGCTGTGAGAGACAAACCCCGAACAGATTACACTATGCTAAATATCTGACACCGCTTTTTAGTATAAGTCCGCACAACCTTCGCCTCCCGCGGTTTTAGCATTGCGGCCCCACAGTCTGGAACTCACTACCCTCTAGCATCCGCAGTTCTACCTCTGCAGACACTTTCTGTCGCCTCCTTAAAACTCACCGCTTCCAGCAGGCCTACTGCTTCCCCTAGCGGCTTAGCCAAGTGCCTCAGATTTGGCCACTAGCTGACATTGTGCACTTACTTTCTTACTTACTAAAATAAAATGCTACACAGTGTGCAGTGTTGTCAGTGGAGATATTTGTGTGAGTGTCCAAATAAAACTCATAAGGCAATAAGTTTTTGACAGTGTGTGATAAGTTGATGTGAAAACAAAAAGTAAGTGAGATTGAAATTAAGATACAGTAAAGCTGAGAATGCAGGAGAAGAAGCCATATCATAAGCAGTGTTGCCTAATAATATCACGCTTACCAATGCAGACGGCAAGCTTTAATTTTTCGAGATCTTCTACAGAGCAGGATTTCCTATATTCGGCGAGCAGATCTGAATAAACAGACACACAACTTGCACACATGAAAGCCAAACATGATCAAATAATAAGTTGATAGAATTTTAATTTTTCTAAAAACAAAAATGCCTTTTAATGTAAGAACAATTTTTCAAAGTTTTTCTGTTAAATAAACGTAGAACAATTAACGTAACAATGACTGTAACAATGAAAGAATGTAACAATCTAACAATGGCAGTAATATGAAATAATTAGATACAGAAAAATGAAATGCTACTGACAAAATAATAGCAGATATTGTATGTAGAATTACTGATTCTGTGCAACAAAATATGAATACAAAAAGACAGCAACTTGAAGCAATAGACTTTTAGTCAACATACGAAACACAGAAAAGAGTAACATTTTCAAATTCAGCATTTACAAGTACATTTTGTGTTTCCAGTGACCCAACCAGCAAAATCAAAGCTCAGTGACAATTACGTAAATATGCTAATTTATGCAAATTAACACATACCGCACTTTGCATCATTAACATACTCTAGGAATGTTGTGCATTGTGCAACGATGGGAGGCAAACCTTCCACGTACTTGTTGAGAGCTGTGTGAAATACCACATCTGAAAATACAGAAACAAAATTTTATTTCATTCTGCCGAATAATGGCACACATACAACAACACAATTACACATGGACTTGTCTCAACAAATTTTGACACCTTTGTCAGAAAAAAATCTGCAAAGTCATCAAAAGAACTATCCGACTTACTGCACAAACATACACAAACATACAAGAAGATATTAGCTATTTGTGAATAACTTTAATACGTTTTTCTGAAACATAGTTTTTACACAATATGATCAACATAACTTCTAAACACAGTTCTGCCACAAATCAATTTAGTAAGATTGACAATTTTTCCACATATTCACACAGTGCTGAGTTTGATTTCTGTACAAGCTAAACTTATGTGCAACAAGATACTGTTCAAACAAACATGGAGTCTGTCCAATGCATCTCGAGAGCTCACAGTAAAGTTCGCATAGAACTGAATTAAATGAGTGAGTTGTGTAGGCAAATGGTAACAACTTAGATTGCGAACAATCTAATGTACTCTGCACGCAGATTATTTTCTCCTGTATTCTTCCAAGTGCTTTTTGCTATTTTCGACCCACTGCGACCATGCATCTATCTTGCACTGTTATGGAGATATGGAACCTCAAATGTTGAATGGACGAACGTACGAATGCTCAGGTGATTTTATACTCTGTCCAATGCAATGCATACAAAAAACAAAAAATCTGACAAAGATACAAAAATATGCAAAGCTTAATTAATACAACTGCAATGTGCAATATTTTGTGAACACAGTGTACACAACAATTCGCAGTTATTCAATCAGACATAAAGTGCAGTCCAACCAGCACTAAAAGTTGGTGAAGTTTGTAAGCTGGGATCACAGGCCGGAAGCGTCAGTGTGCTGCAGTGCCGATGACAACACAAACCACATTCTACCACCACACATATACAGTAACATTATACTAATTATTATGTGCAACAGCAGCTACTGCTGTAGTGCGTCTTAGCCATCGCAATTCTGTCTGTCCGTCCGTCCGTCTGTCACACGGGTGGATCAGTCAAAAACAGTGCAAGCTAGGATCACCAAATCTTCACCGTCGACTGCGTGGAAGATCAGTGAAGCTTTTCTATAAATTCGAAAGGGGTCACCCAAAATGAGGGTGCTCAATGAGAGAGGGTAAGGAAAATTTGCGACATCCAGCCGATATGCCGTTGGCAGAGCGAGAGGTGGCGCCCTCTGGTGAGTACAAGTAAATCACTATAGATAATTTAGCCGCCGGTCATCTGGCAGCCTCTGACGACTGATTTTGTTTTTACTGAACTTTCTTTGAAACTGTAGACAAAAGCCATACGGATAAAGTCTACGGATCACTAGCGTACGACAGTGCAACGCTGTTGCACGTTCCCGTTTGCGTTTTATAATCTGGAATGTCAAAACTAGCCCACTACACGAACCCAATCCCTAACCTTAACCCTTACCTAACCCTATCCCTAAAAAAAGGTTAAGCATGGGTGTAAGCGGGGTGATCATCTCCCTTTCCGTGGCCGTTGAGCCCATAGGTGGATAAACCACCAAGTCCATTATGCAATGGCCAGTGTGACGCCAGACCTACGATTACCTTCCCAGCCTCGGGGCATCACCGCCCTTTGACCGGTACCAAATTATACTGCTTGGTGACAGAGGCATGCACGTGTGAACAACTTGCCCAGAGTCGTTACCTGACAGTGCCCTGACTCAGAGCCAAACCGGGGACCTTTTGGTCACCAGTATGGCCCGCTAGCATTATACTACCAAGTCCCATATTCCTAACCCTATACCAATCCATAGCCCTATCCCAAGCCCTAATCCAGAACCCTAATTCCTAACCTATCCTTAACCTCATTTCCTAAACCTAAGCCTCCTATATCTCTGTTTACAGGTTTTGTCCGTTTAAGTTGTCGGGTCACCTTTCATAACAATCAATGAATGATGGATCGATGTATCGTACTGTGGCAGAGGTAGGCCTGTCGCAGTAGTCCAAGCAAAGGCTGATGACAGACGTGACAGGTTTCACCCAGTGACACGCTGCTCTCGGTCAGCGAATGATCAGCGGCATTATTCGCCAGTGTACCACCAGCTTGCACGTCATTAATACCCTCACAGCCGCCATTCTCCTGCAGTGCACACCAGCACACAAAGCATACCCAGTAAGTAGGTCAGTAGAAAATCAGGGCCAAAAATGGTAAAGAAATGCAGAAAATTTGAACGGAAATTGCAAAAATCGTGGCAAAATCACGGCACAGACACGGCATCAAGTCACAGGCCTGAAGACCATTACAAAGTCTATAAAATTCAACATTAGCACTGACGACTATCACTACATTCAGTGCAATTTTCATCTGAAAAATTTTCTTGCTTCAGAGCACTAAAACATATTTCTACAATGACGTTGCACGGGCTTTGTTAACAGAGATAAAAGTAAATATTCTTTGCATTGAAATCATAATAAATTTCAAATTACGCTAAATAAAAACAACAAATTCTTGTAAAAATGAGAAATTGTGGTATTTGGGCCAAAACACGGAAATCACGGCTTTTCAACCAAATCACAGCATTTGACGAAAATCACAATTTCCATGATTTCCCATGTTTCCAACTTTTCAAGATGCATTGCACACAATTTATAACTGTAAATATCGAATATCTACAGCGCTTGGTTTGTAAGTTGCAAACTTATCATCAATAGTACTTAGCTTTTTACGCGCGAAAGCAGCTACTGCTTTCAGCACGTCTTAGCCATCGCAATTCTGTCTGTCCATCCGTCCGTCTGTCTGTCACACGAGTGGATCAGTCAAAAACCGTGCAAGCTACGATCACCAAATCTTCACCGTCGGCTGCCTGGAAGACTCTAGTTTCAGGAGCCGTAAAGCTTTTCCATAAATTCGAAGGGGATCACCCCGAATAAGGGCCCTAAATGAGGGGGTGGGCAAAATTTCTGATTTTTGGCCAATAAGTCGCTGTATCTCAGTAACGATGCAATATAGGGCCTAGGTTACTATCAATCATTAATAGGAAGTCGTACACTGGCTCTTGATTGGCGCCGAATTCAATGACCTTGAACGCCAAAATAGGTCTTTTTGGATTTTTTGGCCATTTTGGGCTACGACACAAGTCTATATAATGCACAAGGTGGAGCCACGGTACTATCATTATGTGCACTTTGGCATGACTGTAATAAAGGTGCTGTATTTTATCCCAAATTCCTGCAAATCTAACTCAATCAGCAACGGAAATTTTCGTTGTACGATTTCGTTGTATTGTGAGCGCAATAATTTATTACGTAGTACATTTCTGATGCACAGTATTTGGTGAAACGTCTTGCATACTTTACAGCGTAATTTGTGACATTTTGTTCGATGACGCTACCACCTCGGGAATCGGTTTACAACGCCCAGCACTAACTAATGGTGTTTGATTGCATTAATTGACTTGTTGTATTTTTACGCGCAAAAGCAGCTACTGCTTTCATCACGTCTTAGCCATTGCAATTCTGTCCGTCTGTCCATCCGTCCGTCACACGAATGGATCAGTCAAAAGTGGTGCAAGCTAGGATTACCAAATTTTCATCGTCAGCTGCATGCTATCGTTATGCGATCCAGATAGAGAATTTGGTATTTGTATATTAACTTAGCGCGAACACCCTAATTTTTGGCTAAACTACTGAACCGGAACTGCTGTAGGCTTTCGTGCATTTTTGTGAGCCTTAGCTCAAATTTCTTGTTCAGTTATTTGTGACAAAATGTTGTGTATTCTATTCTGCACAAGCTGATTGTTGTTCAGCAGTTGTCGTTAGCCAGATGTCGCCAGTAAAATGTTGGTAGCGACTTGTTGTCTGCTTAATGTCATTATCGCAATGTCCCCTGACCAACGGCCATGGAACCCAAAACATTTACCACGTAGTTCTTGCCCAATATGACCATTTATCAAACTCAAACTCAAGGACTTTTCAAGGACGTTCAAGGATCACACAAAAAATATTTAAGAAAAACTGAATTAAATCAAACCAGTACTTTTATAAGCATATATAAGCAGGTTCAGTTTACATTCAACAATTTAACACCTTTAAGCATTAAACAAAGACAGGAGTTGTCAGAAAAATTTACCAAAATGCATCAATAGTCGTTCAGTCACGGCGTTTTGAAAAATAAAATTCAAGCACTTTCGATGACCTTCAGACCCAGATTCAAAGACTCCCAAACACGATGTCGTTTGTCACTTTGGACTTTCCAGGCCGTGAAAATCTGGAAAAAATCAGGGACTTTCAAGAAATTTCAAGGACCCGCAAGAGCCCTGTACTAACTGAAAAATATAACCCGATTCAAATATAACCTGCGGTTGTTGATGACAAAGTTGTTGTACGGCAGTCAATATAAGATTCCTATGAGACGCATCCGATACATTCATACTCTGCACATTAGCACAGACATTATGATAATAAGGGTGCAAAAATTGACGATTTAATCACACGACTAATTACTCTGCAAATTTTAGGATGAAAACAGACGTAATCGTTAAAATTTTGACGACCCAACTTAAATCTCCAAAAACAAGCATTAGTTTAGCTGGATACAAGCAATGGTCATATCTTCCAGAGAAGGCTCTATCAGTACTGATTAACAATATCATTCATGCGTATACATGAACACTGACCAATTTCACAATTTACAATGTTATTCTTGGAAATTCTCACACAAAGTTTACCAATAAGTTACGACATTTCCAAACTGGAAAGCATTCACGAACGGCCACGCTTTGGTTTTCAACTTTTGTGAGCTTCAGTGCAATGTCCTCTCTTGTTTTCAACCTGAATATCTGTATGACTTAAACAATTTTAATCAGAAAAGTATAAATTAGACTAATCTAAAACTAAATTGAGAATGAAAGAATGTAAGTAAATAAATAATATTTAGTATTTCTGACAAGTACACGGTACATACTAGAAGCATATCTGACGTCAGCTGGGCGAGTCTTTCACCATCAACTCTATGTTGTCTGAAAATGTGTGCATATCTATGTAAGCCAACGACAGCCAACCATTCGACAACGTTAGCTACCATCCAGCTTCCTATTGGCTGCCGCAAACAACAACACATCACGTCACATCATTCGCTAATTAAGATCAGCAAATAAAGCACGGCTGCAGAAATTAATGCTTAGTCACATGCTCAATGATCAAAATTTGTTGAAAATTAAAAAAAATTAAAGCAATAAATTTTTGTCACATCACCGAAAAAGCATTACAAATTTGACATGGAAAGCAAAAATCTGAAAAGTGATAATTAGAGTACGTGAACATTTTAGTCAGTATACAACAGTAACAAGACTGGATAAAACAAGCACAAATTATGTCTTAGTATCCATCCGTGACAGCTGTTTGCTAAATAATTTATAAACATATGGAACGAAAGGTGTTTTTCTCAGACAAATATCAAGGTTTTTTAATCAATGACTATGAAAGGAACTTACAACAGGTGAGCTATGGGTGGAAGGGAAAGTTGACGGAGGTGACGGTATGCATTGTTTAGGCACCGCGTTGGCACACACGTTATGTAAACATACCCCGCAGCCTATGCACATTGCAACATACGTTTCAGACTGTAACTATCAAGAATATACCAACAGTAGATTAATGAGTGAGTGAGTAGGGTTTAACGTCCCACCCAACACAGTATAAGTCATTTTGGGGACTGCCTTTGCAGGCCAAATTGCACATACACATCATAGCGGAACAAAAAGTTTAACCTTTACAGAAAATTTAACCTTTATAAAACTCAAAAAACGACGGAAACTTAAAATTGTACAAAATGCCAATTATAGTTGTGCATATGTATCAAAAATGGCAGTTCTAATAATCTTCCTTGTTATCCTCCGGACAGTCAGCAATATCGTAATGCTGTCTATTGGAGGACAGGGCGCAGAAGTAGATAAACAGGTCATGCAATGTCTAGTACACTTACTTACCGAGTCACAGAAGATGTTAATGCTTGTTACAGGTGCAAAGCAGTAAAACACTAAAACAAAAGTTGCATCAAAAGAGACAATATGCAAAACAAAAACTACTATTATTAAACCACTCTGACTACAACTGCTACTGCTGCTGCTTAGGCTCACTTTTGTTCAGTGTGCTATTCCACGATTACTCTAATAATATGGGCAGACCTCCAATGGAAACCATTTTGAAAAAGGCTGCAAGAAAGACTCGATACAGGCAAGGCAAGATTGCCTTCCCGTCACCAAAACAACGTCAAATATGTAAAACAAGTACTGCATAATAATGCCATTTATTCACGTCGACTCTTGAAAATGTCACCACAGACAACTTGCGAAACTAATGGAACAAGGTTTTTGCTCAAGCTGGACACAGTTTTCAATGCCAATCTATAACTAAATCTTAACAGTAGGAATAATGCATAGGGTGGCCACTCTCCAGTCACGATCAAATTCCCCGACTTTTCCTCGACTTTTCCAGACATTTTAAGGGAATATAGATGGAGTATAGCCCCTCGCAACACTAGCGATATGACGACTATTGGCAACAATTTTAATTATTTTCCAAAGAATTAACTAACCAAATTTCGGTAAACAAAAGCGGCTTACTGGCACCACAAGTTTAAAAGTATGGGAGTACAAGTCTGAGAGAGAAACGAGCAGAAAAAATGGAGTTGAACGCAAATATTCAACTAGTAATGAACAGTTTTGGGACAATTTTCCGTGACAAGATTTTTTCCCTGACAATTCCCTGACTGTTGACATAATCCCTGACATTTTCCTGACATGTTTCAAATTCCCTGACATTTCCAAGTTTTCCAGACAAGTGGTCAGTCACCCTGAATGCAAAGACCACAGTTGTGACCACACATTTGCACGTAAATGCACATAAACAAAATAAATTTCTGCTGTACTTCTCGAGCTTTTTACGAAGTTAAATACAAGTCAATATATTTCAGAAAGGTAAAGCCAAGAAATAGTCTAAAAACATCGCAAACCTTGGCATTGTTTCCCAACACTGAACGTTCCCCAGACGTAATCTTGACCTGGAAATCAACAGCCACACGAAATAAATCAACAACAAAAACATCCCCTTGTAATAGTTCACTGGCATATCGAAATTCATAACAAACGGGGGAAACCTTCAAGAAAAACACCAGCCTACTGTTGAATTAAGCCAGCTCAGCCTTTTGGTAAAGAGAAAAAAATAAGTAGCAGCATACTTCAGGGTGGGCGAAAAAATGTGCCACTTTACTTTTATCCATATCTTCAAAAATTATTTACCGATTTTCAAAATTCTTTCACTGGTACACTCTGCAGACAATCTGTGATAATGTGATTATTACAAATCCCACCACACCACAAATGCGTCTCTACATGGCCTTGTGAAATATCAATGAAATATGCATACATAACGATAATAACAAACAAACATTTTGGTAAAATAGTGTAGAAATGCGTTTACCGTGTGGTGAGATATATAATAATCACGTTATTGCAAATTGTCTGCAGAGTGTGACGGTGAAAGAATTTTGAAAATTGGTCAATAATTGGCGAAGATATAGACAAAAGTAAAGTGGCACGTTTTTTATGGCCCACAGTGTGTGCACAACCCACAGGTAACTAAGTTATAGTATTTTGGTATCTCCTGTGTGTGAAAAAACAGCTAAAAGTCAACTTGTCAATGTACAACAAAGTTCTTAGGAAACAGTAACACAGCTGCCTATTCAGCAAAACAGATACAATAAGCCCAGCTGTTGCTAGGGTGGGGCCAACCGTACTGATTGTCACTGACGTTGAAAATCATCCAAGGTCGATGATTCTTATGACATTTGAAAGGGTGTATGCCACTTCCTATTAGTGATTAATAGTAACCTATGCCCTATTTTGCACCGTTTAGCCACAACAGCACGCACCAGTCTTCAAGGTCATCCAAGGAGAATGATTTGCAGGTAATTTGGAAGCCAATATGTGACTTTGTATTAGTGATCAATAGCAACTTAAACCCTATCTTGCATCGTTTAGCCACAATACATCCGTGACAGACAGATGGACAGACAGCAACAACCATGACAACAGCTCAACTCTTACTAAAGTGCAGTTGGTTAAAAACAATAGATCATGTCAGCATAAAATAACAACTAGTTAAAAACTTACAAATATAAATTCGTCATTTTACAAGCAACTTTCTTTTTCAAAATGAAAGTTGACAACTTTTTAAAATCTGAAACTACAATAATGACAAAAAAATAAAAAAACTTACAATAATGACATAGAACCGGCTTTACAAAATAAACACTCTGCATTCGATGCCCTGCAAACATTCACAAATATCCGCATTTAAGTTTTAGTGTTATTTTCTCTTTAACTATAATTATGTTTTATATTTGATGTTTCATCTTACCTGTACATCAAGTGTTATATTTTATCTTAGCATCACTACGTACAATGCTATTCTTGGAAATTCTCACTCAGCTTGAAAAATGACTATTCAAAATAAATATTAACCACTATTCACTATTGATTCAGCCACACTAATTAATAAAACTATGATTAAACCGTATCAAATCTCTATTCAACTGCTTCTCAATATTTTCTATTTATGACGAAGTTTCGTAGCCAATGGTTATTCAACATTCTGGTGATCGGCTACAATTCTTCAACAACTAAAAAAATCAAGACATCATTACCAATCACAGATGGTCGCGGGCGTGGAACAGGTTTCGGGATATACTTGACATATTCTCCGGGAAAAAATCCTTCACAGTTTGTCTCACGATTTCTTCCCCTTACCCAACCTGAACAGCACACGACAAACATAGAGAAAAGAAATAGAACTAAAAGTTGTTTAGCTTGCATCACATTTATGGCAATAGCTTTATATTGACACAATTTCAAAAATATACATTCATTCATTCATTTATATCTTTATTACAGCAAATGTCAAAACGCATTCGTTGTTACAAATAATATAGACATTTTGCAATTATGTTAACAAGTAGGTAAGTATCATATCTACATATGTGATCTAGCATATTCTTGTGCATTTCTGCAACCAGACATGGTTACCACTCACCAATTTTTAGCTGTTGTCATCAATTCAACCAAACACGATCAAAATAGCTGCTGCGCTTTAAACTACAGACCCTTGTCTAAGCCACCGTGCTACACAAACCAATATAGCAAATATAATATAATAAATATGGTAATATAAAATAACGAATAAGATAATTTCACCTTTCGGCTGTTGCTCAGTACCATCTTCAAGCTGAACGGGAGTTTCTACCTCAAGTATGTCGCCACTTTTGATCAACAAACAACCACGGCCTTCATACTCTTCTGTTGGCGTAAAGTCGGTAATAACACGATACAGGATGCAGTTTGCTGCGGTCATTCTTTACATCTGAAACCACAAAAAAAAATTCATGACAGGCTAGGCCCCCTATATACTGACTACTTTTGATGTTCTTTTAGCTGTACGGCAAATTGTAAAAATCACTGACCTTTCCAATTTAATCATGCTAAACAAATAAACTGCAGCAACATCTTACAATGACAGGAATAACGGTCAATGTATTGCTGATACAAAAAGTAAGAGCGAGTCATCACTGTTGCTGACGAAAGGTCGACATCATGACTGTGTCAAGTGTTGAAACTAAATTATAGATTTACCAAACAAACAAATAAAAAACAACAAACAATGTTACAAACAATGTTGAATCGCTGGAACAGTTTACCTCAGGAAGCAGTCGATTCATCATCTATCAATGCTTTCAAAGGACATCTTGATAAACTGCGCACGGTTAAGATGGGTTTCTTCATGGACTCTTGGTCCGCTTGACCCCACTGCTGCTTCTGTTTGCGTGCTACTATGATTATACTTTGAGAGG
>Ga0209367_1008848_pt1 | contig 13733 bp, 12 predicted proteins | sample WorMetLIZISLAND2_FD_187412 | JGI IMG/M metagenome (GOLD analysis project Ga0209367, IMG submission 187412) | Marine gutless worms symbiont microbial communities from Max Planck institute for Marine Microbiology, Germany - Olavius geniculatus... ... | reverse complement strand
GACACACCAACAACCAACAGTTCAAACATCATAGGTCAGTTCTGATAAAACCCAATACAAACACGCACAGTCAGTGACGAAAAGTTCCAGTTCCAGAGCCTGGCACCTGTGGCGCAAGGTCCGGTGTCAATACGGTTCGAATTCAAACAAATAGCGACTTACCAAAACGAGCACTACAGTACATTAACGCAGCGAACGCGCCGTGCTGCCGCACGGGTTGCCATATTAAAACGGAAGTCCTTTCTCTAATGTCAACAAACTTAACTAAAAAAAATAAGTAAGTAAATAAAAAAGGTGTTCAAGTCAGTCGCGTGGCGAACCCGGTCCGCCATATCATTGGCGGCTCACCGGGCTCGCCTCCCAGCAAAGAGCAACGCGGTGATAGGGAACTCCATGAGTGGCTAACGGTGGGTCGCGTCCGGGACGCGACGAACGGGGGCCGGCGTGACATCGCAACCAGTATCCAAAAGGCAAAGTCGAACACGCCTGTTAATCTTAACTTGCAGGTAGGCCTTGCTAGCGCGTAGATCGATCCTAGTGGCGCCTCTAATGCGGGCAGATTCAGGGTTTTGTTGTGGTTGTTGGTTGTCGAGAGGGCGCGGCTCTCTTGTCAGATGGGGACATTGGCGGCGGATGTGGCCAACCTCACCGCAATGGTAGCAGGTGATCGGTGGAGGGGGTTGCCCCCAGGGTGCATTGTGTGGCAAAGGAATACTCATCAAAAGCCGGGGGTAATACGGCGTCTGTTGCTGCGCATGATACTGTTGCGCTACGGTGACAGGCTGGGCGTGCTGCTGCTACAAGGTGGCCTTAGCTACGTTTAGTTCTTTCGTGAGACGCTGGACTTCACCATTGAGGTCTTTTTTTCCCGCGATTGGGTCCGAGTTGCGGCCTGATAGTTCGGCATCGACTGACGCTTTTTTCTCACCCTTTTCTTCTGATCACTTTTACCACGGTGGCGGTCAACGGTTTCGGGTACTGGCTGGTCCTTGGGTTACTCCGATTCGTTTGATTGGGCTGCCTAAACGTACTTCGGTTTGGCGAACTCTTTCTGCATTTCACTTGCCTTGTGCAGAACCTCCGACTTCATCGACAAGGTGAGGGCGGCGTTAAGACTTCCGGGTTTTTTCTCCCTTATTTTGAATTCTAGTGCTGGGTTATCGAGAGCATCAATAAAAGCATCGCGACCCAAAGTGTCAAGCAAGGTTCGGTTCTTCGCCGGGTAAGCCAAAGTCGTCAAGCGTTCAATATCTTGCGCGAGTTCTTGGAGGGACTCACCATTCCGGCGGTGACGGTAGCGCAGTTCAACGCGGAACTTCTCTTGCTGCTCTCGCGAACCGTATCTCCGACGCAACTTCTCCGACAACTGGTCAAACGTGGCGTCTTCGGAATCCCACAACAAAAGGGCGGCCGGGCCCGTTAAGCAGTTCATCAAATGAGCGGCTTTGTCCGCGGATTGCCAGTTATTGTAAAAAGCGCAAGCGTTGAATTTGACCAAAAACGCTTCCACACAGGCCGAACCGTCGTATTTCTCGGGCTTGATTCTGCGTAGCTCCTCCACTGTAGGCTTGATTGCAGGCTTGCTGGAGGCTTTGGCTTTGCAGCAGCATCCTCCAGTGACTTGACGGCTTTCCCTTTTTTGGGGGACGTGAGCTAGCGTTTTCACCAATGCTGCGACTTCGGCGGATGGGCCTGTGTTCATCTTCCTTGTTATGACGTGGATGAAATTTTTTCTTTCGGGTGGTGTGACGTTCATCGTCCGACGTAGAGAAGTCATCCGTTTCACTTGCTGCTGGCGTGCGTTGAGGACGAAGTTTGCTGCGTCGATGCGCATTCGGGGGAGTCAAAACGGCGACATCGGGACGCAGGGTTGTTGCCTTCTTCAAATCGTGCCGCAGCTACAGGAATAGGTGGTAACGTTCTACGTCGACGTGTGGGTGGTACTTCCGTGAGTTGTCTTCGCTGTTTTATTGCAGAGGCGCCGGTGTTGAACAGTCTAGATGACATACGTGGGCTGTTCGGCACACCGATGCTAACCTCGAGCTCGCGGATACGGTCTTCTACGAAACGGATGTGGTCATCAAAGCTGGTGGGAGCCGGCAGGACGGCAGGATGACGTTCAAGTGGCAGGTGACGGCTCGACTCCGACGCCTGGTCAGCAGCCTCGCGGAAACGACTGTGACGGTCCGCCGGGGTACATACGGGCGGAGGAGCAGTCGGCGTGTGGACACTCGGGTTTATCACGAACTGACGACGGTTGATGTCGAACACAGGGATGTCGGCGGCTAAACCTGGGCGAACAGAAGCACTCGGTTCCCCACGTTGGGCGCCAAATGTGGCGGGGCTGAGTGATGTCCTGCCACTGCCGCGGCCTCTCACGGCCATGGGTCTCCCACCCGTGGGTAAGGTCAGGTCGCCGCCGACCGAGTCCTGCATAGAAGGCCACGGAGGTACCGGAGGTACGCGGGGATACTGGAGGTACCGGAGGTACGTAGGTACCGGAGGTATGGAGGTGATACTGGAGGTACGCGGTGATACTAGAGGTACGAAGGTACCGGAGGTACCGGAGGTACGCGGTGATATCGAAAGATATGCCCGCCCCCACGTCCTAAAGTAAGACGTAAAGCCTCACGAAAGTTGGGTAGCAGGTGTCCACAAATCGCGTATTCCTCACCCGACCTCCCCCTTTTTCCCGAGACACACCAACAACCAACAGTTCAAACATCATAGGTCAGTTCTGATACAACCCAATACAAACACGCACAGTCGGTAACGAAAAGTTCCAGTTCCACAGCCCGGCACCTGTGGCGCAAGGTCCGGTGTCAATCCGGTTCGAATTCAAACAAATAGCGACTTACCAAAACGAAACTACACTACATTAACGCAGCGAACGCGCCGTGCTGCCGCACGGGTCGCCATCTTAAAACGGAAGTCCTTTCTCTAATGTCAACAAACTTAACTAAAGAAAATAAGTAAGTAAGTAAAAAAAGATGTTCAAGTCAGTCGCGTGGCGGACCCCGTCCGCCACAATATCACATGTACATGTTAACGACGTAAAACTAGAACTGCAACTAACGAATGTGGAAAATCATTTTGTCGACACCCGCAGACATCAACATGTGTGACTGTGCCGTGGAACGCTGGCAGTCCGATATCGGAAGATATGCCCGATCAGACGATCAGACACTGAAGAGTCTGAGACGTGATAAAACGGTCATTAGCACCGGTAACTAGCAGTGCGATGCATAAACTGCTGCACTTACCCTCCGCATGACAGCGACTTTTCTGCAAGTCGACGGTGCCCGAGAGAACCCGGGCATACCGTTGTTAATACAAAAACTATCTTCCGGGGTATTTCAGGCTTACCGCTAGGAAGATTAAAATAATTTATTACAGCACTATTTTTTCGCAAAAAGTCGGAGCCGACCAAAAAGTTATCGAATAAATCTTTGAGCACAACAAAATAATGAACGAACCACTTGTAGCTTTTTTATATAAAGATTTATCGTGACTTTTCCGAAATCACACAACCGTTGTCCAGTGGCTGCCACAAAGGGTATGGTACTTATCGAATGGTTAATTTTCAGTCGAAGCTATGTGCCAATTTATCACTTATGATTGAAGTGCTCGCGCCAGAGTCGACAAGACATTGAATATTTCTGTTTATAACATTCAAAACGATACATTGATGAGATTATTCTGCATCCTCAACTGCAAAAGTACCTGCTTTGCGTCGAGTCCGGGCAATCGGCGTTGGGAGTTGTCAGTTTGTTCGGGCCAATCTGCAACATTTTTTTAAAGTGACCCGTACGACCACAGTGCAAGCATTTTTAATTATTTGCTGGACAGTATAGCACGTTTGGGTGACGACTGTTTTCACATTTGCCACATTTTGCTTCCCCACTGCCCCATATTGGGCCGATTGGGTAAAGACAAAATACTGCCCAGGTTGAGTCATTTCCTGTTGCGATGGGTAACTTTGCTGGGGTTGAAATTTTCTTTTAGCGTTTTCGCGAAAATTTTCCCGACCACTGCCCGTTAGTGCTTGCAATACTTGATAACCCCTACCTGCCTCACCTCGTCCAAATCCTCCAGAACTGCCGCCTCTAAGGACTTGTAACACTGCGTAACCTCTGCCACGTCTAACCTCCGCTGGGAATTCCTAAAATGTAACCCTTGGGACGGGTGATTTTGGTCGCTCCCTTTGAACGGGTGCGCTGATAGCAATGCTATCATATCGCTGAGCGAGCTTTTGTAGGTCACGTCGCATTTCCGTAACTTGTTGCGACAGAAACTTATTATCGCTTTCTGTGGTTTTCCCCAGTGACATCTCAGCTACGCGCGCATCATTTATTGCGCTCTCGATGTTGGCAGGGTTCTTGCCCAAGACAAAACTAGCCAATTTTCCTCGCAAGCCCAAAACAAATGCATACAATAACGTTGAATTATCAATATCAACACACTTTGTAAAAACTACGCAGTCGGTTTGCGTATGCATTCACACTTTCACTATCTGCGTGTTTTTTGCCAAACATTTTACATGCACTACGAAAACAAAGAACTGGAGACTTAATAAAACGTTCGCTAAAAGCGACTTTCAAATGATCTATAATGTCCTTTTGAGCATCATCAAGTTTCTCAGCCCAGTCTTGTGCATTTTCGACCAGCATTGCTTTTACCAATCTCAGTTGGTCGGGTGGCGCGATGTTTTTGTACGCCATATACACTTCTAGCCTACGCCAAAAGTTCGCCGGGTCCTCATCCGGTGTCCTTTGAAATGGGCTAGAGAGTAACACGCGGTCCTCCGCCATACTCGCATAAATTGCTTGCTGCGGTGAAATGCTTGTGGGACAATATTATCACCTGGATACTGCTGACCTCTCGCTTGTGGGACGAGTACTAAAGGCTGTGGGGCCGCTATTGGAATATGATCAGGATTGCTTACACCCTGTGCCTGTTGTCTTGGGTCTTTTATAAATACATCGTCATTGTCTAAATTTTCATCATCAGGGAGTGGCTCTTTTGGGGCAATAAATAATACTGCATTTTACCCTTGCTACTCTTTAGCTGGCGCCCCAAAGTAGCAATATTTGCAGTTGGTACTGGCCAATCAGTGCCTGAGCCGTCGCGATATAGCGCTGCCTGACGTATCGACATTAACAGACATGATACCAGTGTGTTTTGCAGATAAATGTGTCGTGGCAAAATTTTCTTTTCTTTCCAAGTTACTTTGAAAGCGTAAGTAAGAATTTAATATCAAAAAACTTCACATTATATCAACAACAACCGGAATAAAAACAATCAAGAACAGAAACAAGTTCGTACGACCAGATGTTGTACAAACAAGAAAAAATAATAAGGAATCAAATCCAGTCGCAATCGAGTCACAGTCTATCAGTAAGATCACAACCCGACACAAATGGTCTAATTACATACTCACAAAATTGTTATGTGGTCACGAATCGGTGCGTGTTGGCGTTCTTGTCCTCTCGGTTGCGATCGCATCCGCACCGTTAAATCGTCCTTCATAAGTCGGCGTCCAGCGCCTGCCACGTCTGATGTTGGTTGCCGCTGAGACTTTTAGCTAAAATTTTTCCCCATTAATTTTGGTTCAATGCAATTTGGTCTTTATTCCACGGAGCACAAAAAATCCACCACGTGTAAAGATGTTTGGATGTTATCCCCCTTTTCTTATTTATTTATTGTAGAGAGAAGTAACGGGCCGTGGAAAATAAATGAACAAAATTGATAAAGAAAAAAGTGCGAACCCCGCAATGATGTCAAAGCCGCAACTGACTGCAGCTGCTGCGTTGCGTCAGATCAGCTGCTGTCTGGCTAGCATTAACTCTTTAGCTACCGTTAACCCATACACATGTAAGTAGTGGACAAAACCGATCGAATGCCGTCTATTATCTGTTTTCTTATTTCGTTTGTTGTGGAAACGTTTTAAAAACAAAACAAATAATACACGCTTACCTTGCTGAGTGTTGTTGGCTAACTTGTGGCGTCTTTTTTTAATTTTTTTTCTTATTATCCCGTACTTGGGAAAATTTTTCGGATCTTGACTAATCATCTTGTCGTAATAGGCCGAAACTAGGCGATCGAGAGGATCACGTACAAACATAAACTTGTAATACTTTCCCAGATTCAGTGTTTTTTTAGCAAATGTACATTTAATGTTTTGTTGTTTTTTTTTTCTCATTCCACATCTATTTAAACGGCCTCTTGATTCGTTAACGTTAGCAGCGAGTTTTCGAAGCATTTCTCTCCAACTTATGCTTGCAACTTTCGGAATCATACAGTAAAAGTAACGCCGTTCGTCGCTCCAGTATGTAAAAAAACCACCTGGTCTTCGCATATGTAATCCTTTACACGCGCTCGTCAATTGTTTTCTGCGCCACTCCGTCAAATTTTTGCCTTTACGACGAAAAATTGTAGCATATAAAGGACCTGCAACACGGTCATATTTTTAGTTGTATTTGATCGCCTGAGAGCAGCCAACATGAAGCTAAAGCCGAACAAGTGTAAGATACTTTAAGCATAAGGTAATGTCGTTTAAAAATATCGTTTTCATGGAAAGAATTGTGCCAAACTCAAATATGATAAAAGTCGTGGTTGAATAACCAGTGCCCAAAAATGTGACAGAACTACCGGTAACATATCAAGTTGTTTGCCGAGATTGCGCAACCATCACATGAACTTAAGTTTTAGGCTTTCTGCATCAGATTTCTGTTACTGTCAGTCACTTGACGCTTTCTGTCTATCACTTAAAAAACTTGTTAGTTTTTAACTTTTTATAATAGTTATTTTTCTAACTTAATGTCAATGTGTGTCAAAACTAATTTTTAAGTATAGTATCTGTTTTTCTACACTTAAACACGCTCACAGTCATTTTTGTTTTAGTGCGTAATTTTTGCACAAAAATGCTCTACAAACAAAATCATGATGTTTTGCGCCGTTAATACTTCTTAATACCAGAATATGCATTGTTTTCCAATGACGTGACGCGGGCTGGCGCAACATTTCGCGTCGTCATGTTGTGTGGATTGACCGCGTTCGCGTATCATAGTTGAGCATAACAGCTACAACGTAATGTGTAATTTCTAAGTGAAAAGATCGTCCAACGAAACGTTTTTAATATGTTTTATTACCCACAGTGGGAACAGTATTAAGCCTAACTGTTAGAATAATACTGCCACAATTTTTTTTATTATTATTAGGTAGAATGAGTGTTTGCAACAGGCCCGCGTGATTTATGATTTGTTTTTCAGGCTTATTTACATTGGGCACGTTCCTATCTAAAGCGCTTACAATAAGGGATTACCAAAATCGTAAGCAAGTCGTTCCTATAAATTTCGCTTACGGAAGCGATAGCGTTTTAACAATCATCGCTAACTGGAACCGCTCACTAATTTTGGAAGCAGCTCCGCAAGTTGCTTTTCTTGCTTTCGAATATTTAACACAGTTAAAAATGGCGAAATTTTCGCGTAACGTAAGTTAAAAATATATTAAATTTTGCTTCAATATTGGATAAAATTACATTGCAACGATGCGTTATTAAGTATTTATGTTACGAAAAAAAAGTAAAAGCAGTAATTAATAGCAGTACGTTTTTGTCATACAACGTTTTGGTGCATTTCGGCGCTATTTTAAGTAACCAAGTAGGGTTTTAGAAAAGGGCTCGTGAGTAGCAATAAAATAAATGTCCCAAAAGCTTGAACTGAAGTGAGTCTCTCAAACCACACCTTATCTGTCAATCATTTTTTTTGAGGGGGGGGGAGCTAAAACACTTCTTACAAGCATGAGACGTGCCCATAACCATAGACTGCTGGACGCATTAACTGATGTAAGCAAAATATTACCATTTCCCCTTTCTTTCTTTTTTTTCCTTTTTAGTCCGCCCGGAAGCGATAGCTTGTGGAGCGGACTGATGTTTTAACCCAAATGTTTTTTTAGTCCGCCCGAAAGCGATAGCTTGCGGAGCGGACTTATGTTTTACAGCAGATGTTTTATTTTTTTTCTTCTCGACGCGAGATCTCCGAGATGCGTGGGCTGACCGGCGTGAAATTTTGCAAGATGGTCAGTAGTAGGTCTTATTTTATAATGCCAATCCAAAATTTCGGGGAGCAACCCCCAAAAAAATTTTAGGGGCCAAAAACATGCAAAATTTGGCCCGATTTCGGACGACTTCGAAGTTCGGCGGCGAATATCTCCAAAACGGATGAAGATTTTCAAAATCGGATTTTTATTCCGTCTACCACGATTTTTCCTGCATTAGGCGAAAAAAGTCCGGTGAAGTTTGGTTTAGTGACATGGGAGATCTCGATGTTGAATCGTACCCACCCAAAGTGCATTTTTCGGAAAACCATAATTCGGCTCCTAGGGGGTGCTACGCCCCCAAATTTTTACACGCGCTAAAAAATCATCAAATCTTACTAGCGCATTTTTTAACGGGGACAAGGGCCCTCTTACAACTTTTTTTAAAAGGAAGTCAAAAATTGCCTTAAAATGTAGCGTATTAGACAAAGGATCTTCGGAGCCAAAGGGAGTAGCTTTATGAGACTTTGCCACGTGACGTGCTGTTAGATGGGAATGATAACGCGGGTAAAACTTTTAGGGGGCACCGCCCCCTTAAAATTTGGGAGTGCAAAAAACGCGCAAAATTTAGTACGTTTAACGACAACTTTCGACTTTGAGCGCAAATATCTCTGACCTGCATAAAGATATCCACAAGCGGTAAACGGCGTTATCAAACACGGTCAATTCCGCGTTGAATAAAAAAATTTCGTGAACTTCAGTGTACTAACATCAGAGATTACGCGACTAATGTTCATTTACCAAAATCAATTTTTTCGAAAGGCTATATTTCGGCCCCTAGAGGGTGCTGCGCCCCCAAATTTTTACATCGCTAGAAAATAACCAATTTTAGTAGCGCACCCCCCACTAGGGACGGGAGCCCTTCTTACAACATTTTTCAAAGGGGAGTCAAAAATTGCCTTAAAATGTAGCGTATTAGACGAAAGATCTTTGGAGCCAAAAGAAGTAGCTTCATGAGACTTTGCCACGTGACGTGCTGCTAGATGGGGGTGATAACGCGAATGCAACTTTTGGGGGTAACCGCCCCCTTAAAATTGGGGGGGACAAAAAACGTTCAAAAATCGGTGCGATTTACGACAACTTTTGAATTTGACCGCAAATATCTCTAGAATCGATGAAGGTAGCGACAAAATCTAAACGGCGTTAACGAGAAGGATCTTTTTTATGTTAAACAAAAAATTTCTGTAAAATTTCGTTTATTACGAGCAAAGTTATAGGCGCTCATGTTGACCTGCTTTTAGTCGACAATGCGCGTTAAGCGTATGCCAATGCATTTGAGTTCGGGCCACGTGACTTTGATGTCGGGAAAATTTTACCCTCCAACTCTAATTTTCGAAAATTGGACTTAGGGCGCCGGGCGGACACACGTTGGGTTTTGCCCCAAATTTCTAGTTTTTAGTCCGTCCGGAAGCGATAGCTTGCGGAAGCGGACTTATGTTTTAGCCCAGATGTTTATTTTTTCCCTCGCGAGATCTCCGAGATGAGTGGGCTGACCGGCGTGAAATTTTGCACGATGGTCAGCACTAGGCTCTGTTTTATAATGCCGGTTCAAAATTTTGGGGGCATACCGCAAAAAAGTTTCAGGTTTAAAAAACATGCAAAATTTGGCTTGATTTCGGACCACTTCGAAGTTCGGCGGCGAATATCTTCGAAACGGATGAATATATTCAAAATCAAATTTTTATTCCTTTACCGCGATTCCTTCTGCATTAGGCGAAACAAGTTTGGTGAAGTTTGGTCTAGTGACTTTGAAGATCTTTATGTTGAATCGTACTCACTCAAAGTGCTTTTTTCGGAAAATTATATTTCGGCCTTTAAAGGGCGCTGCGCCTCCAAATATTTACACGCGCTAGAGAATGACCAAGTCTTACTAGCGCACCTTTTATCGGGGACAGCGGCTCTCTTTACAACTTTTTCAAAAGGAGTCAAAAATTGGCTTAAAAAGTAGCATATTAGACGAAGGATCTTTGAAGCCAAAGCGAGTAGCTTTATGAGACTTTGCCACGTGACGTGCTGCTAGATGGGTGTGATAACGCGGGTACAACTTTTAGGGGGCACCGCTCTCTTAGAATTTGGGAGTGCAAAAAAAACGCGCAAAATTTAGTACGTTTAACGACAATTTTCGACTTTGGGCGCAAATATCTCTGAACTGCATAGGGATATCGATAAGCGGTAAACGGCGTTATCAAATACAGTTAATTTCGCGTTAAATAAAAAAAAATTGTGTAAACTTTAGCCCACTAACATTAGAGATTACGCGGGTAACACCCAAATCAAATTTTTCGGAAGGCCATATTTCGGCCCCTAGGGGGTGCTGCGCCCCAAAATTTTTACACGCGCTAGAGAATGACCAAGTCTTACTAGCGTACCTCTCATCGAAGACCGGGGCCTCTTTTACAATTTTTGTCAAAGGCTGGTGAGAAATTGGCTTAAAATGTAGCGTATTAGCCCCGAGAACTTTGGAGCCAGGAAAAGTGGCTTTATTAAACTTTGCCACGTGACCTGCTTCTAGAGGAGGGTGATAACGCAGGTGCAATTTTGGGGGTCACCGCCTCCTTAAAATTTGGAAGGGCAAAAAACGTATGTAGTATAGTACGTGTTAATTATAGTACTACTTTTGGAATTTCCCATTACGATTTTCCAGTCTGGAATTCCCTAGTTAGCGGCTGTTGTACTTTTTATATTTATTGTCGCAATATTTAACTTATTAAGCAGTGTTCCCTTATTGTAAATTAGAGTTAACCCTATTTTATTTTAAACGTATGTCATTATTTGTTTATCCACGAGTCTAAAACCTTTATTTATTGCCGGCTGGCATTCTTCGTTCATTAAACACTAATAATAGTTTTTTACTTTGTAATTATTTTTACACTTTTGAGCACCCTTACAGCTTGATTTAAATTTATTATTTTCCCACACTGTATAACTTTTACTACATAAACAAATCATACCATCTCCTTCATATTCTATTTTTATTTTACTAGGTATTTTTTTCGTATGCTGCTACTTCTTTTATTATCATTTCGACAAAACCAACTATATTTTTTTCGTACTTTTTTTTAAGTTTTGGCTATATTAAGTTTTCAAAATTATCTGCCAAAGCCATGTATGCTGAATCAGCGTCCATTTCTAAATATTGAGAATTAGATCTATCAATGTATTTATCTATAAAGTCATAATAGAACTGATACATTCTCAGTTTTAAATCATCAAAAACGCTGCAACCAATCATTAATAAAATATTCTGTTTTTGCGATTTCTTTGTTAGTGTTGCTTCATAAAGTTTCAAATCACTGTTAGTGAATTCATTACCGTCGTAATATCTTGGCAAATTTTTGTACATGTTAAACTTATTTTCGTCACATAAAATGGTTTTTTTTTATGTTTTGATTTATTCATTATTGTATGACCAAATGCGGCATTACAAACTATTTTTGCACCTTCAGCGATAATAGCATATTTTATATCTTGATCATCTTTACGTCTTTCATTTGATACCCAATCCATGAATCCCTCAAAACATCTTTTTGGAGTTGATAGGATAACTGAATGTAATTTAGTAACAACACCTTCTTTATTTATTAATTACCTTAATCTTGTTGATTCAATCAAAATCTTTTCTCCTCTCATAGTCGCGATTAGTTTCTTAGTTTTATGTGGTTTCCTGTCTAGTTATTTTATCAAGTTTATAGTGTATTCACCACATATATTTTCGTCGTAATCGACGTTTTTAGCTATAGGTGGTAATTCACCAAAATAATCATATAAATGTTTTGGAACTTCAATATCAATTTCTAAAAATTTAAAAGAGTTTTTATCATGCACATATTTTATATCATTTGTTTCTATTAACTGTAGTTTTCCACATAACATTTCCTAACCTAGGCACCACAAGTATAATGCATTACTGTCATATCCAACTATTTTTTTCACAGTATTAGTTTTTTCACCGACATACCATTTGTCATTAACTTCGTCATATTTAGATTTTTGTATCTTAGTTTTGTCCTTCTCACGGTAACTATGAAACACTAATGATAGACCATCACATATTGAATTTTTTAACTTATAGAAAACTTTTTGTTATTTTCATCGATCAAATAAATTAATGGAACTTCTTTTGAAAACCTAAGCATAGATTTATGACGATAAAACTTTCTATATATTTTCTATGTGTGTTGCACGATATACACGCTGCTACGCAGTTATCTTCAGTGTGTGGTTTAGAATTATCAATTCTGTCTAATGACAAGTTAAGCTTATCTAGTTTTGTCTAGCAATAATAACACTTATACTTATCTTTTTGTAGCACTCTCTTAAATCCATTAATATCAATAAAATTATCTAATCGTCAATTTGCTTGTTCATCTTGATGTTTATAGTTATCTATCTTTGACTGTAATTCCTGATCATGTATTTCTGAATCGTAATCCGATCGTGGCTTCTTTTTTAAATATTTATCAAAACCTTTAATACTAAATTGATATAATATTACTTCAGCTAAACTAGGTAGCGAAAATCTATCTTTGTACATATCTATCTTAAATTCATAATAGAACTCTTTTTGTTTTAAGCAGCTTTCAACATAGGTCTCACGTCTAAGTTATTATACCATGCAAGTAAATCTCTTATTAAAACTATATTATTCTTTTTACAATGTTCCATTAATTTATTAAAATCAACTTGACTTATCACACTATTCTTTAATGATGAATAAAAATCGGTTTTTGTTAAATCTTGCACCTTATAATTTAGTTTCTCGTAGCTGTCAAACCATTAGTATGGAAAATGCCTTTTTGATTTCTTAGCATCATATGCTTTAATAAAACTATTTAGTGATGTTACTGCAGCAAGATACGACATCTGATCTAAAAATATCAATTGTTTCGTCTTGATTACTTTTTACCTGTTTCTGTCTTTTATTATAAATGGCTTTTAATCTCTTTTTATAAATTTCATGCATAAGACCATTATTATTAAATAAACCAACGTCATAAAAACTAGAATTAAAACCTACTATTGGTAGCGAACATATGTAATTTCCAAGTTTATCGCCATTTTTTTATTTAGGTGTGACAACATTTCCATATATTTGTCAAACATCAGATAACTAGCTGCTTTTTGTAACTTGTCAAAATACTCAAAAATGTTTCTACATAATTGTCCTGGGTTTTCAGAAATTACACAAATGGCTTCTTCATAACCAGGAATATTTGATGCTACTGAACACGAAACGGGAACGTGTCTTGTTACAAATTTTAATTTACTTGACTCAGTTTCAATGTTAGTTTTTAACCAAATCGCTTCTAAATCATATGTAGCTATGTAATCATATTTAAAATCAACATCAAACTCGTAATAGTCATTAAGTTCTACGACAGTATTTTTCGATTTCTCCCACAAAATATTATATTTCTCAAAATAGTCAACCGTTTCTTTAATACATACATGCATATTAATTCGACTGGGATAACTTGCTTTATATCCGCATTTGCTACATGTAAATATTTTACTTAATTTTTTACAATTAGTAATGTAACTAAAATGGTTTTGATACAAATTTAAATACTGAAGAGTTTTGGTGTCATTATAATCAAATTTTATAATGTATTGAATTTTACCATTTTTCTTAAAAT
>Ga0209367_1008847_pt1 | contig 13733 bp, 14 predicted proteins | sample WorMetLIZISLAND2_FD_187412 | JGI IMG/M metagenome (GOLD analysis project Ga0209367, IMG submission 187412) | Marine gutless worms symbiont microbial communities from Max Planck institute for Marine Microbiology, Germany - Olavius geniculatus... ... | reverse complement strand
CAAATGTAGGCCTAGGCTTAGGCTCTTAGCCTACAGCTGATCACGTGTTATATACGCCTTCCAATTACAACCCGCCCACTCTCCCGCCCACTGCTGCTAATTACCATAAAACGTCGAGCTAGCTGCTCAATGTTTGCTCGATCATGTAAACACCCTATAAGTAATCTCAGATAAGGAATCACGGTGGATGAAGGATGAATGATGAGCATGATGATTTTCTGGCTGGTTCCATCACGTACGTCAGTACGGCTGCTTGGCAACGATGGAAGATGAGTCAGAGAAAACTCCTGCTGTCTCTGTCTGTCCGCGAGTCTGCGAGTGTGCGTGGGATGCTGAACTACTGCTGCTGCTGCTGCTGCTGCTGCACACGCGTGCAACACTAGCAGAAGATGCCAGGAATTCGCTGACGCACTATAGGCCTAATGAGTATAATAGCCTTCCATCCATACCCGTGAACGCAAAGCTAAGTAAGTAAGTAAGTGTACCGGTGCCATCAAACAATTAATGTCGCAGTGCGCCGCAGTCTCGATCAAACGTATTTAGCCATCGCTTTAAATTTAAACTGTTCAGTGTTTGCGTTTCGCCTCACCCAACAGCACGGAATTTTGTCACAAAAAAACTTGAGTCCTTGTGGCAGCCCACGGTGATCCTAGCTAGCACGGTTTTTATAAAGCTCCAGAGTGTGACCACACATGAGGACGGACGGACGGACAGGCGCTTAGACGATAGCAAAAATGCGCGAAGCATTATGGGGTGTTTACACGATCCAGCAAACGTCCAGCAAACTTCCAGCCAAAAATCGCGAAAAATTCACTAAAACCCCCTATTTTGGGAGTTCAAGGTCATTCAAGGTCATCGATGTTGACATTTCTAAGAAGCTCGTTGTTATTTTTTTGCTTGAGTTTTCTTGTAGGCCTATACCTAGGGGTTATGATGTTATGATAAGCGGCATGTCTGTGCCTATATATGCAACCATTTTCACGTTAGACGAGCCAATAGCGGTAGAATAACGTCTTTTAGGAGGGGTGCCCCTCTTTCGCCCCATCGTTCGTGGGGACCCCTTTCACCCAGTGGCATGAAATTTTGTCATAAATTACTAGAGACACTAAACATTATATAATGAAAACCCGAAGTCTCTATCTCTACTGGTTTTGAAACGGTACCGGGTCGTGACTGACGGACGGACAGACGGACAGACAGACATAATTACCATAGCTAATACGTGCTAGCTAGCTCTCGCGCGTAAAAATTACCAAATTTAGTGAAAATTTGGCAAAGTTCTGACAAAAACAAGTTGGGTTATTTTTTGGCCCACTCTATATATTCCGTCAAAAAATTTGTGTGATTTATTCTTTGACTAACTGATCGATTGGTTGACTGCGTACAGAGTCACGAGTGGATACGGGTGCGAATCCAACAGATGGAACCGGATCTGATGGAGGTCGGTGCGACGCTGGAAGAAGCGAAACAACTGCGACGAGAACACGACGAACTGCTCACTAAACTCAACGTAAGTAACGCCGCACGTCGCACAATACAGGGTGGCCGAAAATAGGCTGCAAACTTTTTGCCTATCCAGACAGACTGGCTTACACAGTCTAGCGCAGAGTTTTCAATAGAGCTGAATTTTCAAGACGTCACGACTTCCAAGCTCAAAATTTGGAAGTCGGTGTACAAAATCTGGACGTCATGCAGTAGGCATAGGCCTACAAAAAACTCTAGCAAAAAAAATAACATAGAACAAAACAACACAATTTTATACTTAATACATGCATCACTAAGCCTTGATTTTGAAAACAAGCAACATTCAATTCAAGCTCTATGCAAAACGAAAAACGCAGTTTCTGGATCAGAATTATTTATTGCACACAGACTGACAGAAAACATAGGGGCCTCACAAGAATGTTTCCCCCGGCCCCGCTGTGGCTCTCGAAGGGCCTCCGGACAGCATGCTGTTAAGGCGACACTTCCGTCACTTCATGATTGATCAATTGAAGATCTCCACCCACGCATATATAGGCGAACGTCCGTAGCGTGGGAGTTCACTCTGTTTAGCGACTTTATTGTGGATCGGAAACAAAATCAGCACTCGAATTTTCGTTACGAGGCCGGCGATGCGCCACGTCTTCAGGCAGAGCGCACACCTCCTAGCAATAACCCGGTCGTGTCGAGTCGGCGGCTGTTGGAATTCTGCAACTGCACATCCCATACCTTGTAATCGCAGAGGGAGGGCTGCGTGGGGGAGGGGCACTTGGTACGTGGTAGGTTGCGCCTAGGAGTGCCTCGAATTCGTTCCTGTGTGCGTCTGGTATCGCATACTAAGTTTAGCCGACGCCGGCGCTGCGGCAAGGCCTTGGATAGAGCTGATGCCAACGCCGTGGTAAACAGCAGACGAAACAACATAACGGCAGGCCCGTCGAGACGGGGGAGGGGAGAGGCGGAAAATTTTTTCCGGGGCCCCGTGACGTTTGGTGGCTTCGCCATCGCTGAAAAAATATATATCTGCTATAATATGTTCGACAGCGAAACTAACCGTCTGAATTGGGCTTACGTCAGTCGGTTATATTCTGTGTCGATTTTTTTCATCAAATCGGACTAGGCTGTTCCTTGTTGTATTCGCGCAACTGATAGCAATTCAGTAAACAGTTTAAGGACGGATTTCAGCATTGTATTTCATGTTTGGCCGAACAGGGACCCCATGAAGAGGCTATCGAATACAGGGAACATTTTTGGCTTATGCCACGGTGGGATAAATTCAAAATTTTTCTGGGGGACAGCCCCCTTCTCAGATAGCACCCAGTAAGGGCCCCACGAGAATGTTTTTAGGCCCCGCTTTGGTTCTCAAAGGGCCTGCATATCGGAGCGGATTGGTGTCAGCTGCAAGGTATCCAAAAGCTGGAAAAAGGGTGAACTGTGTTGTTTCAACACGGATTACAGTGTATTTATTACACGAGGGTAACGACGTATACACATTAAACCATGTTGAAACTTGAAAACGTACTTATTTCATGTCCTTGTTTTGAGACGAGGCGCTGTCTGAGCTCACGCTTGAGTGGAGTGAGATTATGGGCACTTATACCACTTCAGACACTATGGTGAGAGATAAAAAGATTAAGTATAGAGGGGGACACTTTTTGCAGACACACTGTAAATAGGCTTACAACAACAACTACTGTAATATGTCCTCGATGACTTGTTCTCTTTCTCGATCAAGGCGCATCGAGGCAAACAGCAGTGACTTTGGCCTTGACCTTGACGTTGTCTTCTACCAGTATGCCCAAAACTTTAATAATCGGAAATTGGCAGTAACAAGCAGAAATGAAAAGCGATTCGTCTATACAGACTATACAATGCAAGACTCTAAGGTTAAAAGAAAAAGTGGCAGCACGTCAGGATTCCGAAAGTACGTTAAGTGCTGTTCTGTCGTCATTTGTATATTTTGCATAGATGGCATTCATGGCGAGCGAAACTCGGAAATAATGTTATCGAAGACGTCGCGTAAAGGCGCGCACAGAGCGACGTAACTGAACTGAACTGACACGGTTTAGTTTTTGACGAAGTGAGCAGAGGGAAAGCAGGGCGAGCTCATTATTCATTAACTGACGGGTACTTGTCTGTAGTCACGTAGGCCACCGACGCTGTTAAACGGTACCTACTGTAATGCATTACTGCTTGCCCATTGGTCAGTTCGTTGAAAACCAAACCGTGTCAGTTTATTTCCGTTCAGTTACGTCGCTTTGTGGGCACCTTATAGGGTGTTGAGCAAACATCGAGCAGACGTCGAGCAAACGTCGAGCTGGCTCAAGCAGGCCTATTGGAACCCCGCCCCTGGCTAAAATGTAGGCCTAGGCTTAGGCTCTTAGAACACAGCTGATCACGTGTTATATAGGCCTTCCAATTACAACTCGTCCGCCCTCCTAATTAGCATGCTAGTTATCATAGAACGTCCAGCTAGCTGCTCGATGTTTGATCGATCGTGTAAACACTATTAAACAACCTCACAAAGTTACGGTAGGCAGCCGCACACACAACAGTCCGAGCTTTGCTGTCGAGCTGCGGGCGCTGCGCGCTCTTTGCCTTCCTGGCGCCTGCTCTGCCGTCTGCCCAGCTGCCGACGACGTGACGTACGAACGTCGGGTTACTGAAATATTACGGCGCCAGCTTCCAGACTCTGTTTTGTTGGTAGCATCGGTAGCAGCTATAGGCCTAAATAGCTAGAGCAGCAATGCCGACTTTTAGCGTCGCTACTCGCTGCGGGCGCCTTCGGCGGCGTGGGTTCAAAGTTAGAGATGAGATGGGAGGGTAACCATGTAGTTTTCGATTGCAATTATTCGACACAGTCCAGCAATAAATTTCGAACAAAGGAAATTATGTCGTGGTGCTCAACATTTCAATTTTGGCTCTAAATCCCGCCCAGAAGTGTAGGATTTCCAGCCTGGAATTGTGTAGTTTTTTGAAAGAAAACTTTCCGACAAGAGGTAATTTTCCGACACTGTAAAATATAGGGCAGGGCTCCAGTCTTGTAACAGGGACATTGTTGTAGTCCAGGTTTTCCCAATCGTCCCAAACTCGATCCTGAGATTCGCGTATAGCTGAAATCTGGTGAGTTCACAATCTCTACCGAGGGTAGTACCATAGCAGACTGCACGAAGATTTCAGATAAAGCACGTTATATAGGGCCTACGTTGCTGCTGAATTATTTAATTTCTTAGGAGGGTGATAATGTGTGAGTGAGCGAATTCTTAGAAACGTAAATTTGATGTTACAGATTAGCTTGTAGGGGCTTCCGCATTTCTACCAGGGCTCCCACCCAAGACCCCGTTGGAGACAATCCGTCGCCAATCCCGTACCTTTGGGCTGCACCCTTCCCAATGTGCACTTCTCTCCACGACATGAAAACGCCAATGGATGCCAGGATCGTTGATATAGTGCGTGGTGCTCCAAAAATGTCTCGACTTGCAGGGAAAACTGCATAGCATGCCATACATCACTCTGTTGGCGTGTCTTCGTCATCGACGCTTTTTTAGCACCGCATAGCGGCTATAGAAGTCCGCCGATTCGGCAGTGTAGTTTTGCTTGTAACTCGGCATTCCATTCGTGCATGCGTTTATCCGATGAATTATCATCGCCCCGCGCACCTTAATGCTCGATGCGCCTGTGCCATTACCAAAGAAGTTCAGCCTATAATATAAAGAGGTACTTATTGGAATCTCTTTGGCTATTTATCACTACCGTATACATTGTACTTTTTTCTGTATTTATTTTCCAGTGCAGCAATGACAGCCATACATAGGCGGATCTAGGAGTTGAAGTTGGGGAGCGAAGGAGAAAAAAATGGCGACGATTCTGAAAGCAATACCGCTATTGTTTCCGCCGGCAGTAAATATTATGTACCTAACAAGACAGAGAGAGCAAGAGGAAATTCAAATAACAAAAAGATGCTATTTTTTGGTCCACCATGTGCACTCCGTCGTGCTAGTTTTTTTATCGTAAACTTGAACTTGAACCTGGCGGGTGTTGCTGCCTAGAATCCAAATAAGGCCTACAGGCAACAATCGTGTCTTGAAGACTCTTCTACCGGTAGCGTTGGAAACCTCGGGAGCGTTGGATTTTTACCTTGGAATTTCTTTCGCTTTTGAGTCGACAATATAGACCGATAGCCTACATCATAATAGTCTTTTATCATGCCTCTAGTGATCCGCATTAAATTATCTCGTTTCTACTTTAACAACTGTCTGTCTGTCTGTCTGTCTGTCTGGCTGTCTGGCTGTCAGCTATTATCCAGTGCTTCATGTGCGTTGCGGTCAACCAGAGTTTTACTGACATCGACGAAGATGTTAAACGAATCCAAACTCCCGAGGCCGAAAACAAGGCCATGGCCAGAACCACGAGGCGGAGGTCGAGGCCGAGGCCAGTTGTTCAAGGCCGAGGCCAAGACGAAGTTAAAGGTAGAACTATAGTAAAAGTGGCAACAATGTCGTAAGCCAGAAGTTTTACGGTGTTGACGAGGCCAACGCACTGCGACCGATGCCAAGCCATGGCCAAATGCATAATGCCATGTGTTAGGCCGTGGCTATGGTTTTGAGACAGAGACTGGGGCCAAGGCAAAAGTTTTGCCTCAAGATCAACTTGGCCTCGAGGACTTAACATCTCAAGATCTGAACCTCTGATTATTCAAGGATTCACTTTCAATTGTAGATGTTTTAACAAATTAACATCTGCGATCTTTAGTAGGCTTACCGGGGTTTATCACAAAACAAAACAAAAAATAAAAAAGTAATATCAGAAAGAACATTCTTATTATAATGCGCGGAAAGTTCGTCAGTTTGTCAGTTTGTCTCTTTGCCTGTCTATCGTACCTCTCTGGCGCCCTCTGTGTTGCACGGTAGCGTACCCCGACTGCGGCATTTGAATCACTTGGCCTTAGGTACATGCACCCCCATCTTGCCCCCTGCCTCCCCCACGAGCAGCCTGAAAGCGGGGGGTTGAATTGCCGGGTTTTTCCCCGCTGATACTACCAAGGTCGATAACTCCCGCAACGTACGTAGTGTGGAGTCTTTTCTAGTAGTAGTAATCAGTGTTTGAATTATGAAAAACTAGCTGCGGATTGAACTTTTCGACGGTCAAAGTCCAACCAAAATTGTGATGTAAATCATATGTATATAGTATATAGCTGACCCCCCAGTGCATAATACACAGTGTGTTAGGGGGGTTGGGAAAAAAGTTGGGGGTTTAACCCCCCAACCTCACCCGACAATTCAAACACTGGTAGTATGATGCTGATCTTGTGCGCAGATGAAGCAACGCGACGTGACAGAGCTTTTAGCTCGAGCCGATGACCTGGCCATTCAGAACAAGTCCTACCAAGAGGTCTACGCGGCAATGGCGCAGTCGCTCAGCGAGGCCTGGGTGGACCTCAACAAACAGCTCGACTACCGCAAGATGCTGCTTGACCAGAGCATCAACTTCCACCAAAGTGCCCTGGAGGTCAGACCGCCAGAGTTTTCTTTATGGGCCTAAACTTTGCTTCTTGCTTTTGTCTCTTCGACTCTTCTCTGGCGGCGTCTATTCCCTTTCAGCTCAGGGCCAGGAAGCAACCGTCCCCTTGCACCATCCTCTTTTCTTTCTCCTGCTCTTCTTTTCTCGGTTTTTCTCTTTCCTTTAATTATCTTTTTTTTTCTTTCCACTTTTTCTTTCTTTCCCCGAAGAAAGTCTACCCAAAGAGTTCCACCAATAGGGTCCGGGCCGCAAAAATTTTGGGCTCTTAAACCGCGTCACATAGCGGCATTTTTGTCGTTTATATCCATGCAATAGTGACTGTTTTTAATGATTTTTACGGGAAAAATCTCCTTTCATTTTTTTTTCCAGGAAGCATCCTGTTTTCACCTGTTAATAGAGTAGATGACGTCACTAACAACTTTAACGAACTTTATATAATGGACATGAACGAACCGAACAACTACTCCGAAAGGGTACATATAGAGGACTAGCAGTTTACTGTGATAATCGGTTGCGGTCACAAACGTTGTGGTCAGGAAGTTAAAGCGTTCCAACAGATTCCAACAGCAAATTTCCGTCAACAAAATATGGGCGCTTATAATTTCTATTCCGACATTACAGTTCTCTCAGAATTGGAAATTTTCAGCTCAAATTTAGCATCTTTGGGAAAAATTTTAAAATAAGAATATTTTCCAATCGGCAAAAATTTTGACGGATGGGAAATTTCTCCCCCCCGCTCTTTGCCACGACGTTAGTGGATGTTGCTGCAACCGTTACTGATGATGATAACGTTGTTTTATTTCAAATTTTGTTTTTGTGTATCGTTATTAGTTTTCTCGAAAGATGGAGCGCGCCAAGGAGCATTTTTCCACGGTAAGCCTCGCGCACGACGTCAACACAGCGCGGGACTTGCTTCAGCAACACCAGGACATGAAGAAAAGTACGTCGTCGTTTATTGCTTTCGGTTTCACTTTCAGTGGATTCACATTAACTCGGCGGATATATGCAGGGGTAATTTAAACTACATGACATTTACGTGCTATTGTTGTAGACTAACGGTTGCCATGAATTTTGGCCTATAAGAATCCGATACGTAACGTATAATTAAACACAAATATCCAATGCTCGAGAGTAGAATTTTGATGAAATCAATGAACTATGCTGACGCCCTGCTCTCTAAGCGGTAGCTGAGTTTCTTGTTGTATGTAAAGTAAAGTAAAGTTTTTAAGCCATAATGTTTAAGAGCAGCGTTGATCGCTGGAACTCATTGCGCCTACCCACGGAGGGATGGCCAGGCTGAGTTGACCTGAGTGGCTGGTTACATACTGGGATGGTCACCCATCCAAGTACTAACCGGACCTGGTGTTGATTAACTTCGTTGATGCGACCAACAACGTTGCCAACTAACCCAAACCGCCGAGCGTACTTAAGTAGGCCTAACGGTCGAGCTATGGCATGGTTGTCGTCCGTCCGTCTGTCGGTCACGGATGTATTGTGGCTAAACGGTAAGTCGTAGGGGGTCGGCGATGGTACCAGCGGACAGGGTGCTGTCGACTTCCTATAGAATGTCAGTAGTAACCATTTCTCCATCTGCAGCTGTTTGGCTGCAATTTTCAATAGAAAGTTTCAAGTTATAAGTGGCCGTATCTTGAAAACGGTGAGAGATGTGGCCAAGGTTACTATTAATCGCTAATATTACCTACCGTGGATGACATACGCCCTTCCAGATAAAGGGAAAATCATTGACCTAAGATGACCTTAAAGGTCACTGACAACCAGTACGGTCGGTTATCCTAGCGACAGCTGGTCTTGTTGTTGTTGTAAGTGGTTATAGCTGTTAATTGATTGTTTGATCGGCTGTTGTTGTGCAGCGATCCTGGAGGCGTCCATGTCTACACTGCAGGAAGGCCAGCTTCTGCTGGATCGTATCCGTGAGATGGGAGTGCACGCCGACGTACAGAACCGACACGCGACCACCGCGGCCTGCTACGGCATCGAACACTTGCTGGAACTGCTTCAGGACCGCAGACGACATCTGGAGGAACTCTGGCTGCAGAGGCGCATCCGCCTCGAACAGTGCTTACAACTGCTGCTGCTCGACCACGAAGTCGGCAAGGTAGATGTGAAAAAAATTTAGAAATTTGTTTTAAAACGTTAAGAAACGTCAATAAAGTGAAAGAAATGTAAAAAAGTTTTTAAAAAACTCTAATAAAAAAATTAATTCATTGCCTAAAACTTAATGCTGTAGGTGCAGTATAGATAAAACAACAGAAAGAGAGATAATCTTATTCAATTTTAATTTAACTGTGTGGTGACAAGAAGAAGTATCTTTAGACTAAGTAAGTAGACTACCACCACTGTAATTTAGTAATACTTTTCTGCGGCTTTAAAAGTACTCTTCAACGTTATTGATGGAATTTTCAACAAAGTTTGTAAAAATATAGAAAAAACGTTGAGAAAAAAACATCAAAACGTAAAACGTGGCCAGAATAAAAAAAAACGTAAAAAACGTTTATTACATCCAACCGTTCGCGTCGACGTTTTTAACGGCCAATTTACACTCAGGCCCGTCGAGAGGGTGGGGTAGGGGGTTAGCTACCTCGGGCCCCTCGACGTTAGGGGGCCTCGCCGTCGCTCATAAATATAAAGTACACCAGAATACACCATTTTCAAAAGAAAAATTCAAAAATTCTTTCCCCAGAGGGGCCCCGCAAAAATTTTTTTTTTGGGGGGGGCCCGCGAGAATGTTTCCCTGGGCCTCACTGTGGCTCTCGACGGGCCTGTTTACACTTACGACGTCGACTCGACGCGAGTCAACTGAACAGTTGTGCGTGTGACATTATACAGGGTGTGGCAAAAAAGTATCCCCTAGAGTTGTCTGCCACTTTCCGAGCAACCGTTTGGAATTATAACGCGACATTTTATACACTTATTATTTGTTTATACCTGCGTATACGGATTTAGCGACATTTGGTATTCTTTTGTTTTTGCAAAGTTACCGAATTTTTTCAAGACGACGTCGTAATTTTGCACGTTCAACACTTTAGTGCTGTAACGAGTTACGCGAATCGAAAAAAGACTGGGTGCATCTTGTTCTCGTGACGTCAAAGAGTCGTAACCTTTGCGGAAAGTCCAAAAAGCCTTTTATTTATTTGCTATCGTATTGATTGACAATTTCTTACTAAAACTGAAATTTTTCGCTAAGCTCAAGGAAGCACTGCAAGTGATCTGGGGCAACTTGCTATCAACAAGGCTGTTAAAAACTTTACTAAGAGAATAAATGCATCTGTGGAAGTCGGCGATGGACAGGTCAAGTTTTCAAAGTCACTGCCAAATTGTTTTTTTATGTTGTTCGAATAATAATGTGTTTGTGTGAGGCGCAAACATGGAGCGCCGTTCGTTCTGCACACATTCCGCTGCTTGTGAACGTGAGAAATGTCGATATGGTTTCGCGAAAAATCTAGTAATTTTGTCGTTGTGGAAGATAATAACATGTCTTTTGGCAGTTTTACTAGACTGTAAACACTTAACAAAAGTGTATAAATTGGCGATAAAATTCTAAGCGGTTGCTCGGAAAATGGCGAACAATTTTAGAGGATACTTTTTATGTTGCACCCTGTAGATGTGAACTGGCCATAAGGCTGTGAACACACGCAACACCAGAAACGATGAGACTTTTTGATGAGCGTCGAATATCTAAGTAACAGAACAATTACGTAAAATTTTATTACTTTTACATGAACAAGCGTGAATTCAGAAACACAAGGACATAAGCAGCCGTAAGCTAGGCCTACACAAATTTAAAACGACGACGATTAACAGAGGAACACTTGGAAAATTTATAAGCACAACCGGGGAGCTGCAACTCATTAAGCACTGGTATTGTTAAAGCTATAAAACTTTGGTGTAAATTTTTGGCAGGTGTCGGACTGGTTCGAACAAGTAGGTGATGTCTATCTGAACAAGAAAGATCTCGGTAGTTCGCTTGCGATGGCAAACGCCCTCCGCGATGAGCAAGTCCACTTTGAACGTCAAGCCAGGGTTTGTACTTTATTACTGTCCGCGGTAGCGACGACAGTATTGTTAAATTTCAAGTTCATAAGTCGAAGATCAAGGTCACAGGACCGGATTTTTTGGATATTCGTTATTGTGAATAGGGCCTTGCTGCTAAATTAGCTGCTGCTAGGCAGGCCGTGCTAGGCCGATAACTAGGCATCTAGTGTGGTTGACGAATTTCCAGTGATGTAGTCACGGTCTTGACTATTGAGACCCCTCGAGCCTAAAATAGTCTTGATCTTTTGGCTCTTCGTCTTGAAAACAAATGAAAGTCTTGGTTCTGATTATGAAAAAAAACTTATGAGCTGGTTTTAGAAATAAAATTCGCCGCAGTGTCCACCGTAGCAAATTACCAGTATTATGAGACTGAGCATGATGATTGTGACATGTACGCAGGAGATTCAGGAGACGGTGCTGCGGTTGATCCGTACGGCCGATCAGCTGATCCACGGCGACCGTGCCGACGCCGAGGCCGTACGTAAGCGCCTTCAGCTGATCGACAAAAAGTGTGAGGATTTCACCGTCCGACTGGACGCACGACGCAAGAACCTCGTCATGGCCAGGAACTTCTTCGCACACGCCCAAGCCGTCAGTATATCCAGCGGCTTCTATTCCCCCAAACTGGAGTCAAAATTAGGTGCAACTTCCCCCCCCCCCTACTTCAGGCTTAAGTCCTCTCTTTGGGCTTTTTCCTTTCCAGGGAGTAGGGAGAAAGTAATTTTAATGATGTAGATTAAAAATCAGGGAAATGAAAAATAGGGGAAAATTATGGTTTAGGGTGCTGATTGCCTAGAAAAATAGTGTAAGGAAGTTTTGTTAAGGGAGTAGATTGCCCAGTGAATAGGGAAAAAATTTTGATCTGCATTCTTAACAACCCTTTCCCCTATTTTTCACTGGGCGCAATAATACTTAATTTTGATCTTGACATTGATACAACCTGCACCTAACGGGACACATTGGGCCACACTCCGACGCCATCCGTGTCCGTCAAGAGCTGCCACCTCTGCTTCTTCCCATGCAGGTGAACCCCGTCTTTTGTAAGTCTTTGTTGACTGTGCTCCTCCAGTTCGCTCTTGGCCGACCTGGTCCTCTCTTGTAGCCTATGGTGCCTGCCAGTACAGTGCTTGCTGTGGTATGCGCTGATGATCAGCATGCATATTAGCACGTCCATTGTCCAAGCCAGCGAGGTCGTCTTTTGTCGCTTACAATACAACACGATACAATTTTAAATGAAAAAAATAATGCTCATAGCACCGCAGTCATTTTACAGTCAGCTATGGGAAAGAGGGGAAAAACAAATGAGTCTTAAGTTCGGTCTTAAAAAACACGAAAATAACGGAGACGTTTGACACGCGTCTAGCTGCCACAGATGGAAATGTGAAAGTTTGCGTCTTACAGTTTAGGTCTTCATAGTGTTACGTTTTTTTCGTATGCGGTAATTTGGGGGCGTCACCCCCGTGGTTTCTTTGGTTCGTCATTTTCTATTCCTGCATTTTCAGGCGACCTGGCAATTTTATTGTAATTTTTGCAGAGATTCCTTGGTATTAATTTTATTTTTGTTTAGAACCCGTCCTGTATTATGGATTTTGCGATAATTTAGCACATAATTGTGCAAATGACGTTTGTTTTTGCAGGCAATGACGAAATTGGACGAAATAGAAGTGCAGCTGGCGAGCAGTACAGGCCTGGCGGCGGACAGTCCTGCTCTGGCTGAACGACACGCCTACCTCTCAGCCGCCATCAGTGAGGCCTCGGCGCCCGCGCTGCGCGAGGGTTCTGCCCTTCTCGAGAGGGTCGGAAGGGAAGAACCCGGCGCACAGGGCGTCAGCTCCCTGGTAAGTACTTCAGAGGTTCAGATAAACCTCTTCCAGTGCTGCTGCAGATTAGTTTAAGGTCACGCGCTATTTAAACGCCTTTGCGGTAAAAAAACAGGACTGTATTTGAGGAGGGGGCGTGGGGGTTAGCGGGTTCAACCCCCGTCCCCCCGAAATGTTGAAAATTTTTAAAGTTACTGTGACAATTCTGCATACAACAGTTCAAATTCTTTTTCTGCTTGCGTCGCTCGCTCATTATTTGTACCACCACTTTTGAATTTGTTCGGCTGCAGTTGTTTGTTTTTATTGCTTAAACTGCATGCACTAAATCTGTTCAGTTGATTCCGAGGAAAATAATTAAAATCGTTGTCAACAGATGCCATATTTAAGGCTAAAGTGCACCAAACTCGATTTCGGCTGGAGCTCCGCCCCAGATCCTTAGTTGGATTTGAGGAGTTGTACTTCTGAGGGAAGGGAAGGAAAGGGGGAAAGGGGAGGGAAGAGAAAAAGGAAGAGAGGAGGAAGGGGAAAGGAGGAAGGGTGGGGAAGGGGAAAAGGAGAGGAAGGTCAATCCCCCTCCCCCCAAAATCTGGATACGTCCTTGGATAAAAAATAATCGCAAAATTTCGGAGTTTAGGCTTACTGCATTTATTTAATTTTGTGTTTTTTAGTACGTCCGGAACGGTAGTTCCAGGCGAGCTTATGATGTTTTAACGCAGATGTATTTTAACGTTTATTTCATTTTCAACACGAGATGTCCGATGTTCCTCTCCCGATCGCCGTGAAACTGTGCCAGATGATCGAACGTGTCTGATTTTGTAATGCAAACTTTGTTTTTTTTTGTTTTCAATTCCCGGAATAAAT